>Ga0209718_1003065_pt1 | contig 15374 bp, 18 predicted proteins | sample AD_JPNAS1_MetaG_FD_184420 | JGI IMG/M metagenome (GOLD analysis project Ga0209718, IMG submission 184420) | Active sludge microbial communities of municipal wastewater-treating anaerobic digesters from Japan - AD_JPNAS1_MetaG (SPAdes) (version 2) | ecosystem: Engineered > Bioreactor > Anaerobic... | reverse complement strand
GAGAGCCATTCAAGATGCCAGGTAAAGACTTAGATTATTTTATTGCTCAAGATAAAAAGAACCCCGTTGAACTTCGAGGCTACGTTTGGAAAGTCATTATGGATCCAACCAGGGTCGATGATGATCCGGGAATGTTCTTTGGGAGGTTGTTTCGAATGATCGATATCCGCCTCAACCGGGATGAGAAATCAACCTGGCCGGAAGGAATCGTGTTTGAAAACATTACCTCAGGATGCCGCCTTACTTATAAAGATGGCTTGTTGGTGGATCTGACAAATTCCAAAGTGATTCAGAAGAAGCCACGAATCCGTAACCGCAGCCGGCGGACAGGTTGCACAAACCAAACTAAAGGTGAAAGCATGGCTCGAAAATTAAAACCTATTTCATCAACCAGTCAGATGCGTCGATTTGTGTTGATTCGAGGGGAAGACCTTACCGGTGTTTCAGGGACTGGCGAGGTAGCCGAAGGAACTGTATTTAGCAGCGGCTTGGCAGTCATTCATTGGCTCAGGGAACCTTATGCCATGGGTGTTTATCAAACTCTCGAAGATGTCATTTCTGTCCACGGTCATGAAGGCCGAACACAGCTGCAATTTATCGATTAAGGAGAAATCAAATGACCACAAAAATCATCACCATATCGAACCAGAAAGGCGGGGTAGGAAAGACAACCACCGCCGTAAATCTGGCACATGCTCTCACTCTGAAAACTAAACAAGTGTTGTTGATTGACCTTGATCCACAAGGACAGTGCGCAACCAAGTTAGGCATGGATAGCCAAATGGGAACGTATTATTTCCTAACAACTCAACCAGGCTCCCCAAGTGAAATAACATTTATTCGCCAATGGGTCCGCGACACAGGCCGCGATTTCTTGCAGTTGATTCCAGGCAACTCTATGACCTCCGCTGCGCAAATGATGTTGGGTGTCCAGGATCAACCGATCTCCTACATAAAAGGGCTGCTGAAAACATTCACTAAAGATCGGTTTGACTACATCATTTTCGATACCTCCCCCTCTGTAGGTGGCTTACAGGAACGTGCAATCTGGGCGGCTGACCTGGTGATTGTTCCTACGGCAACTGAATTCGCATCATTAGATTCTTTAGCGAAGACAGTCACAACTATCCAAACCTTGAGGGACAAAAAAAATTGGCAAGGGGGATTGCTGGGAATATTACCTACGTTTTTTGATAGTACCAACGAGTCACGCGACTCCCTGCAGGATCTGCAGGCAACATTCAACGACAAAGTACTTTCCCCCATTCATCGGGCGACTGTCTTGCGTGAATGCTGGTCTGAAGCAAAGACAATTTTTGAGTATGCGCCAGAAACTCGGGCAGCTGAGGAATATAAATCTTTAGCAGCTCTTGTGTTGAAATATTAGAGGACACCATGGCCAGGCGCGACGCATTTACAGGACTACGCGATCCTAATCCGATGATCGAGGTTGAGGAGGATCAGCAGCACGCAACCACGATGCTCCACCGACAGCCCTTGGATTTAATTCCCACGGCAGATCTCAGAAAGAAAAGATCACGTAAGTGGGAACAGGTTCATCGGCTCGAAACTGTGACATACCGCGGAATTCCTCAACAGGTTGTGGAGTTGATTGTCAAAGATGCTCAGTCTCTTTCGGTTCCTAGAGATGAAGTAGTAAGGGCGTTTCTTGAATATGGTGCAAGTCTTTACCGCAGCGGAGAGATCAAACTTGTAGCATACCCCAAGGCGCAGCGAATGACCCTGTACTCTGAAGGCAATGAAGGGAGCACCACCTTGCCTGCTCAAAAACTGACAAACCATAAATGGTTAACTGATGCATTCCCAGTTCCTGAAAAGAAGGCTGGCGGAATCAAAAAGAAAAAAACCAGGAAAGACCAAGAAGCCATCCCCCAATGGGAAATAAGAGCGACATTCCGAATTCCAGCTTTATTAAAGGAAGAAGTTCGGTCGATTGCGCGGGAGCATACTTTACCGGTCGGTGAAGTTGTCTGTTTCTTTGCGATTGAAGGTTCACAGGCTTTTCACAATGGAAGCTTAATCCTGCAACCATCTCCTAAGACGATCGGTAAGACATTATTTCTGGAGTGACGCAAATGGCCCCTGACCTTTCCTGGAAAATCAACAATTTCATTTTCACTCCAAAAATCACGTCTGCGTCCATGCTGACGTGCCGCAGACGTGCTGCTGACATGCCGCAGACGTTGACGCAGACGGAGTTGCTGACGTTGAAACCACAGGAAGCCCATAAAGGGGTCTTTTCTGGAGGAAATGGGATAACCACTGTCCTTCCAACAAAGGCTGTAATTGTGGCTTTATTTCGCTTTATTCGAGATTGATTTTTTTATCGATAGGGATTTCTTTTATGAATGCAGTCATTGGATTTTCACCGGAGAAAGCCTGGCAAGCAGCAATTGCTAACCTCGAAATGGATATGTCGCGGGCGGCTTTTAACACCTGGGTGAAACCAACCCATCTGGTGGATTTTTCAGATGACACCTTTGTGATCGGCTGCATGAATGCGTATGGCCGTGAGTGGTTAGAAAACCGGTTAACGACCACCTTGCAGCGATTCCTAATGGGGGTGATGAACAGAGAAGTAAAGGTTCGTTTTGTCGTTAGTGATCAGGAAATTGATGATGGGGATGATCTCACTCGGGAAGATGATCCAGACCAAGAAGATTCTGAGGACAATCCCATTGAGTTGGATGTCCACTTCAGCTCCATCCGGAATTTCCTGATTGAGCCAAGCCGGGTAGTTCGTTTACCGGTATATTACCTGCGCTGGCTGCCATACGTCGGTTCACAAGCCATTTTCTTGATCATGGCATTATGGCAGGAATATTACCTGGCGAGCGGTGGAAAGGCACGAAAAGGGAACTGTAAAGTCTCCATTCGCGCTGAGCGTATTTGCCAATGGGCTGGGATCAGCCGGGCTCAGTTCTTTCGCTTGCTACAACCCGGTAGCAGTCTGGGATGGTTTGCGAGAAAGATTGACACCGATCATGAAGTCGATAAGCGCTCAGGTAGAGCAAAAAAGTCCTCCAACAAATATGAACTATTCGAATTCCCGCTGACACCCGGGGACACCGAAGACTTGAAGACTTTTTTACTGGCTCACGGGATCCAAGATTCCCCCGAGTCCGCGTTGCAAATGGCGATCAGCACAAATCCCAAAGAAATATTCCAATATCCTGTTCGACTACCTCCGGAAGACTTCAGCAAAATGACCCCACGCCATCTGACCGTTCAGGACATCATCCGAGAATTGATTGGTTACCGGCTCGATGGAGAACTTGGGACCCTGGCAGATCAGCTTGCTGACCGTTTGTTAGGCCAGGGGGATTTCATCCTGGTTACCTGGTATTTCCTGAGAAACTGGTTGCCGGTTCTCGGAGCAGATGCTGCCATGTTTGTCCTGGTTTTGCGCAATCTATGCTACTTCAATGATGAGACAGGTGAGATCCGAGATGCAGTCTGGATTGAGGGTGGATATCAAGCTATCGCAAATCGTTTAGGGATCAATAACGCTCGCGTGGTGGCGAACTGGCTTCCAGCCTGGATTGAGCGAGGAAAACGCAAGGATGAATTGAGTGATCGCACTGTTGATGAATTCTCTCGCCGGCAACGTCTTCAGGATCTATTAGCTCTTTTTGTTGAGCGAATCGATCATCGGGTCAATTCTGAGGGTTGCTATAGTTGGAAACTCAAGGTGCAAAGGGTGGATCCTCTCACGCCACAACACCAAGCCATCCAACAAGCTGTTTCGTCTCTTTTTGTGAAATCAGAAAGTCAAGGTGTTCAGGATGAATTAGATTCTTGGGTCAGAAACTTAGGCAATGATTGTTATGAGACTGTCAAAACAGAACCTAAGGTTGTTTTGAGACTCTCAAATTTAACCAATGATTGTTCTGAGACTCTCAAGAGCATCCTCAATGATTGTTTTGAGACGCTCGATCTGCAAGCCAAGGGTTGTTTTGAGACCCTTTTAAAGATTCTCAAAAGCTTTAAAGATTCCCAAAGAGAAAAAGATACTTCCTCCACCCAAGATACATCAATTTTATTGAACGATTCATCAAGTCAATCGGTGGCGGTGGTGACTGATTCGAGTGGAAATTGGTCATTGGACAAATTGTTGGCGCGCGCAGACAAGAAAAATCGGCAGACTTTACTCGATCAAGAAAAGAGTGCATTGCCTTTTGTATCCTGGATCATTCATGGCGCTTCCCAACCCAACATCCAGAATCCGTATAGTCTGGCCATTGCCAGGCTAAAAGAGAATCCTGGAGTTGGCGCCGGCGGAGCGAGTGAACGCCTGGCTGCATTACAACCGCGAGATCTTACTCGCCTGATCGAGCAGTCATTCACTTTTTATTCCCCAACCGATCAAAATTGGCGACTGCTTTTTGCAGAGGCGAAAAGGGATCGTATCCGGCTTTTAGCGGATGCTTTGGGATTGGGTCTGGATATCGAGGGGGGAACAGGGTGGATGAGTAATTAGGACAAGCGTACCTTTTAAAGGTAATTGAATTCAAACAAACATTCATGAAGAGGAGAGTACAAATTATGGCGCAAGGAAATCTTACGTGGCAACGTGGCGACATCACCGGGGATATCTATTTTGATTATTTGCGTCCCCAGAATCAGGATCCTATCCCTTGTGTTCGTCTGTACCTGATGATTGCTGGCAGTCCAGAATCAAAACCGGTGAAGGGATTAAGAGTGCTGGTTTATGGCGCTCTGGCTGAATTGGTGTATGGGCATGTGCAGAAAGGCAGCCGGATTGGAGTTGAAGGACATATTCAACTGCGCTACCGGCCAAACACGACGACCCCCGTTTTTGAAGTCGTTGCCGAACGAGTTGAGTTTATCCGCAATATTGATTATGAACGCGGCAAACAAGTGATTGCGGATTTGAAACAGCGTGGAAAACGAAATTCCGCAACCGATCTGGAAATCATCACACAAATCCTTGAAGTTGGAGATTTAGGTCATGACAGTGAATAACCAAAGCGATCCAGAAATTCATATTTCAGAAGAAAAGCTGCAAAAGCTAGGTTGGATACTGTTCGGTCTTGCCGTGATCTTTACGATTATTGGTGGATTTGTTTCTCCAGTGGATGAACAGGGAAAACCAGTACTTCTCTTGCCGGAGGTCAAAGCAGTAGAAGATTACAGAAAATCTGCACAAACATGGATATCTGAGTTGAATAGTTTGGATGGCGAGATCGCTCACATTATTGCTGCTGACCAACATGGTGATCTCTTTTCACAGTCCAGATCCGCCCAACAGACCCTCCAGCATGCTGTTGAGCTTGCTCAACAGGTTGATCGGACCCGGGTGCCCCCAATTGGCATGGGGATGCATGAGCAAATGCTCTCGACAACGCTGAGCTATCTTGAAGCTGCTCGCAGCGCTTTACAGTGGGTCAGCGCGCCAAAGCAAGAAAATCAGGACATGGCTATCCAATTACTGGAAGATTCTCGCCAGATGAAATCGGAATTGGAGAAAAACAAGTGGTTGATGTCACGTTAGAAGAATTCCAACGGAACCAATCAATTCGGATTTCCAGAGATATCATCGGGCAAAGTGAGGAGCACGAGCAAAAAATGCAAGCCACTGCTCAGAAATTATGGGAAAATGCCCACAAGCATCTTGTCGCATTATTAAGGCTTCTGGATCAGGATTACGATGAATCGTGTGAAAAAGCGAACCGTCCATTGGAATCATTTAGCGATGATGACCTGGCATACCTAATTCATGTTCGACTGCGAGCATTGCAAGGTGATGCTACAAAAAAGGTAAAACCAAATGAGATGATTGAAGTCAAACGGAGTTTACAGGAACTCAGTCAGAAATATTCAGATTTGGAACAAGAGCTTATTACCACACAGGAATCGAAAAAGATCATACAGGCAGAGAAAGTAGCACTGGAAGCACACTTAGCTGCCCTTCGACAGATTCAGAAAGATGATGTAGCCCAGGACATTCAAACCCAAAAAACGGGTACTGAAGAATCGGGTGATCTTACACCTGTTCCAGATTGGTTAAAAACCTGGCAGTCCTCCAAGAACTTTGAAAAAACATCAGCTGCTATTATTGTGATGGGTAAAATGGGGATTGCTTTACGACCGTCCATTATAAAGCAGATGGCAAAACGCCTTTCCTTATCAACTGCAAACAAAAACCTGGATGAAGCCTTGAATTGGTTAATGACTCCGGAAGGAAATGAATTCCCAATCCTGGTTGAACAAATTAGTGGTGTTGTTGAGCAAGGATCCAGTTCTGGTGGAAATCAGCCTGCAGTACTGCATTTGACTCGGGATGGTCAAGTTGCATACCAGGTATTAACTGGCAAAATCCCCAAGGAAAATGAATTTGATATCCTAATAAGACACCATTCATCCCCTGAACATACCATTTTGAACATTCAAGCCGCGGAAATCCTCGTGGAAGAAGGTTATCAACTTCGAAGCCTGGCACAGGAAATTCAATTAGCCAATGGTGAAACATTAATCCCAGATATTATTGCCACTGATCCCAAAACTGGTGATGTGATTTTTATTGAAGTAGAGCGGGATGTTAATAAGGACCAAATGTCCAGGAAACAAAAATGGATGAAAATTTATGAAGCGTCTAATGGGAACCTGTATGTATTTTGTGACAATCTGAACTGCCAGAGAGCCATCCAGGGGGAGATTAACCTCGCTTTGGGTGGGCTAGTATATAACTCGTTTTTAACCAACCTGCATGGATTAAGGAAAGGGAAACGCTCTGAAAAAGATGGCAGTGTTTGGTTCTCTCAGCGGCGAGGGAAGTAAATAGAGAGAACGGTGTGACACTTCGTTCTTGCCACACCGTTCCTCTAGAGTCTTAAGGGGGAACAATGTGTTTGCCGTAAAGTATATTTCGGGTGTTCCTCGATGCCAGATTTAAAAACCATTAATACTCAATGAAAAGGGATCCTAAGGTGTTCTAAATTTTCGACGGATGGTTAAAGTAACCAGCACAGGTACGACCTCATCAGGGAATTCGCCAACAGATTCCTATTTTCTACAATAAGCCAAGGGAAAACTCGAAAGGGAGAATTACTTCCAAGGCAATTCTTGGGGGTTTACACCACAGCTATTTCCGGGTAATTTAACTGGGCTAGTATTTCACCTTTGAGTAAATATGTTTCCGATAGTTGCATAACCATATTGAACGACCCAAATTGATAAGCGGTGTTACTTTATCGATTTGCATGTTCTCATCGATATACAGCTATTAATGCTGAAAGCAATCCTTCAGGAATGAATGACTTTGTGGAAAAAAGGCTAATGGCTTGGCAAAAATCGCGTCTAATCCTCCAAATAAGTGAAAGCTGCGGAACGGCACAGTTCAAATCCCATCAGGCCAAAGCATAGCCAGCAGGTCTGTAACAAAACTCACATGTTATCCCGAAGTTTTGCAAATCCCGAATAAGCAATTAATCGTGGCATTCTGGAACAGGTTTATTGAATAGGCTCCTCTATTAAGCCCTTGACGTGTGTATTCAAGACAGAGTGAATTGGGATGAGTTCACTGAGTTGAGAATCATCGGTATTGATGAAATAGCCATGACGAAAGGGCATGGCAACTTTGTTGCCGTCATTACGATACAGCAATCTGACGGATATGTGGCACTCTTAGGGGTTTTGGCAAACCGCCAGAAGGAAACCGTCCGACAGTTTTTCGAACCTATTCCCAAACGTTTATGGCAAACAATGGAAAAGTTATACACAGATATGTGGGAGGGCTATGTTAATTCAGTCACTGAATTCGCATCCGATCACCCTGAGGTTTCTGTAGATGTAGTCGTGGATCGTTTTCACGTCGCCGAAAATTATCGTGAGTGCGTTGATCGTCTACGTAAGCAAGAATGCCGCCGTCTCAAAAAAGAATTGTCAGAAGCAAAATATACAGAGATCCAAGGTGTAATGTGACCCATTCGTAAAAATAGAGAAGACTTAACCCCTGAAGAACAGGAAAAACTCAATCTCCTTTTTGCATATTCGCCTGAGTTGAAATTGGCTTACAATTTTCGAGAAGAACTCACCTCTTTATTTGAGATTTCCTTGACCAAAGAAGAAGCCAGACAAACAATTAACCGAATGGCGCGGCAAAGACAGTCACAGCACCTTAACCTGTTTTGACAGCTTCTTGACCACGCTAAATAATTGGCTCGACAATATCGTCAATTACTTTGCGGGTCGTTATAGTAGTGGCTTCGTGGAAGGCCTGAATAATAAGATCAAAACTACCAAACGACGCTGTTATGGTATTCTCTGCTGCACAACTTTATTCCAACGTCTCTTCCTTGATATTGAAGACTATGGCTGTTTTTCCTAATCAGAGTACCCCCATATATTGCCTCTCCACGCGAAATCCCAAAGAGCCAAAATTTATAAATGATTTTGGAGTCAACTTTTTATGATGTGGAAGTTTGTCCAAAGTCCAAATACATAAGCCTTTCGATTTTATACACAAAGATTATCATGTGCACATCGGCAATGGTCCGGGCAATTTGCCTTATGTACTGTCGATTATCGACGGTGGCGGTACTCGGTATATCCATGTTCGTCAGGCTCAAAAGTCGTAGGTACAAAACCCACTTTTTCAAAACATCGTCGTCCTGCTATGTTATCTACAGAGATGAAGGCGATGTGATCAGTTATCCCTTGACTCTTATTTTTTGACAGCAACTGATGTAGTACGGCTTTGCCGATGCCTTGCTGACGAAGGGTAGGTTTTATAGCGATGGCCGTAATAAAAGCAGTAGAGTGGTTCTGAGAACCAAAAGCGATTTCGACAACAGCGACCAATTCGGCAGCGCGAAAGACTGCCCAAGTCGCTCCATCAGAAGGTGTCTCGGTTAATACAGCGTTGAGCCACGTTTGATCCATCGGGCCGAGCCGGTGATTCAGCTCCGCGTCGACGTACCATCTAGTGTACTCTGAATAATGTTCTTGCTGAAATAATGTGAATTCGAGTTTCATAGCAGCATATATTGATTTGGGTCGAGTGACAATTTATTTGACGAACAGCATTTTTATATCACACTTCTGATGTGAAATGCACTTAAAAGTCAGGAACAGCCTCGAAGGTTTGAACATTTACATTGAAATCGATACGCAGCAAATGCCGTAAGAGATGACTGATCATTTTTACGATCACTCTTGTGCACAGTCCCAAAACGGTTTTGACCAATAATCGTTCGATATTGCGCCCAGTATTTTGCACTTCATGAAAGACACCTTCAATTCTTCCTCGAACGCTGTTCAACCAACGATCCAGGTTCTTTGCATTTTGGTAATGCTGATTGGCTCGCTTGGGTGTCCAAAAGAGATTGTTGGTCTGGTCGAAGATCTCGGTTTGCCAGTTAAAGCCTAGAAAGCCTTTGTCAGCGAAGAAATCGTAGAACGAGAAATAATCGATGACCGCTTCGGCAGCTTTGCGTTCATCCGTGTTGGCTGGGACCAGTTCGTAGACCAAGGGGATGCCATTCAAAGTACTGGCAGTGACCAATTTATACCCAAAATACTCCTGGTTACGACTGGAATAGTGGCCATAACCAGCGTTGCCAGCAAAATCACTATGGTTTTTGTTGCGTTTATATCCCATGACTGGAACTGGCTTGGTGTCTAATAGATAGAGCGTACGTAAATGCCAACCTTTTTGGATGATCCAATCGTGCCGTAATTGTTCAACCAGCAAGCGCAATGAACGGGCGCGTCGATTGAATTGGCTTTGATCTAGTAACTTTGGAAATAATGCCAGGTGGTTGGTCCGGATAAACTGAGACTGTCATAAAAAGCGTGTAAATGGGTTATCCTAAAAGTAGAAAGGAAAGCTCATGACACACCAACACGACACCAACGAAGAAAACAACAAATGACACATGCCAGATCCAGAAGAATTAGCAAATGAGCTGGCAAAAGCGAAATCCATCGACGATTTTTATGGGAAAGGCGGGATCTTTGCCCGACTGTTCTCGAAAACAATTGAACAGATGCTGGAGGGGGAACTAACGGAAGAACTGGGGTATGACCGCTATGAAGCCGAAGGACGGAATTCAGGCAACAGCCGCAATGGTCACTACACCAGGAAAATGCGTACCTCAAGCGGGGATAGCGAGATCAAGGTGCCGCGGGATAGGAACGGAGAATTCCAATCAGAACTTCTGAAAAAGAACAGCAATGAGATCGAGGAAAAAGTAATTGCCATGTATGCCAAGGGGAACTCGGCCCGGGACATTCAGGACATCCTTCAGGAACTGTATGGGATCGATGTTTCACCAGACACGATCAGCAAGATCACCGACAAAGTCTGGCCGTTGGTAGAAGCCTGGCAAAACCGTCCCTTGGCAAAAGTATACGCAATTCTGTTTTTGGACGCCCTGCATATCAAACTGAAACAGAATGGGAAGGTCGAAAATGTGGCGGTTTACAACGTTCTTGGGGTAGATTTGGAGGGACATCGGGAGATATTGGGCCATTGGATCGGTGAGGGCGGAGAAGGCGCCAATTTCTGGCTATCTGTGATCACCGACCTCCAGAATCGGGGCGTACAGGATGTGTTCATCGCTGCCGTGGACGGCCTGACCGGGTTTTCAGATGCGATCCATTCTGTGTTCCCAAAAACCCGGGTGCAGCGATGTATCATCCACCAGATCCGCTATTCGCTGAAATATGTCACCTGGCGGGACAGAAAGGCTTTTGTCTCTGACTTGAAAACTGTCTATAAAGCCGCTACTCGGGAAGAGGCTGAGGTAAACCTGATCAGGCTGGAAGAGGCTTGGGGAGATAAATATGGCGCTGCCGTGCGCTCCTGGCAGAATAATTGGGAAGAACTGTCCACCTTCTTTGAATTCCCTCAGGAGATCCGCCGATTGATCTACACCACCAATTCGGTGGAGGGTTATCATCGGCAGCTACGCAAAGTGATCAAAAACAAGTCCTCGTTTCCCACTCCCCAGGCTGCTCGAAAACTGTTATATTTAGCAACACTGGACATCACTAAAAAATGGACGATGCCCATCTGGAATTGGCCGTTGATCCTCAATCAGCTGGCTATCCGCTTTGAGGATAGGTGGTCCGTCTGATTTCATCCATCCATTTACACACTATATCAGACACTCCCAACTCATCTATCACCTCTGCTCAGATGACGGTAACCGCCGAACAAGCACTGCAGCTCGCACAACAGTATCTGGATCAGCAATATCCCGGGTACAAGACCGCAACCGATGCAGATCCCTTCTATGGTTATTACACCATCGATATTATGAAAGACAACCAACCAGCCGGAATGCTAAGCGTAAATGGTTATAGTGGACAGATTTTCCTGCACACATGGCACGGCATTTTTATTGAAATGTGGGAATGATCTGATCTACACTCCTCCTTTTCAGGGATTGGCAGTTCTGCTGATCCCTGTTTGTATGTAAAATGGATACATAACTATATTTACTGTGAGGATATAGAGATGCCTGCTGCCAAGATACTCATAATCGATGACGAATCCTCCATTCATAACGTTCTGAGCGCCTATTTGAAGGCGGAAGGATATGAATTCCAATCAGCTTATGATGGGCCAACAGGGTTGGCTTCCGCCCGCTCTTTCAAGCCGGATATCATCGTGCTGGACGTCATGCTGCCTGGCATGGACGGAATTGAGCTGCTATCCAACCTGAGGCGGGAGTCGAACGTTTATGTGATCATGCTTACTGCCCGGTCGGAGGAAACAGATAAAATCGTGGGACTTTCCGTCGGCGCGGACGATTATCTGACCAAACCCTTCAGTCCGCGTGAAATGGTCGCCCGCATCAAAGCAGCTCTCAGGCGCTTACAGAACCCAACCGGGAATACCGGGGAGGCTGTTGTTCTCAATTTCGCGCATCTTCGCATCGATGTCGCCGCAAGGCGGATCTGGGTGGGTGAAAATTTGATTGATCTGACTTCGGTTGAATTTGATTTGCTGCTGGCCCTCGCCCAGCATCAGAGCATGGTGCTCAGCCGCGAACAATTGCTGGAAAAGATATGGGGATACGATTATTTTGGCGATACACGGGTGGTGGACGTCCATATTGGGCATATCCGTCAAAAACTGGGGGATGAATCCATGATTGAAACGATCCGCGGGGTTGGTTACCGATTTGAGGATAAATAGGTGATTCTATGTTGAAATACCTCCGTAAGCATCTGGCCTGGAAAATGTTCCTTTCTTATCTTGTCGTCGTAATTATTGGTATTGTAGTGCTTATCACCGCAGCCAGTCTGTCAGTACCCGCGGCATTTGAGAGACATATGGCAAGTATGAATGCCTTGATGTCCAGTGCAAATGCGATGGGTGATTCCCAGTCGATGGAAACAGAGCTCTTTTCGCAGTATACAGCTGCCGTTTACGAGGCTGTTTCATATGCAGCGATAGCTGCATTAATCGCGGCCTTACTCGCCAGTTATTTCATCAGCCGTCAGGTTGTCACGCCCATGCTGGGCATGATGGGCCTCAGCCACCGCATCGCGGAAGGTGAATACGAAGAAAGATTATCTCTACCGGGGGGTCAACAGGCGGATCAGATCGATGAACTAGGTCAACTGGCACTCAGTTTCAACCAGATGGCGGATAAACTGGAAAAGACAGAAACCATGCGCCGTGAACTGATCGGTGATGTTACCCATGAATTGCGGACGCCACTCACCGCGGTCAAAGGATATCTGGAAGGATTAATGGATGGAGTTTTACCAGCTGATCCGGAAACCTACCAACAGATCCACTCTGAAATTGACCGTTTACAGCACCTGGTGAGTGATTTACAGGAGTTGAGCCGGGTGGAAGCCGGAGCGTTTCAATTGCAGCTCACTCCAGTATCACCTGCCAGCTTGATCGAAAGAATTCAGAATACTCTTGGTCGCCAATTCGAGGACAAGAACATCTATCTAGAGATAGGAATAGAACCCAACCTCCCCGATTTTATTGTGGATAAAGACCGCATTATCCAGGTGTTGACGAACCTGGTCGGTAATGCGCTTCAATATACACCCAGTGGAGGAAAGGTTACACTTCAGGTTCGCCGTGAAAGGTCTGGCATGCTTTTCACTGTGAAAGATAGTGGAATAGGTATCTCCGCAGAGCAACTTCAATATGTTTTCAACCGTTTTTACCGCACGGACAAATCGCGCACAAGGGCGAGCGGTGGCAGCGGCATTGGTTTGACCATCGCCAAGGCTCTTGTACAGGCCCATCAGGGGAAAATTTGGGCTGAGAGTGATGGAGAAGGCAAAGGCAGCACTTTTTCATTCTTGATCCCCCTCTCGAAACAATAGGGGAAAATTTCCCAATTTTCTTTACCGAAACTTTACAAACCCTTGAATAAAGCTTCATCCTACAAGGATAAGATAAGTGTGTAACAAAAACAAGCACCTCCACACGAGGTGAAACGAAAGGATGAAACATTATGATGATGGGTTATTGGTACGGTGGTCTTGGTTGGATTGGGATGGTCATCAATCTGGTTATTTCGGTTGCATTGATCATCGGCTTGGTGTTCCTGGTCATCTGGATCGTGAAGCGGTTGAGCAATAACAATTCTGCACGAATGCTTAATAATGCTGCGCCGTCCGCGGTCGAAATTGCCAAGGAACGTTACGCGAAAGGTGAGATCACCCGCGAAGAGTTTCAGAAGCTTATTACAGATCTAGGGACAAGGTAGGTGACAAATGATGGGATTTGGAATGATGGGTGGCATGCTAGTCTTTTGGGTCATTATCATCGCTCTGGCAGTCTTGCTGGTGAAAGGATTATTCAACTCAAATGGCACTCGTTCAGGAGACAACACAAGTACCGCAAAACAGATCCTGGACGAAAGATATGCCAGAGGAGAGATCACCCAGGAACAATACCAGACAATGGTGAAAGATATTCACTAAATGATTCGATTTTGGGAGAGCAAGGCCGTCTCACTGGATTTGCTCTCCCTTTCCGTTCAAACTTTAAGTGTAAAGGAATCCAACTAAATGAGAAAATCTCAAGGCTTGATAATCACGGCACTTGTCACGGTTGTAGTGATTGCAGTTGCTGTCTTTCTGGTAAAGAAACCCGTTAGCCAATCAGATACCGCCTTCCTCGAAAAATATGGATTGAGCGGACTTTCTATTGAGGAAATTGTGCAAAAGCTCGACAGCACCACGTCGGATCTTTCAGGGCTCCGGGCCAGTATCACCAGCGATTACCTGATCCTCTCAGATGATTCAGGCGAGGTCAGGTTGGCGCTGCCCAAGGATAAGTTTTACCTCTCCTTCGCACCTTATATCTCCCAAACTCATCCCTGCGGAACACATAGCCTGACCTCCTGTCAGGGTGAGCTGGTTAACCAGGAAATTCACGCGGTCATTACCGATAAGGGAGGAAATGAGATCGTCAATTCAGACTTGACCACCATGGCGAACGGCTTTGTAGGTGTGTGGCTGCCCCGAAAAATCGATGGTACTGTGAGCGTCAGTTACAATGGGAAAGTCGCACAGGCGCCAATCTCAACCTATGCCGGAAGCAATACCTGCCTGACGACTGCACTTCAACTCAACTGATGATCGTTACTGTAACGAATTCCCATAGATTAGGAAAAGAGAGAGAAACGGTCATGAACGATCCTGCGCAAAGTATTCACCCACGGTTTATCATGATCCGGTCCATAAAGGATGGGCATAGTTTTTGACAGCCTCTCACAGTATTCTACATCGAGATTTTGGATGCGGTGGATTGACTGATCCGGAATCGATAATGGCAGATAGCGGTAAGCATGACGTTTGAGCTCCTCACAATTCCGGCATAATGCCAGCATGGCTCGCAGCCCGCGTAATCGCCAGGAACAACCCCTGCCTTTGATACGATGAACGACCAGTTTATCGACATTTCCCTCAATAGCGCCCAGACATACTGGAACATCCACGCCGCGTTTTTCCGGGTCGATCAGGACGTCCTGGTTGTTTTGCACATACTGATAAAACTCTTTTATCTTTTTTCGCTCCTTTTCATCAGACTGATCCATGCGTTGTTCTAGTTCCTCCTGTACCGATGTGAACCCTTCGTTGCGTAATCGCTCCGTTAGTTGTTTCGCCGTACCCTTGTCATGAAAAGTTCGTCTGGCGGCTTTGTGCAGGTGGAAGCGATCCAGTACAAACTCTTGATGAATGCCCATCCGATCAAAACTATGGCGTACCCACTGGTTTAAGTGGCTAAGAAAAATTGGACACGAAAACGGGCAAAAATAAGGTGTAAACTGAACACATTATGCCCACGAGAAAACACTTCACCGCCAGCCAAAAGGCGCAAATTGCGTTGGAAATCCTGAAAG
>Ga0209718_1003058_pt1 | contig 15397 bp, 11 predicted proteins | sample AD_JPNAS1_MetaG_FD_184420 | JGI IMG/M metagenome (GOLD analysis project Ga0209718, IMG submission 184420) | Active sludge microbial communities of municipal wastewater-treating anaerobic digesters from Japan - AD_JPNAS1_MetaG (SPAdes) (version 2) | ecosystem: Engineered > Bioreactor > Anaerobic... | reverse complement strand
AAAAGGAAGCTGTTTGCCCTGCAACTGAAAGCGGCATTCAGCTTTGTTTCCCGATATATCGTACAATTCGTACAAAAAATCGTATTCCCGTTCTTGATTTATATCAATATAGCCGTTGTTGATCCTGACGGGATAAATATCGAGCTTATTGAAAGGCTCTACGAAAGATTTCATAATCCAGGAACGGTTTTGCACCCACTCTCCGTAATCGACCAAGGCATTCAGGTAGCGGCTTTCGTCGAAAGAAAAGCGCCCTATGTCTTGCTGAAATATTTCTTCACCGTCCTGGAATAGGCGAATCCGGCTCAAACCGTATAGATTGTTGGTGCCGTTCATGTAATTATAGGCTTTAATACCCAAGCCTATTTTGCCCCAGACCAAAGGCAATTTGCTGTCCGGAGCTGCGGCCCCGCCCTGTCCGGGTTGTATTATTTCTTTTGCAGACAGCTGTCCGTTGTGATTTAACAAAATTCCCCGCCCATCGATAGCGTAGATGGCCAGGGCCAACATTTTTGGAGGGCTGGTGTCTTTGATGCGATCCCTATACCAAAACATGGGATCGACCGGGTCTTCGGATTCCGTTTGACGAATTTCGAAATGCAAATGAGGGCCGCCCGAACTGCCTGTATTTCCGCTATATCCTATCAACTCGCCGCGTTCAACGGGTATTTGTTCATCGGGAAACAATAAATTCTGCTCATAAGACTCAGCCGCATATTGGGCCGCTTTGACTATAGAATCCAACCTTGGAGAAAAAGATTCTAAATGCCCGTAAACACTGGTATAACCATTGGGATGATCTAAATAAACAGCCTTTCCAAATCCTTTTACACGTACGCTGACACGCGAAACAAAAGCCGGAGCTACAGCGTATACGGGTTTATTAATTACACCCTGAGTTTTAAAATCCAGGCCGGAATGAAAATGATCCTCGCGCAGTTCTCCGAAATTGGCACTGAGGTAGGGAGGAATACGTAAGGGTAAATCGAAATAAGAAGGTGAAATACTGTCCTGCAACCTGTATGACTGCACAAACAAAGTAGCCTGCTCCAACAAATCAGCCTTGTCTTTTTGCGCATTAAGAATAAAAGCAACACAAGCCGACAACACTAATGATGCAAGTCGCTTCATTCTCACTTAATCAGTCTGTTGGTCGCGGTGTCGGGAAAAATAATACAGGGTTCAAATGTGCGTGCCTCTTCCGCATCCATCAAAGCATACGACAGTATAATCACGACATCGCCGGGTAGAGCCCTACGGGCCGCAGCTCCATTAAGACAAATAACGCCGGAGCCTCTCTCCCCTTTGATAACATATGTTTCGAAACGTTCTCCGTTATTGTTGTTCAATACCGTAACCTTTTCGTTGGGAATAAGGTTGGCAGCCTCAATCAGGTCTTCGTCGATGGTAATGCTACCGATGTAATCCAGGTTGGCTTCCGTCACACGCACCCTGTGAATTTTTGATTTTAGGACCTCAATCAGCATTTTTATATACTATGTTATCTATTAAACGCACTGACCCGCAATATACCGCAATACATCCAACTACGCAGGCGGAATCGGCCCATTCATGTATGCTTTGCAGGGTGGTTCCGTCGACAATTTCGAAATAATCCGGGCGAAGCATAGGTTCGGCACTGATCCCCTTAAGCACAAACTCCCTGATTTCCGCCGGCCTGCTCTTCGGTACAAAGGTAAGGCTTTCAAATAAATATTTGGATATAAGGGCCGCTTTTCTTTTTTGCTCCGCCGTTAAAAGTTCATTGCGGCTGCTCATGGCCAATCCGCTTTCTTCACGTACAATGGGACAAGATACGATTTGAACTTTCATATTCAGTTGTTCGACCATTTTACGCACTATGACCAATTGTTGAAAATCTTTTTGCCCGAAATAGGCTTTATCGGGTTGAACTGCCTCAAAAAGCTTACTTACAATTTGAGCGACTCCGTTGAAATGCCCCTTTCTGTATACTCCCTCCATCACCTCTTCGAGAGGACCGAAATAAAAAAGGCGGGTGTCTTCTTCGGGGTACATTTCCTGTTCATCGGGCATAAATAACAGGTTGCAACCGGCTTTTTGCAACACTTCGGCGTCTTTTTCGGGTCGTCTGGGGTATTTGATCAAATCGTTTTTATCGTTAAACTGCGTGGGATTTACAAAGACACTGCAAACACAACAATCGTTCTCCTGAACACAACGTTCTACCAGGGAAATATGTCCCTGATGTAAAGCACCCATTGTGGGAACGAGCCCTACACTACGGCCTTTGCTGCGTTCTGCATTTAAAATTGTTCTTAGTTGGTTTTTAGTTTTTACTACCTGCATAAACATCTGAAAGTTTGGTCGATTTCCCCCTTGTAAAGAGGGCGCAAAAAAACCAATTTTTTGGCATTTAAAAAAATAAAACGCTCATTTCTTGCCTTTCCAGCTATTTTTTTTAGTATCTTTGCAGGCATATGTTCACAATCCTCATGTTTTTATGAAACCGGCGAAAGTACTGTTTATCTGTCAAGAAATAATGCCTTATGTTCCTGAAACGGAACTTTCGTCCATCTGCCGCCGTTTACCTCAAGCTGTCCAGGATAATGGCAATGAAATCAGGACTTTTATGCCCAAATACGGCTGCATTAACGAACGCAGAAACCAATTACACGAAGTAATCAGGTTGTCGGGGATGAACCTGATTATCGACGACAACGATCATCCGCTGATTATCAAAGTGGCTTCTATCCAAGCCGCCCGTATGCAAGTTTATTTTATAGATAACGACGATTTTTTTCAACGCAAAGCCTTGGTTTGTGATGAATCGGGCATCGATTTTTTTGATAACGACGAAAGGTCGATTTTTTTTGTACGCGGGGTCATCGAAACAGTCCGAAAATTGCGTTGGACACCCGACATTGTACATTGTCACGGATGGTTTTCGGCCCTGGCTCCCCTCTACATCAAAAAAGCCTTCGACGATGACCCCTATTTCAGGGACGCCAAAATAATTTATTCTATCTACGACGATGCTTTCGATAGCAGCTTCCGGAAACTTTTCAATAACAAGCTGCTGGTAAAAGGCATTAATCAGGAAGACATCGAAGAAATCAAAGCTAAAGCCGATTATGTAAGCCTGTCAAAACTAGCCATTCGCCATGCTGACGGCATTATTCAGGCCAGCCAAAAAATCAACGGCAAAGTAAAAAAAGCAGCAGAAGAGTCGGGGAAGCCCTTCATGGTTGCCAACGAAAGCGAGGACTTCTCTGATTACAGCGAATTTTACGACCTTCTTTTAGAACAAGCTTAATATGCCCAAGCATTTCATTCACGGCGTGTTGATCACGCTATTGTTTACAGCGTTATCGTGCACGGAAGGTCAGTATACCGGAGGCAGCATACAACCGCCCGGCGACATTGTATCGACCGATACGGCCAGTTTCTTTTTAACCACGGAAACCGTAAAAGTCGATTCCATTCTCTACAAGAACAGTGTTGCTCTTTTGGGAGAGTTCACCGATGCTTTTTTTGGAACTACCCGGGCGGAATTTTTGGCTCAGGTATATTGTCCCCTTAATTTTACCTTCGATGCAAGCATCCGGCGAATCGATTCTGCTTATTTGTATTTGTATTACAACGATTGGTTCGGCGATTCTCTCGCCTTGATGGAGATGAGCGTATATGAACTCACAAAAGCCATAGACCACACAAAGCCCTATTACACCAACGTTAATACGGACGATTACTGCGATAAAACGAAAAAGTTAGGTTCTGTCAGCTATTCTACCGGAGAACCCTTTACCGATATTAAAACATCGAGCGATTATTCCTGCATCCGGGTCAATATAGATACGGCCTTTGCCGGGGGGATACTCCGGAAAAACAGGAATCATCCGGAGTTTTTTACCAATCCGAGAGTTTTTGCCGATTCAGTGCTTCACGGCATTGCTGTCAGCCCCAGTTTCGGGAACGGGAACCTGATGTATATCAAACACGCCGAATTTGAATTCTGCTATCGATACAGCTACACCGATACTATGGGTGTGGTGAAAGACACTACCGGCGCGTGCTACTTCCCTGTAACCAAGGAGGTAAGGCAAATAAACAACTATCAGCACCCCGATCTGGCCGGCTACCTGCCCTTGAACAGCGGCGACTCTCTGAATTATATTTTTTCACCCGCAGGCTTGTTTACACGTATTGAATTGCCCATTGAAGAAATTCTTTCCAGGCTGGAAGGGAAAAACATCAACAGTGCCAGAATAAAAGCGGTGGTCACCCATCTTGACAACAGCAAATGGGGGATGCTCCCACCCGACAACCTCTTACTCCTGAAAGAAGAAGACATCCACGATTTTTTTGCCGGCTACAACAACGCCGATAAACTTTACTCCTTTTTAGCGGACTACAATACCCGGAACGATCTTTTTTCTTTTGATTTAAGTTCCTTTCTGCAAAAAACCGTACGCAACGACAGCAGCAACTTTAAGCCCTATAACAAATTGCTGATGGTTCCTGTAAGCAAGATCAGATTGAATAATGTCTCGACAAGTACGCTTTTTTTGGTTCAAAACATTTTGCCCAACGCAGCCAAGATTCGCAGCGCAACACATCCCCAAAAACCCATGAAACTTGAGATTGTTTACAGCAACAAACTTGAGTAAAATTACAAATTGAAGGATAAAGGCAATAAGCTTGCGACCGATTCTACCACAGCCACTTCTTTTTCTCCGGAAAGCAGCAACCTGATTGCTGTATTTTGTCGCCGTTCGCTTTCAAGTAAAGCCTGCCTGCAACTTCCACAGGGGCTGATCGGATTTTCAGTGAACATTCCCTCTTTACTGGCCGCTACAGCTAAACTGAGAACTCTGTGTTGAGAATGGGCTGCATTGGCGTAGAACAGCACCACACGTTCAGCACAAAGCCCCGAAGGATAGGCGGCATTCTCCTGATTATTGGCCGCCAATATTTCGCCATTGTCGAGTAACAAAGCCGAGCCCACTTTAAACCCCGAATAAGGCGCATAGGCTTCTAAACTGGCCCTTTTTGCGGCTTTAATCAATTCTTTTTCCTGCTTGCTCAATTCATCAATGGAACAAAAGGTTATATTTGTCTTTATTTCTTTTTTGTACATCTGAGCAGATTTTTACATCTTCCACACAAAAATACCATTTCTATGAGCAGAATTACACTTTTAACCTTATTTATTTTAAGCTTTCTTTATCTCCCCTTACAGGCACAGGAACGCCTGAAGCCTTATGAAGACTATATCCAAAAATACACCCCGCTGGCCATGACACAACAAATCGTATACGGCATACCTGCCAGCATAACCCTTGCACAGGGCCTCCTGGAATCGGGGGCGGGCAACAGCACTCTGGCAAAAAACAGCAATAACCACTTCGGGATAAAATGCCACAACGACTGGAAAGGAAAAACCTATTCCCATTTTGATGACGGAGAAATGAGTTGCTTTAGAAAATATTCCAAAGTAGAAGAATCCTACAAAGACCACTCCATATTTTTAAGAGAGAGAGCGCGTTACGCTTTTTTGTTTGAATTGAATGTAAAAAACTATAAAGCCTGGGCCAAAGGCCTAAAAAAAGCAGGTTATGCCACAGATCGGCATTACGATAAGAAACTGATAAAAATCATTGAACAATACGATTTGAACAAAATAGATAAACTGGCACTCAACAAACGACGGGCAAAAAAGCTTATCCGAAACTGGGAAAAGGAATATCCTGAAGAAATCGCGAAGGCCGAAAAATCCTCCGTCCAAACGGAGTCAAAAGATAGAACTCCAAAAGAGAAATCACCAAAGGTTGAAAAAAGCAGTAAAAAACAAGAACCCGCATTCGGCAAAAAAAGCCAAGCTGCCGAAAAAGCCAAAGATTACAGCTACATTGCCGAAACGAGCAGAGAAAGACAAATTCAGCGCAACGAACGCAACGAGCGCACCGACAACCTGCCCCACGTTATTAACGCCGTACAAAACCATACGATTTTATATAAAGGTCTGACTCCATATATCATTGCACAATACGGGGATAACTTCGATAATATTTCCGATGAATTCGGCTTAAACCCTCAACGTCTAAAAAATTGGAACGAATGGCCTCCCAGGTATAAAATTTCGGTGGGAGACATTGTTTTCCTGAGTAAAAAAGCTCAGTCATGGGACGGCGAAGACGGCATCTATGTGGTTCGCGAAGGAGACAGCATGCACAGTATTTCACAACAGTTCGGACTTCGGGTAAGCGCCATTTACCAACTCAACGGCATGGAATTTGGCGAAAGTCTCGAAGTAGGTCAGGAATTAAAATTGAGGGCCCAGGAATAAAAAAAATAGCAAAGCTTTTTATACCTTTGCACCCCAAATAGTGTCAATTCCCCCATTATGCAAGAAAAAATTGTCGTACTCGATTTCGGGTCTAAGACCACTCAACTTATTGCCAGGCGCATCAGAGAGCTTAAAGCCTTTTGTGAAATCTATCCTTACAATAAATTCCCCGAAAACACCGATGGTATTAAAGGGATCATTCTGTCGGGTAGCCCTTATTCTGTTTACGACAAAAACGCCTTCGACTTTGATTTAACTTTGGTAAGAAAGAAATTTCCTCTGTTGGGTATTTGTTACGGAGCACAATGGATAGTCCACAAAGCCGGGGGGAAAATAGAAGCTTCCAAAAACAGAGAATACGGCAAAGCTTTTTTTGAATCGGTCAACACCAACGATCCCCTGTTCAAGGGCTTTAATCCCCTGGCTCCTGTTTGGATGTCGCTGGGAGACAGCATCACCCGGCTGCCCGCCGAATTCGAAAAGATCGCTTTAACTGCGGACATCCCGGTAGCTGCATTCAAGGCCAGAGGAGAAGCCACCTGGGGCGTTCAATTTCACCCCGAGGCGCTCCAAACCGAAGAAGGCAGTAAAATTCTGAACAACTTTCTGGATATTTGCGACTGTGCCAGAAACTGGACTCCTGCATCGTTTATCGAATCGACGGTGGCAGAATTGAAACGAACCCTGGGAAACGATAATGTAGTCTTAGGCTTGTCCGGTGGGGTGGATTCCTCTGTCACGGCCTTGCTGCTCAACAAAGCCATCGGCAACAATCTTACCTGCATCTTTGTAGATCACGGGCTTTTACGCAAATACGAATTTGAAACGGTATTGAAAGATTATGAATCTTTCGGATTGAACGTGATCGGTGTGGAAGCCAAAGAAAAATTCTATCGCGAATTGGCCGGTGTCAGCGATCCCGAACAAAAGAGGAAAATCATCGGCAAAGGATTTATTGATGTTTTCGACGAAGAAGCCAAAAAACTGGATAATATTAAATGGCTGGGCCAAGGCACCATTTATCCGGATATTATCGAATCATTGTCCATTACAGGAACAACTATAAAAAGCCATCACAACGTAGGCGGCTTGCCGGAAGTAATGAAACTTAAGCTGGTTGAACCGTTGAAACTCCTGTTCAAGGACGAAGTTCGCCGCGTTGGCACCGCTTTGGGTATGCCCGAGAGATTTATCCACAGGCATCCTTTCCCGGGACCCGGATTAGCTGTGCGTATTTTAGGCGATATTACACCCGAAAAAGTACGCATTCTGCAAGATGCCGATCATATTTTTATATCCTTGCTGCACGAGTGGGGTCTCTACGATAAAGTCTGGCAGGCATTGACTGTCTTGCTCCCTGTCCGCTCCGTCGGTGTCATGGGCGACGAACGCACCTACGAGAATGCGGTAGTTTTACGGGCTGTTACTTCGACCGACGCCATGACGGCAGAATGGTCTCCATTGCCTTACGATTTTTTGGCTAAAGTGTCCAACGACATCATAAACAAGGTAAAGGGCGTGAATCGCGTTACCTACGACATCAGCTCGAAACCCCCTGCTACCATAGAGTGGGAATAAGCATCAGGGATTCATATTGATCAGACCGCCGTTACCGCTGCCCGTCATCGTAATTTTAGGGTATCCCAGGTAATAAATATTACCGCTGCCGTTGACAACAATGTTCAGCTCGTTGCTCACGTTAATGTAAGCGCAACCTGAGCCGTTGACGCGGATGTCGTACCTTTTGGTAAACAAGTCGCCGGCCCTGAGTTCCCCGGTTCCCTCTACCCTGAGATCCACATAATCGCAAACTCCTCTCAGGTTGATACCGCCCGAACCGTCTATGTCAATGTCCAGTTTTTCCAAAGAAATACTATCGACGGTACAAACCCCGCTACCATCGATGTCAATATTGGTTTGTCCTGATTTGACGTATGGCGCATTAATATTACCGGAGCCGGAAATATCCATAGTAAGGTTCTCACATTCTGCAGACTCGTTGTAAATGATTTCTCCGGAACCCGACAAGGATAAGGTGAGATTGCCGGAATGTAATTCATCAACGACCATCCTACCCGATCCGCTGAGTTCCGCAAATTTAAGCAAGGGAGTGCCCGCGTAAATTTTAATTGGCATGTTATTAGCAATCAACACATTGTTCTTCTTGTCTATAATCAGCTTATTCCTTACAAATTTTGTAACTACGTATTGCAGAATATTTGATTCACACTCTACTTCCAGTTTGCAACTATCGGCATAATATAAATACAATTCGAATTCCCCTCTCGCATCCACTTGGTTAAAAGAGCTAGTGGAACGCATTGCTTTAACAAGCACTCCATCGCCTTCGATTCTGGTGCATGAGCAAATCAGACTCATGGTAAAAAAGATTGCACCTAAATACTTTAACATAAGATTTCGTGTATTAATAAATGAAGCCTTCTTTGAAAGAAACACTGTTCGGATTAATACGTGCACAATGTTCGTCGGATTTAGCGAGGCTATGACGCTTTAAAAGAAACCTTGTTCGGGTTAATACCCGAACAAGGTTTCCAGCTCTAATTTAGTTACCGGTCCATACTGGGCCAGGCGATCGAAATCTACCTCTTTTTCGTCGCCTAATACACAATAGCTGTACGAACGGTTTTTAATCCATTGCTGCTGGAAGATTTTCAAGTCTTCCAAGCTAAGATCGGTCAGACTTTCATACAAATATTTGCGCGAATCTTCTTCCAATCCGTAATCGAGGGCATCCAGGTAAGTCCAGAGTATGTTGGAACGTAAAATTCTTTCGGTGCGCAGTCGGGAAAAAAGACCGTCTTTGGCAAGTTTGAAGGCAGCTTCCGATTCGGGCATATCTTCGATGATTTGATAGAAAGCTTGCAAAGCATCGTCCATCTTATCGGTTTGCGTCGCAATGATGCTGATCATGGAATAGGGACGCCCGGCTCTGGAAGGGGTCACGTAAGCGGCCGCGGCCATGTAGGCCAAGCCTCTCGCTTCGCGCATTTCCTGAAAAACGATAGAGTTCATGCTTCCCCCAAAATATTCATTGTACAATGTGGTCAAAGCTTCCTTTTTCGGATCAAATACTTCCCCATTGTTGGAATACATAGACAAATAGAGTTGTTTGGCATTGTACTGGGCAAATAGGACCTGATTGTTCTCGGTCAATAAATAGGGAAATTCTTTGGGGGCCGGCAATTCGAGCAAGCTCCCCGGCACCCGGTGTTTTTCTTTTAGTACGCTTATCAATTGTTCTTTTGAATCCGGTCCGTAGTACAATACTTTATGACTATAGGAGGTCAGTTTATTTAAAACTTCGATTAATTCCTCGGGTTTAAGATTTAACAGCTCCTGATCACTCAAGACATTCGTTGCCGGAGAGCTGGCCCCGTAAACAGCGTAATTACGCAACATGTTGAAAATACGGCTTTGGCTCAATTTGGCATTGGCTCTATCTTTGAGGACATCCTGGATCATATTGTCAAATGCCTGTTGATTGACCTGGACATCAAACAGTAATTTTTCAAGTAAACTCAAGGCTTCGGGCATATTTTCTCCCAGTCCCGTCAGTCGTATCTGCGCTTTTTCGGAACCGACAGACAAATTGTAAGAACAAGCCATTTTGTAGAATTCGCTTTTAATTTGTTCTGCAGTATATTCAGAAGTGCCCAAATAATTCAAATACGAGAAAGCCAAGCCCAATAAATTGTTGGTGTTGTTGCCCATATCAAACCAATAGGTCAATTCAAAAAGATCATCGCTTTGATTTTGAATATATAATACGGGAATGTCGGCTTGTAAAGAAAAACGCAAAAAATCTTTTTTGAAATCCAGAAAGACAGGCTGTATGGGTTGTACCCTCGCCTGTTGAATTTCTTTCAGGAAAGCACTGGCGGTATCGCGGTTAGTCAGAATGGGAGTGATTTCGGGTTTTTCAATCTTTCTTTCGTTGGGATCGTTTCCCTGACGTTTGTAAACCAAAGCATAGCCCTCGTTGAACCATTTATTGGCGAAAGCCACGACGTCTTCTTTGCTGATCTTGCTCAGATCGTCCATCCGCTTAACTTCGTCCGCCCAATCCAAGCCATTAATAAAGGCCCTGACATACATGTCGGCGCGGCCGTTATTGCTTTGCATTTCTCTGATTCTGCTCAACTTTAAATTGTTGATACTGGCCTCGAGCAAAAAATCATCGAAGTCTCCGGCTTTCAATTTAGCCATTTCTTCCAACAACAAGTCCTTGACTTCTTCGAGACTCTGGCCTTCTTTGGGCCTGCCCTGTATGATATAAGCGCTGTAATCGGCCATTTCATAAGCCCCGGAAAAAGCGTTCAGCACTTTCTGTTGCTGGATAAGGTCCAGGTCGATTAAGCCGGCTTTACCATTGCTTAAAATCATATCGGTCAGGGTAAGTAAATTAAAGTCTTCGTGGCCAATTCCAACGCAAGCCCAGCCTAAGGTGACATTTTCGGCGTCGTTACCTAAAACTTCACAAACAACCGGTTCGCTCAAGGCCTTCCCTTCTTCGTATTTAAGTTCAGGTATAAAAGCAGCTGGCTTCATTTCTCCAAAATATTTTTTTATCACCTGAATCATTTCTTTGGGATTGAAATCTCCCGAAAGGCAAATGGCCATGTTATTAGGCACGTAATAAGTGTTGTAGTAATTCTTGATGTTGGTGATAGAGGGATTTTTCAAGTGCTCCTGAGTACCGAGTACCGTTTGAGTGCCATAAGGATGATGCGGAAAAAGTATGGTCAGTACCTTCTCGTACACTTTACGAAAATCGTTGGTCAGAGACATGTTTTTTTCTTCGTAAACGGTTTCCAGTTCCGTATGAAAACCACGAATCACACTGTTTTGAAAACGGTCTGCCTGTATTTTTGCCCAATTCTCAATTTGATTGGAAGGAATATCCTCGGTATAAACAGTCATATCAAAGCCGGTGTAGGCGTTGGTTCCCGAAGCGCCAATGGCTGTCATGAGTTTATCATACTCGTTGGGGATAAAAAATGTAGAGGCTTCATAAGAAAGGCTGTCGATTGTTTTGTAAATAGCCTTGCGTTCCGCTTCGTCCGTCTTGGACCTGTACTCTTCGAACAGGGCTTCAATCCGGTCAAGTATCGGTTTTTCTCGTTCGTAATCCATTGTCCCGAACTGCTTGCTGCCCTTGAACATGAGGTGTTCAAAATAATGGGCCAAACCTGTGGTCTCGGCAGGATCGTTCTTTGCTCCAACTTTGACTGCAATATAAGTTTGTATGCGGGGCTCGTCTTTATTTACGGTCATATACACTTTGAGGCCGTTGTCCAAGGTGTATATTCTGGTATTCATTGGATCTCCGGCTACACGCTCATAGCCTTGGTCGCAAGCGCTAAAAAGCAATATCAACAGAGAAGTCAGGCTTAAAATTTGAATTGTTTTCATAAGGACAGGATTTATGGATATTAGCTTATATTGTGCCAAAAGTAATGTTTTTTTTCGTTCCTTTGCACAGATTATTTTATTCTTTGATAGAATGAGATTTGAAGAACTCGATTTAGAAGAAGAACTCCTCGACGGATTATGGGCTATGAATTTCCGGGAATGCACACCGGTGCAGGAATTGGCCATTCCTGTTTTGCTCGAGGGTAATGATCTGATCGGCTGCGCCCAAACGGGTACCGGCAAAACAGCAGCCTATCTTCTGCCTATCCTGAATAATCTTGTATTGGACAACTACGCACACGATGCTATCCGGGCTGTGATTATGGTGCCTACCAGAGAATTGGCCCAACAAATAGATCAGCAGGTGGAGGGTTTTGCCTATTATTTACCGGTCTCATCCATTGCCGTTTACGGAGGGAACGATGGTATGGTGTGGGAACAACAGAAAAAAAGCCTCGATATGGGTGTCGACATTGTTATTGCCACTCCTGGACGTTTGCTTTCGTATATAAAATTGGGATTGATCGACCTGAGTCAGGTCAAATACTTTATCCTCGACGAAGCCGACCGCATGCTCGACATGGGATTCATCGACGACATAATGCTTATTATCAAAGAATTGCCTGCTAAACGACAAACCATGTTGTTTTCGGCAACCATGCCTCCAAAAATCAGGGAGCTGGCAAAAAAAATAATGCATCAGCCCAAAGAAATACGACTGGCCGTTTCCAAACCCAACGAAAACATCGATCAATCGGCCTACATTTGCTATGAGCAACAAAAACCCGAATTGGTAAATATCTTGTTCGGCTCTATGCAGGCGGGCGAAAAAGTACTCATCTTCGCCTCTTCCAAAATCAAGGTAAAAGAAGTCTACCGCATTCTGAAACGTCTGAATCTTTCCGTTATCGAAATGCATTCCGATTTAGAGCAAGCCGAAAGAGAAAAGGTAATGCTCAGTTTCAAAACCGGTAAAATCAATATTCTGGTAGCAACCGACATTGTTTCCAGGGGGATAGATATTGATGATATTGCCCTGGTAATTAACTACGATGTCCCCCACGACCCGGAGGACTACGTCCACCGCATCGGACGTACCGCCCGCGCAGGCGAAAAAGGCAGGGCCGTCACCTTTGTTTCCGAGCAGGACCAATACAAATTCCTGCAAATTGAACGCTTTCTGGAAAAAGAAGTGTCAAAAAACACTCTCCCCCAACAATTGGGCGAGGGTCCTCCCTATCAACCGCAAAAATCCGGACGTGCCCGGTTTATTAACAAACTGAAGTCCGGAAGCAAAAAAGCGACAACACAAGGTAGGAATAAAAAAAGCGGCCCCCGTAAACCCTTCAGGGCAGGAGACCGCTCTAAACCTAAACAATAAATTTCGCTTAGTTTTCTTCCTCAACAAAAGTATCTGGAATCTGATCGATTAAGGAAGAGGCCTTTTCGATATCCTCTTCCATCACGTGCAGTAATACAGTAGAGCTGGCTGAAAAGAAACCGGGTGTAAACACACTGTTTTCGTTGCTCAAAAAACAGGCTATCCCGTTGGATTCGAGCATGCTCTTGACAATGTTGGCTTCAGTGGCAGTATTATATCCCCTTAGTACCACCGATTTTCGCTGATCTTTTTCCATAATGCTCGATTTAATGACTTACCTGTCGCGATTTGAGTCCGGACGACGACGTCCACCCCTGCCTCTTGCGGCATCATCTCCGCCCTGGCGCTTTTCGGGCCTGGGGCGACGCTCCCTTTCGGGGCGTTCTTCGTATCCTTCGGGTTTTTCGAGCAATGCCTTGTGAGATAATTTGAATTTTCCGGTTTTGGGGTCTATATCGAGCAACTTCACATCTATCTCGTCTCCTTCGTGCAGGCCGGCTTCTTCGACCGTTTCCAGACGCTTCCAGGTAATCTCTGAAATATGCAGCAATCCGTCTTTTCCGGGCATAAATTCAACAAAGGCGCCATATGGCATGATGGAACGAACTTTGCCCCGATAAACTTCTCCGGGTTCCGGCATAGCCACAATGCTTCTGATTTTCATTACAGCATCGTCGATGCTCGCTTTGTTGACAGCAGCAATTTCTATCCTGCCTTGACCGTCAATCTCATCAATAGTAATAATGGCACCGGTTTCTTCCTGCATTCCCTGAATAATCTTTCCCCCCGGACCAATGACGGCACCGATGAATTCTTTGGGTATCCACATGAGTTCAATGCGGGGAGCATTGGGTTTGAGTTCGGGACGGGGGGCCGGCAAAGTTTCAGTAATCTTTCCAAGGATATGCATACGGCCTTCCCGAGCCTGCATCAAAGCCTTTTCCAATATTTCGTAAGGCAGTCCGTCCACTTTGATATCCATTTGAGTGGCCGTAATACCGTCTTTGGTGCCGGTTACCTTAAAATCCATATCTCCCAGATGGTCTTCGTCTCCCAGAATATCCGACAAGATGGCGAACTTTTGGTTATCGGTAATAAGTCCCATGGCAATGCCGGAAACCGGTTTCTTTATGGGTACCCCTGCATCCATCAGGGCCAGGGTTCCGGCACATACCGTAGCCATAGACGAAGAGCCGTTCGATTCCAAAATGTCGGAAACCACGCGGATCACATAGGGATAATCTTCGGGCAACATCCTTTTCAGGGCACGGTGAGCCAAATTGCCGTGGCCGATCTCTCGGCGTCCCACCCCGCGGCTGGCGCGGGCTTCGCCTGTTGAAAAAGGAGGAAAGTTATAGTGCAACAGAAATCTTTCGGTGCTTTGGTTCAGGGCATCGTCCACAATTTTTTCGTCGAGTTTGGTCCCCAGAGTAACCGAGGTAAGTGATTGGGTTTCTCCACGGGTGAAAATGGCAGAACCATGACAGCCGGGTAAACAATCTACTTCCGACCAAATGGGGCGAATTTCCGTGGTCGTTCTGCCGTCGAGACGTTTGCCTTCGTCGAGGATACTGCGACGCATGGCTTCTTTTTCCACTTCGTGGTAATAGCGGGAAGTCATTTCGGCTTTTTCCTGAGCCGTTTCTTCGTCCATAGAGGCTACATATTCTTCGTATATTGCCTTGAAGTTAGCCGCTCGCTGATGTTTGTCGGGATTGGCCGAAGTAGCCTCCGCGTAAGCCTTGGCATAGGTCTTATCCCAAATATCTTTGCGCAATTCTTCATCGTTTTCTTCGTGACAATACTCGCGTTTGACGGTTTTACCGGCCATTTCTGCCAATTCAAGCTGAGCACGGCATTGAACTTTGATGGCTTCGTGTGCAATTTTGAGCGCTTCGAGCAAATCGCTTTCTTGTACCTCGCTCATTTCTCCTTCTACCATCATGATATTCTCGAGGGTGGCACCTACCATAATATCCATGTCGGCTTTTTTGAGTTCGGCCGAAGTGGGATTCAATTTAAATTCCCCGTCGATACGAGCTATGCGGACTTCTGAAATGGGGCCGTTAAAAGGGATATCCGAAACAGCCAGAGCAGCCGAGGCAGCCAGTCCGGCCAAAGCGTCGGGCATATCCCCGTTACAGTCGTTATCGGCAGAAAAAAGAATTACGTTAACAATGGTATTGGCATGAAAATCTGCGGGGAACAAGGGGCGTAAAGCCCGGTCGACCAAACGCGCGGTTAAAATTTCAGCA
>Ga0209718_1003055_pt1 | contig 15410 bp, 15 predicted proteins | sample AD_JPNAS1_MetaG_FD_184420 | JGI IMG/M metagenome (GOLD analysis project Ga0209718, IMG submission 184420) | Active sludge microbial communities of municipal wastewater-treating anaerobic digesters from Japan - AD_JPNAS1_MetaG (SPAdes) (version 2) | ecosystem: Engineered > Bioreactor > Anaerobic... | reverse complement strand
TCTCCAAACAGAGCGGCCGCACCTACTGGCGGGGTAGAAGTTGGGCACAAAGATGCCCTCCCGCTTTCGATGCGGCCGCAAGTGATCGGTCTTTGTCATTCGGGCTTCTACCCCCGATGATTCCATGCGAATCATGGGGCGGATGGTGTGAGGTGGCGCAGTGGCTGGCAAGCCAGAACGGGTGCCCGAATCCTGCAGGTTCCGACTGGGAACCGGTAGAAGCTCCTACCCTCGCCGATCTCCACCCCGCCTGCGTTCACTCCGGTTTGAAACCGGACCGCGGCTTGGCGAGTTCTTGAAGGCGACGCGGACGCGAGGCGCTGGTGACGCGAATATCGGCCGAGCCACCGGCGGTAACCGGACGGAACCGCCGGTGAATGATGACACCACGCCCACCCTCGCCGAGCGCCAGATGGGCGAGTTCCTGAAGACGATGCCGAAGAACGAGGGAGCCAAGGGAAGCGTTGTCACCGGTTCCGGCCGGGAACCAGTGAAGGACACCACGCCCACCCTCGCCGAGCGCCAGATGGGCATATTCCTGCGGTCGATGCCAAAGGCGAAGGGTGGCGCTCCGTATCACCGCCATGGCGCGTCACCTGACCCTGTTACCCCTACCACTATGGAAGGGGTAGTTCCGGCAATGGAGAGCGCTGGAATCACGTATAAGCAATCCAGCCGAGCGCAGAAGCTGGCGACGATACCGGAGCCGGAGTTCCGCGAACGCATCGCGGGGCGGTGCTCTGATGCCTAGCTCCCTAGTCCGAATTGCACCGAGTACCTGTACCAGGTCGCAAAAAACCAAACACCAAAAGCCAGAACAGCCACAGCCGCACTGATCATCAGTCCGGCCACGCAGTAGCCGAAGCCTGTAATCGGGGCGGTTGTAGTTTTGGTCGTGGCCATGGTCAGAACCTCGTCAGCGCGAACCACACGGAGCCACCCGCCACAAACAGAATGAAGAGCACGCCGAGAGCCACGCACAGGGCCTTCGCAGCCGTGACAACGACCGCGATGTTCATCTGTGTTTCCAGCCTGCGTGAGCTGCGTTCCTCTTCAGAGGCCATGCTGCCACCATAAAGCCCCACGCCCCCGAGGCAAGTGCCCTCCCCGTGGAAACTCGGCCCGTCGTTTCCATCGGACGGGGCGGGGATTTTTGGATGCGGTCCCGTTTTTTCGGTGACTAGGGATTCCTTGGGGCCGTTTTCACTCCGCAAGCCCCCCCGTCTCCTAGTACCTTTGCCGGGGGGGAGCCCATCGGCGGTGCCTGCCAACGAGGGCGCCACGGTTTGCCTATCACGCCGCTGGCTTCTTGAAGACTCGGTGCAGCTCGGCGGGCTGTATAGCCTTCAGTTTGGCGAGCATATCCTCGTGTGCGTTGATCGATGCGAGCACGGCCTCGGCGCGCGTACCTTTCACGAACTGCATCCCGGCTTCGCCCTGTGCAAAGGATGGGCTGGCGAGCAACAGGGAATCAACGTGTTGTTGGAACTCGACAACAGCAACGGCAGAGGGGTGGCGCTTGATGAGGGCGTCCAAATCACAGGCAGCGTACCCGAGGCCGATAAGCCCTTTCGCAACTGGGGCTACTGAGGATTGGCGCAGGCGGTCAACCTCGGATGCAAGGCCAGCGCGCAACGACCGGAACTCAGCGAAAAGCGCGGTGGCGAGTAATTCCAGCCGGAGCAGTACGATCTCCAGTGCGGCCTTGGCGCGACGAGCATCGTCTTCGGCAACGAGGGCCGCCGTTGGGTCCCCCGATACGGCCTTGGTTCTAAGCGCGGCCAGGTTACTCTCGGCGGTGTTTTTGTCAGCCCGCAGCTTGGCGAGCAAACGCACGATTTCGCGCAGGTTGGTCTTGGCTTCCTCAAGCTCGGCAGTGGTGAAATGCGGGTGACGAGCGTTGTACTGTGCCAACTCGGCTTTGACGGCCGGGAGTTTGAGACGAGCAGCACGGGCGGCTGATTCATCGGCCGTGACTTCGGGGTACCCGAATAGTCGGCGATTAGAGCGCAGCTCGTCGGACGGTTCAGGTATGGCGGCCGCCGTGTGCAAGGTTTTGAGTCGGCGTTCGATTTCTTGTCGTGGTGTCATGTTGTTGGTTTTTCTGGTTTCTGATGGTGGGCGTCTCTCGCCCGTAAGCTTGAAACTGAGTTCGGGTGTGGTGTGTCTACGTTCTGGCAACTACACCCCACCCCTTAGCCCAAACATATATAAGGGCTAGGGGTGTTGGGGTGTTGACGCCCCATGGGGTGCCCTTGGGGTGTTGTTGGGGTGTTGGGGTGTTCATGGCTTCAACCTCCACAGCCCCATCTCGTCTTTGCTGATAACGCCCGATCCCTTCATCAGCTCGAATCGCTTGATTCCCCCCTTGGGTTCGATGCCCCTCATCTTGGCGGCCCCATCTCGTAGTTGGCTCCATGTCAGTGCCACGGCCCCCGCATCTTGGAAAACAGCTTCGGCCTCCTCTCTCATGGATTCCCTCTTTTTGTCGTCACGGGTGGTGGCCTTGGTTGAGGTTGATACGTGCATGCCGGCACCGTCGGACCATTGGAACCGAGGGCCCTTATCTTCGGAGATGGGAGCGCCACGCATCTTCTCGGCAAAGACAACCGTGATGCCGTCCCTGTCCTTGCGTAGGCGGATGTTGGATTCGGCCTTGCGCTCAAGTTCGCTGCCAAAGTGGCCACGCATCTTGCCCGTGGAGTTCTCCGGGTTACCCGGGTTCTCGTGCACAACCGTGATGATCGGGCAATGGTAGGTTGTGGCCAGGCTCATGAGCTCCGCCACGAACTCCTTGCTTTCGTCGGGATCGTTCACGTTGGCCACGAAATCCGCGCCACCGTCAATGAAGACGGCGAACGCCTTCCCGACAGGGCAAAGCCGGCGAAGTATCTCACGCAAGGCGCGCCGAAGCGCTTCTGTTGAAAGGCCAGCCAAGCGCAGAGAGGAAAAGCCAGGCGGAGGGACTTGCAGCCCTGCACGTTTGAGGGCGCGGCGGATCGATCGGTCATGGTCCGCCGGGCTTTGCTCCGTGTCGATATGGAGAATGGGCAGCCCTTCGGGCATCGCGGCGGTGACGGCCAAGGTGTCAGGCGTGAAGTCCTCGGGCAGGTCAATGCCGCGCTCTTTCGCATCGGCCAGAAACACGGCGGCCAACATGGCAGAGATGAACGCACTCTTTCCCGCCTTTGCCTGGGCAATGACGCTGGTGAGGTTGTCCGGTGTGCAAACGCCCTTCCCATCGATCAGAAAGCGCGCCGGCGGCTGCGGAATGGCTTGCTCGACCTGGAAGGATCGAGCGCAGATCTCAGCCCATAGTTTATCGTTTCTTTCGGTACCAGGCTGACTCGCTTCGATCCGATCCAACCTGCCTTTGGCGAACGCAAGAAGGTCATCGCTTCCCATGTCCGCGGCATCATAGGCAGCATCCAGCGTTTCCCAGGCAGCGTGGATAATGGCCCGGCGTTGGGCGTATGCCTTCACAGAAGCGATCCAGTGCCCTGACTGTGCCGAGGATGATACCGCTTTGGTCATCTCAACGATAGCGGTGTTGCCACCGATTGCCGGGAGCGTCCCAGACGCATCCAGGTTCTCCACCAGTATTTCGACGGCGCAAGGCTGCCCGGCCGCTCGCATTTTCAGCAGCTCTTCAAAGACGACACGGTTGCCAGGGGTGTAGAAGTCAGACGGCTTCAGCCCCTCAGCGAGGCAGCGCGCGAGCACGTCATCACCGTCAAGCAAGCAACACGAAATCAAATATCGCTCCGCCTCGGGTGAGTGCGGCGGGGTTCGGCCAAGCGGCCGGGGCTCGGCAATCAATGCCGGCCTTTCCCCGGGCGAGTGTTTCGCCAGGACATGAAGCGGGCGAAGTCCACCCGGTAGTTTGTTGAACGGCGAGGCTGGCAATTCAGCCAACACGCGAAGGCCTCGCCAAGTCGCACGGAAGAACGGCTGAGCGTACTCATTGGCGCTCCTCCAAGAATGTTCTGACTCGAATGCCTGGGCTGAGCTCATCAACCTTCACGGCGACCAAGAGCTGGCCGGTTGCTGCGAAATACTGCTCGCGCTCGCATTGAGCGGGGAACCGCACAAAGCGTTTCTTTCCAGAGGCACACCGTCGTGCATCGGACTTCATGACTTCGGCAAGGGCCTCGGATTCGTTGGCAGCCTTGGCATCTTCCGCCACGAGCTTCATGCGGCGGCCCCTCCTTGGGCGTTGACGCTGGGAGCATGCCCAATGGTCCGAGCGTTGAGGAACGAACGCAGAGCCTGAGCTTCAAACATGAACCGACGCGGCCCGAGGGCGACAAACGGCAGATTGTTGCGGCGGACAAATTGCCAGAAGGTCGCGCGGTCTTTGAAGCCGAACAGCTCCATAACCTCGGCCGGAGTAGCGAACCGTTCTCCGACTAGAATCGGAGCGTTTGATGTGGTTTCTTTCGTGGTCATGGGCGCATCTTAGCGCCCGTGTGGATTGTGGTCTTGTGCGCGCAGTGCGCGCCTTCTCTACCGCGCCACCTTGGCCAATTTCACGATCTTGCCGGCGAGCCGCTGCGCCACGGTTTCAGGAGAGAGTTCAAACCACGCCTTGCCCTCGGCAGGGGTGACGAGCGCTCGGTAGTTCTTGAAGATCTTCGAAGGTGAGTTTCCCGCGTCGAGAGCTGTGCGGTTCACGTCGCCCGACAGTGCCACGGCGTGCGAGATGTACGAGTGACGGAAAGCATTCTCCGGAAGCTCCATCTTGTGCGCCCGGGCGAGGTCGCGCAGACGCTCCACGTCAACCACGGTTCGGCACACACGGCCTTTTCGGTTGGGGCAGAGCAGCAGCCAGGCGACAGCCGCAGGGCACAAGGGCACGAGGCGGAATGCAGGCGTGTTGGGTTTGGCGGCCGTCACGCGCACGTGCCTGGCCTCAAGGTCGATGTCCTCCCATTGCTGGCCGTGCACCTCACTGCTTCGCAACCCGCACAAGGCGGCGAGAACGAGTGGCGCCAAGAGCTCTGGGGAATCGGATCGGACGAGGGCCAGAAGATTGGCCAGTTCGCCTGCCCGGATGAATCCGATGCGGTTGGGCTGTTCCCTTGCCGAGTCCACTGACTCCGCCACGGTCTGCGCGTCCTTGGGCAGGTAGCCATTCTTGCGGGCCCAGCGCCACAACGTCCTGAATCGCTTCAGCGCGGTGTTGAAGTAAACAGGGTCTCCGTAGCGTTCCTGCATCCAACGGGCGAGAGCCAGCGACGTGATGGAGTCCATCGTCAGCCCGCCGAACTTTTCCGTCAGGTGGGCAATCAGCTTGTAGGTCTTCCCCGTCTTCACGCCCCCTGCCTTCTTGGCTTCCATGAAGGCGGCGGCGACGTTGCCCAGCGTCTCCCGTTGGTAGGATGTCCCTTGCTTGGCCGCCCATGCCCGAGCGGCCGGCAGTAGCTCGCCACGGGCCAGTTTCCGCGCCTTGGCCCATTCGCTCAGCGCGGCGATCAGGGGCACGTCTGCGGCAATTCGGCGGGCCTCAGCGAGGGCAGCGGCGTCCTCCATCGTCATGGCCGCGGCCGCGTCGAGCTTGCCGCTCGAAAGTTGGTCCAGCTTCAAGCGGCCCTCGGCGATGGCTGCGGACTCATCGGTAAACTGCTTTGTCAGCCGACGGTCACCCGCATGCCAAGATACCGTGAAGAGGGTTTGCTCCGGACGCCCTTCCCTTGCAGGGCGTTGGACGCGGTACACCTTCACCGCGACTGAGCCGCGCTTGAGGGTGCAGGGGAATTTCATGGCCCGATTCTGCCACACAATGCCACACACACAAGAGCCTTTTTAGTCATGCAAACGCACACACGCCCCAGAGGAAGCGAGGGGAACGTGGTACCCATCCCGGGCACCAGCGCGGCCCCGCACCCTGTGTTTTTCGGGGGCTCGTTTGCCTCGCCGGAGCGCATGCGTTCACTCCACCCATGCGCCTTTCTGTGGTTTTATCCTTATTGGCGGCACTTTGCATCCTTCCGGCAACCCAAAGCGCCCCCGAAAAACCGTACATCCTGGTCGTGCACTCGTATCATGTGGGCATGCCCTGGGTTGACGGCGTCACCCAAGGCCTGAACCAGGCGCTCAGTGCCAAGGCGGAGCTCGTGGTCACGCAACTCGATATCAAACGCTTCCCCACGGTCGGACGCGAGGAGGCGATGGCCATCACCGTCGCGAGCAAACTACAGGTGAGCCACGCCAGAGTGATCATCGCGATCGACGACTACGCGTACCAGTTGTGCCTGCGGGAGCGCGAACGCCTCTTTCCAGGCGTGCCGATCGTCTTCGGCGGAGTTAACCATTTCGACCAACAACGCCCGCCCGGCGTCACCGGCGTGGTCGAGGATCTCGACCTGGCCCCCACCCTCGAGCTCATCCGGGCCCTCCACCCCGAGGCCGAGCGACTTGTCGTGCTCAACGACGCCACCGAAACGGGCCAGGCCAACCGTGCCGCCGTCGAAGCAGCGATGGCGGCTACCACCACCGGCCTCCGCGCCGTTTACCTCGGCCAAGAGACCTTTGCCGAGACTGAGGCCGCGCTCACGCGCCTCGATCCCGTACGCGACATCGTCCTGTTACTCTCCTGGAACCGCGACACCACCGGCGCCCCCCGCTCCTATGAGGAAGCGATTGCACAAGCGCGCCGCCTGAGCCCGTCGCCGATTTACGGAGTGTGGGATTTCCTGCTCGGGCACGGCATCGTCGGCGGCTCGCTGCTCGACAGCAAACTCCACGGATGGGAGGTCGGGCAACTCGCCGCCCAGGTACTCGCGGGGGTCCCGCCCGAGGCGATTCCCATCGGGCCGCATTGCCAGAGCCGCCTCGTCCTTGATGAGCGCGAACTCCGCCGGTTTGGCATCTCCGAGGATCGCGTCCCCAAAGGTACAGAGATCGCCTTCCGACTCTACTCCCCGTGGCGCGAGTACCGCGGCTACATTATCGCCGTCGGCATCGTCCTCCTCGCCCAAGGCGCCACCATCCTCTTCCTCGTCCTCGCCCGCCGCCGCCAGCGCCACGCCGAAGCGCAGCTGCGCAAGAGCGAACAAAACCTCGCCATCACACTCTCCTCGATCGGTGACGCCATGATCGCCACCGATGCCGTCGGCCGCATCGTCTCGCTCAACCCCGTGGCCGAAAAGCTCACCGGGTGGCATGCAGATGACGCCAAGGGCCACCACTTCCAGGAAGTCGTCGTCCTGCTGCCCAACGACCGCCCCACGCCCTCGCCCCATCCCATCGGCGAAGTCCTCCGCTCGGGCCAGCCGATCAACCTGAGCCTGCCCCACCTGCTCACGCACCGCTCCGGCTCCACACGGCTCGTCACCGCCAACGCCGCCCCCATCCGCAACCACCACCCGGCTCCCATCGGCGTCGTCATGGTGCTCCACGACATCACCGAGCAGCGCCGGCTCGAAGACCAGTTGCGCCAGTCCCAAAAGATCGAGGCCATCGGCCTGCTCGCCGGCGGCGTCGCCCACGACTTCAACAACATCCTCCAGATCATCCGCGGCAGCCTCCAGCTCGCCCGCGACCCCGAATCCACCGAGAAGGAGCGCGCCGACTTCGAGAAGCAGACCGACGAAGCCGTCAACCGCGCCGCCGACCTCACCCGCCAGCTCCTCGCATTCGGGCGGCGCCAGAAACTGGAGATCTGCCAGGTCAACATGGGCGCGCTCGTCTCCAGCCTCCTCAAGATGGTCCGCCGTCTCATCGGCGAGAATATCAACGTGTCCTACGTCGAACCGGAGACACCGCTCTGGGTCATGGCCGACTCCAACCAGATCGACCAGGTCATCCTCAACCTCTGCATCAACGCGCGCGACGCCATGCCAGACGGAGGCAAACTCATCCTCGAGCTCTCCACGGCCACTTTTACCGACTCCGACTCTCGCGCGCGCCCATGGATCCGGGCCGGAGATTTTGTCGTCCTCGCCGTCTCCGACACCGGCACCGGCATGTCGCCCACCACGCTCCAGCGCATCTTCGAACCGTTCTTCACGACCAAGGGCCAGGGCCACGGCACCGGCCTCGGCCTGGCGGTCGTCCAAGGCGTCATCCAGCAGCACCTCGGCATGATCAACGTGTACAGCGAGCCCGGCCACGGCACCACCTTCCGCGTTTACCTGCCCGCCACCGAAAAACCCTCCGACGAGCCCCACCACACCGCACACGGCCACGCCCCGCTCCTCCCCGCACACCACCGCACCCTACTCCTTGCCGAAGACGACTCCAACGTCCGCCTCACCACCGCCGCCCAGCTGCGCCGCTTCGGCTACGAGATCATCGAGGCCGCCGACGGCCAGACCGCCGTCGACATCATCCGCGCCAACCCGCGCATCGACGCCGCCCTGCTCGACATCGTCATGCCCGGGCTCTCCGGCTGGGAGGCCGCCCGGATCATCCAGCACACCCATCCCATGCTCCCCATCGTCCTGTGCTCCGGTTACTCCGCCCAGCTGATGGACTCCGCCCCCCTCCCCAGCCACTGGCGCTACCTCGCGAAACCCTACCCCGGCGACGCCCTCCTGCGCATGCTCCAAGAAATGCTCGCCGACATTCCCCCGAAAGCGCCAACCTCCGCCCCCTCCGCGCCTCCATCATGAAACACGCCCTCTGGTTCGCCCTCCTCGCCACCCTCCTCTCCGGATGCGGCGGTGGCTACCGGCGGACCGAGGATGGCGTCCAGTTCCTCGGCTGGAACCAAGCCGAGGGCTACTTCAGTTACGCAGTTTTCGGCGCCGATCGCGCCTCCTTCAAAGCCCTCGACAAACACTACGCGCGCGACAATGACCGCGTGTATTTCGACGGCCACGTGATCGACCAGGCCGACCCGGCCAGCTTCGCAGTCCTGGGCTCCGTTTACGGGCGCGACGCGGATCATGTGTTTCTCCAAAACACCGTGATCGAAGGTGCCGACCCGCACACCTTCAGCCTCCTCGACGCCAGCCTCCTGTGGGCCCGCGATGCGCGCGAAATCTATTTCGGGCGCTCCCCCGTGCGCGTCGCCCACCCCGAGGCGTTTCGCATCGTCCGCCCCCACTGGGGCTGCGACGGCGAAAATTATTACACCGACATCGGCACCGGCAGCTCGTACCGCGTCGACGCGGACTACGCCACACTCCAGGTTCTCAACTCGCACTACGCGAAAGACCGCCGCGAAGCCTTTTACGGCGTCGAGCCCATCCCCGGCGCCGACCCGGCCACCTTTCAGGTCATCGACGAGATCACCGCCCGTGATTCCCGCGCCACCTATGTGCTCGGGCGCCGCCAGTAAGCTCCCCGCATGAGCCGCGAAACCTGCTACCGCTGCTTCTGGCCAAAACACCTCTGCTGGTGCGACACCATCCAGCCGATGAGCACGCGCACCCGGTTCGTCTTCCTCATGCACCCGAAGGAGTTTAAGCAGGAGAAAGCCGCCACCGGCCGCCTCACCCACCTCTGCCTCGCCAACAGCGAGATCCAGATGGGCATCGCCTTCGACGAGCACCCCGCCGTCCGCGACCTCCTCCACGATCCCCGCTATTTCCCGGTGCTCGTCTACCCCGGCCCCGACGCCGTCAACCTCTCCACGCCCGGAGCCACCCTGCCCGAGCTCGGGAACCGCCAACTCCTCGTCATCCTCCTCGACGCCACCTGGAGCTGCGCACGCAAGATGCTCAAGCTCAGCCCGAGCCTGCAACGCCTCCCGCGCATCATGTTCACGCCCTCGGCCCCCAGCCGCTTCGTGATCAAACAACAGCCGCAGGAAGGCTGCCTCTCCACCCTCGAAACCACCCACGAGCTCCTGCTCGCCCTCGAGCAACGCGGCCTCGACCAGTATCCCCTCCCCGAGCAACTCCTCGGACTTTTTAAGCGCATGCAGGATTTCCAGATCCGCTGCGCCACCGACCCCTCCATCCCCGGATACCGCCGCCACGCCTACACAGCCCCCGGCGAGCGCGCCGCCCCCCGCGGCGCCAGCGGACTGCGCCGCCAGCGCTACCTCCCCACGACCGAACCGCCCGCCCCGCGGACCTGACGCACTCCTGCAAGCCGCCGGCAACAGGCCACCACAAGTTTTTTGCCGCCACCGACTAGCATATTGGTCGTAGAAACCGCACTCGATCGCGGGCACTTTGCAGTTGTCCTGCACGTACACCCAACTATGGCCAATAGCCTAGGCTTTACCCATTTTTTACCCTATGTCTCCAGAGGTCTTCCTCTCCGTCGCCCACTACACCCACTCCGTCGCCCCCCACCAACGGCGCGTCACCGTGGTCGCCTCCGGAGTCCTCCAGCTATCCGACTTCAAAAAGCTCATGGAGTCCCCACGCCAGGACCCCGCGTTCGACGAGACCTTCGACATCCTCTACGACTTCACGGCCGTCTCCAACATCGCGGTCTCCCCGCTCCAGGCCTACCAACTCGCGCGCATGGATTTCGACGCCCCCAAGGGCCTGCGCGTCGTCGCCGCCCCCAAAGACGTCGTGTACGGAGTCTGCCGCGCCATCAGCGCCTACCTCCCCGCCGAAGACGCCGCTCGGTTCTTCATCTTCCGCAGCCTCCCCGAAGCCCTTCAGCACCTCGCCACCCCGGCCCCTCGCCCAAACGCCGAGGCCCTCCACATCTAGGCCGCCGCCTCCCGGTTTCGCGCTTTCCTCGACGGGCCGCGCCCCGCTAGCCTGCGGCCTCCATGATTCCTCAGGTCTCCTCCCTTGCCGAACTGCGTCGCCGCGCCGAAGCCGAGCTCACGCAGGACATCCTCCCATTCTGGACGCGCCACGCGTTTGAGCCCGACGGCCGCCTCGTCGGCGTCGTCGCCCACGACCTGCGCAAATTCGACGACGCCCCCCGCCACGTCGTCCTCTGCGCCCGCATGCTCTGGACCTTCGCCGCCGCCCACCGCGTCGTCCCCAATCCGCAGTACCTCGAAATGGGCCGCAAGGCCCTCGCCCTGCTCACCGGCCCGTTCTGGGATGCCCGCCACGGCGGCGTCTTCTGGAGCCTCGACGCGAAACACCAGGTCGCCTCCGACCGGAAACAAATCTACGCCGAAGCCTTCACCATCTACGGCCTCTCCGAATGGTTCGCCGCCACCGGTGACCACGCCGCCCTCGACCTCGCCAAGGAAGTCTTTTTCCTCATCGAAAAACACGCCTCCGAGCCCGTCCACGGCGGCTACATCGAAGCCCTCGCCCGCGACTGGAGCCCGCTGGCCGACATGCGCCTGAGCCTCAAAGATCTCAACGCGCCCAAGTCGATGAACACCCTCCTCCACATCATGGAGGCTTACACCGCCCTGCTCCGCGTCTGGCCCGACGCCACCCTGCGCGAACGCCTCCGCGAGCTCGTCGAAATTCTCTTCAAACACGTCTACACCACCGAGCCCTACGCCCGCTGCGCCCTCTTCTTCGACCTCGACTGGCGCTCGCACACGCCCGGCATCTCCTACGGCCACGACATCGAGGCCAGCTGGCTCTTCTGGGAAGCCGCCGACGCCCTCGGCGACGAGACGCTGAAAACGCGCACCCGCGACATCGCGCTCGCCATGGCCGAAGGCGTCCGCGCCCACGGCCTCGATACCGACGGCGCCGTCCTCTACGCCGGCGAAGGCCAGCAGGTCCTCAACCCCGAGAAACACTGGTGGCCGCAGGCCGAAGCCGTCGTCGGCTTCCTCAACGCCTACCAACTCGGCCAGCACGACGCCGACCTCCGCGCCGCCTTCCGCGCCTGGGACTTCATCGAAGCCCAGGTCATCGACCGCCAGCACGGCGAATGGTTTGCCATCCTCCGCCGCGACGGCACCCCGCTGCCCGACTACCCGGAGAACACCGACAGCTGCAAAATCGGCCCGTGGAAATGCCCCTACCACAACGCCCGCGCCTGCATCGAAGTCCTCCGCCGCGTGCCCGCCGCGCAATAACTCACCCAGCCGGCATCTCGTTTCTGCACCCAACCGCCGTCCCGCCGGACGGCGGTTTCGCTTTCCGGCTCGGCAAACACGACCCGTGCCGACTAACTCCCCCACTTCGGCGCACACACGCCCCACCCTACATCCCCACTGCTCCATGAGTTCAGAGAACAAACTCCCGCTCACAGAAAAGATATCCTACGGCTTCGGTGACTTCGCGTCATGCCTCTACTGGCAGACGTTCATGGTTTACCTGACCTTTTTCTACACGGACGTCTTCGGCATCACCGCCGCCGCCACCGCCGCCATGCTCGGCACCAGCCGCAGCCTCGACGCCTTCTTCGATCCCGTGGTTGGCATGATCGCCGACCGCACCAAGACACGCTGGGGCAAGTTCCGCCCCTACCTGCTCTGGTTCTGCGTGCCCATGGCCATCGCCGGCGTGCTCACCTTCACGACTCCAAACTTCGGCGACTCCGGCAAACTCATCTGGGCCATCGTGACCTACAACGCCCTCATGCTGATCTACACCGCGATCAACATCCCCTACACCGCCATGCTCGGCGTCATGTCGTCCAACCCCAACGAGCGCACCACCCTCTCCTCGATTAAATTCATCTTCGCGTACGCCGCCGGCATGGTGATCTCCGCCACCCTCCTGCCCCTCTCGAAAACCCTCGGCGGCGGCAACGAGCAACGCGGCTGGTCGCTCGCCTTCGTGATCGTCGGCATCGTCGTCGTGGCCTGCTTCCTGACGGTGTTCTTCAAGACCAAGGAGCGCGTCAGCCCGCCCAAGGAGCAAAAGACCTCCGTCGGCCGCGACCTCAAGGACCTCCTCACCAACGGCCCCTGGCTCACCCTTCTCGCCACCACGATCACCTTCATCCTCTTCGTCGCCGTGCGCGGCAGCGTGACCACCCACTACTTCAAGTACTACGTCGGCACCCAGGACGTCAGCGTCCCGTTCTTCGGCGGGATCAAGTCGTACTCCTTCGAGTGGATCGTCTCAGCCTTCAACACCTCCGGACAACTGGCCTCCCTCGCCGGCGTCTTCGCCGTGCCGTTCTTCGCGAAGAAGGTCGGCCGCAAGGTCGCGTTCATCTCGCTCTTTGCCATCGCCGTGCTCACCACCGCCTCGTTCTACGTGCTCGACCCGAAACAGGTCTGGTGGCTCCTCGGCCTCAACCTCATCGGCTCCGCCACCGGCGGCCCGCTCAGCGCCCTCATCTGGGCGATGTACGCCGACACCGCCGACTACGGCGAGTGGAAGTCCGGCCGCCGCGCCACGGGCCTGATCTTCTCGGCCTCGATCTTCTCGCAGAAAGAAGGCTGGGCCATCGGCGCCGCCGTCGGCCTCGGCCTGCTCTCGCTGGTCGGATTCAAGGCCAACATCGAGCAAAACGCCGACACCCTCCAGGGTCTGCGCCTGCTCATGAGCCTCATCCCCGCCGGCTTTGGCATCATCTCGATCGTCCTCGTGATGTTCTACCCGCTCAACGAAAAGCGGGTCGCCGAGATCGGCGCCGACCTCAAAGCCCGTCGCGCCGCCGCAGGCGAGCCCGAGCAAGCCTGATCCAGCGCACAACGGTTCCCTTCTCACGCGCCGGCCAACCGCCGGCGCGTTTTTTTGCGCCTCACACTTTTCCAGTTCGCCACCCCGCCGCCCCATTGACCACCATCCGCCCGTGACTGAGACGCTGATCGCCCTCCTCGCCGCCGGCCTCGCCGGGGTTTTCGTCTGGCTCTTCCTCCAAAGCCGGCTCGCCGCCCTCGCCGAACGCCTCCGCGCCCGCGAATCCGAGTCGGCCCAGCTCATGACCGAGGTCACCGCCGCCCGCACCACCGCCGCGCAGCTCCAGATCGAAAACGGCAAACTCGCCGCCGACCTCGCCGCCGAGCGTGCCGGCGCCGAAGCCCGCCTCGCCGAGCTGCGCTCCGCCCACGAGCGCCTCAAGGCCGAGTTTGCCGAGCTCTCCGCCTCCGCCCTGCGCGCCAACCGCGACGATTTCCTCAAACTCGCCCAACAAACCTTCGCCCAGATCCAGGAAAAATCCGCCGGCGACCTCACCGCCCGCCAGCAGGCCATCGACACGCTCCTCCAACCGCTCCGCCAGCAGCTCGGCGAGTTTCGCACTCGCATCGACACCGTTTACAAAACCGAGACCGACGACCGCACCGCCCTCAAGGCCCAGATCGAGCAGCTCCGCCAGCTCAACGCCCGCATCACCGACGAAGCCCACGCGCTCACCCAAGCCCTCAAGGGGCAGTCCCAGACCCGCGGTGCCTGGGGCGAGCTCATCCTCGAACGCCTCCTTGAAAACGCCGGGCTCCGACGCGGCGAAGAGTACGTCACCCAGGAATCGCTCACCACCGACGACGGCCGCCGCCTGCGCCCCGATGTCATCCTCCGCCTGCCCGACCAGCGCGACCTCGTGATCGATTCGAAAGTCTCGCTCATCGCCTACGAGCAAGCCGTCAACGCCGCCGAGCCCGCCGCCCGCGACGCCGCACTCAAAGCCCACGCCGCCGCCGTCCGCCGCCACGTCGAAGACCTCGCCGGCAAACGCTACGAGGACACCGGCCGCCTCTTCACGCCCGACTACGTGCTCATGTTCGTGCCGCTGGAGAGCGCCTTCACCACCGCGCTCGAAACCGACCCCGCACTCTACGAATGGGCCTTCGACCGCAAGGTCATCATCGTCACCGCGCCCACGCTGCTCGTCACACTCAAGACCGTCGCCCTCTTCTGGCGACAGGATCGGCAGACTAAAAACGTGCAGGAAATCGCCCGCCGCGGCGGCCTGCTCTACGACAAGTTCGCCGGCCTCTACGCCGACCTCGAAGAGATCGGCAAACACCTCGGCAAAGCCCGCGAGTCCTACGACGATGCCCTCGGCAAACTCAAGACCGGCCCCGGCAATCTCCTCGGCCAGGCCGAGGAGCTGAAGACCCTCGGTGCCAAAGCCAAGAAAGCCCTGCCGCCCTCCCAGAAAACAGACTAAACCCAGCACACCACGCCCCCACCGCAGCAGCCTGCCTCCTCGACACTGCCCAGCAGAGTTCGCAAGCCCCCTCTATGAAAAGCACTTTAGAGCACAGCGCAAAATGGCATCTTGTATGCGCGCTTCTTTTGCTAATCGCCCCGACACCTGCCTTTTTTACGGTCTATTGGGCTTTACGCGTGAGGGCGTGGGGCCTCTTCGCACTCTGGCTTATAATTATTGCCCTCTCATGGAGAGCCGCGTGGAAGCACTATCAAGTAGCGAAGGCCTGTAGAGACAAGGATCCGAGGGGGCACGTCTAACTATCGCCTGAAGCCTAGCATATTTACAAATGGAACAGGAGTAAGGCCCCCTCTTTCCTTGCCACGCTGCTTACTCCTGAGGTGGACCCCGAACGTGAGACAGGGGGGACGGGTTGGTTAGTTATGGATCGAACAGGAAAAGTAAATACTTGGGATGGGGTCTGAGGGGAAGGTCTCCTTCCCCTCCCCGAATTCAGCAGAGGG
>Ga0209718_1003049_pt1 | contig 15441 bp, 8 predicted proteins | sample AD_JPNAS1_MetaG_FD_184420 | JGI IMG/M metagenome (GOLD analysis project Ga0209718, IMG submission 184420) | Active sludge microbial communities of municipal wastewater-treating anaerobic digesters from Japan - AD_JPNAS1_MetaG (SPAdes) (version 2) | ecosystem: Engineered > Bioreactor > Anaerobic >... | reverse complement strand
CTATCCAATCTAGTCGTTACCTATCCACCTGGCTTCAATGGACTTTAGCACGGCCGAATTCTGCTTTTCGGGATGAGGTTGTGGTGGTAGATGAGGTGGATGACGGTGATGGTAAAACCGTGCGGAAAGTACCGTTGATGGAGTTACCGGCAATCAATCCGAATGGCCATAAATGGCTGCCGAAAGAGAACTGGCTGGCAGATTTCTGTAAGGTTGAAAAGCAGCAAGGGCGAAAAGTGTTGGTCTATGTTCGTCAGACTGGTACCCGCGATATTCAAGATCGGGTAATGATGCCGCTGCAATCCAATGGACTGAGGGTTTCTATCTTGGGCAGTAATGTTGACCCACGCAAGCGTGAAGACTGGATCGCCAAACGTGTGAATACTCTCGATGTTTTGATTTGTAACCCCCGGCTTGTAGAAACAGGCCTCGACCTGGTGCAATTCTCAACTGTGGTGTTCTTCGAGATCGAATATTCTCTCTATACGTTGTGGCAAAGCGTGCGACGTGTCTGGCGTTTGGGACAGACCCAGCCGGTCAAAGCGATTTTCTCGGTTTACTCGTCGGCGATGGAAGCAACAGCGTTGGCCCTGATGGGAAAAAAGATGAAGGCCGCCCAGCTCGTCTATGGGGATGAGGTCGGAGGTGCGATTGTTCCAGAGGAGGAGGGCGACTTTCTCACTCAGCTCGCTCGCGATGTGCTAGAGGGTGCGAAGCTCTCAGATCTACAGACTTTATTTGCCGATGATCTACAGGTTAGCCACAATCCGATGGGCAGCCTGACGACCCCGAGTGCAGTGATCATTCCTGGTCCGAAAGTAATGACCTGGGACGATTGGGTAAGCCAGAAGACGGTGGTGGTCAGACGGACACGAAGAAAGGAGGTAGTACCGGAGGGACAGATGGGATTTGGAATTTAATTATGAAAAAGCCTTGGAATTATATCTAAGGCTTTTTTCGTTTTAAGGCCTCCTATAAAAGCTGTTGTGTTGAAAAAGTTGAAATTTTTCACTGCTGAACTAATTACATCAGTTGATTCAAAATTATAAAAGAAGCAACAGTCATTCTATTAACCTTTAAGATTCGTGCAATTTCACTTTTTGAAGTACCATGACTCAACAGCTCTTTAATTAAGACCTCTTTTCCTGATAATTTCAGATGATTAGCTTTCCTCCCTTTTGGCCTTCCAAGGATAACACCTTCAGATTTTTTCCTTGCTAATGCTTCTTTTGTTCTTTGGCTAATTAAATTTCGCTCTATTTCAGCCGAAAGGCCAAAAGCGAACGCTAAAACTTTACTTTGAATATCTTCACCTAGCCGATAATTATCTTTGATTGTCCATACTTTACATTCTTTTGTCATGCAGATATTTAAAATCTCCATGATCATAAATAAATTTCTTCCCAGTCTGGATAGCTCTGCGCAGATAATGAGGTCATCCTTTCCCACTTCTTTCAATAGTTTTCCAAGCGCGCGTTTATCATAGTTTTTTGTTCCACTTATTGTCTCTTCGATCCAATTATCGATTACGATGTTTTGCTTTTGAGCAAACTTATGGATTTCATATCGTTGGTTTTCGACCGTCTGTTTATCACTGCTGACTCTAATGTAGCCGAAGTTCATTTTTAATTACCATCCTTTTTTATATTCATTATAAAAAAGGAGCGTTTTTATTGAGCAGAATCAGACAACAAATAGTTTCAAAACCAAGCAAAGTTGGACTATTCTACAAGGCATTGAACAACGTATAAAGAAAAAAATTGAGGAAGCAGGGATTCCTCTAAAAGATTGGGACGTATCAATAAACCGTGGAATTCTTACTGGATACAATGAAGCTTTTATTATTTCTGAAGAAAAGAGAGATGAACTCATAACTCAAGACCCAAAATCTGCTGAAATAATTCGACCGATTTTAAGAGGCAGAGATATTAAGCGATATGGGTATCAATTTGCTAACTTATTTCTGATATGCACCTTTCCAAGCAGGAATTATGATATCGAGAATTTTCCAGCGATTAAGAAATATTTACTGACCTCTGGTTATGAACGTTTAGAGCAAAGTGGAAATACCTATATCGTTAATGGAGAAAAAATAACTGCGAGGAAAAAGACAAATAACAAATGGTTTGAAACTCAAGATAGCATAAGTTATTGGGACGATTTTTATAAGCAGAAGATTGTTTGGGGAAATCTCTGCTTATCAGCACAATATGCAATGGCGGAGGAAGGAATGTTAATTAATGCCCCATCCTCTATGATTGTTCCTGGTAATGAATACTTATTAGCGATCTTGAATTCAAAGCTAGCCGACTGGTTTATTCGAACATTAGGAGTAACTAGAAATGGAGGTTATTTTGAGTATAAGCCTATGTTTGTAAAAAAGTTGCCAGTACCAAAGATAGACAGTGGGACGCAACTCAAGATTAAGATTTTAATCAACAATCTTCAAGAGCTAAAAAAGACCGGGGAAAATACTTTGATGATTGAGGAACAAGTTGATGATATAGTTTTTGGTATATATCACTTATCGCAAATTGAGCGAGAATTTGTGCTGCAGAACAAGAAAACTTCTTAAATAATGATGGATAGTGTCAGTTGAAAGCTAAAAATGAGTTCTAAGATTCTCAATATATGCAATTTCCTCTTGAGTGAAACTAAAAAGGTCATAAATGATTGCATCTATTTCGTTCTCAAGGTTATTGGTATCAATATTGTTTTTGCTACTTTCAATTATTTGACATGCCAGTTCCTCGACTTGTTTACGGAGATCGCTCGTCGCTGGTGGTATCGGCAAATGCTCAATATAGATTTTCTGCATGAGAAATCCCCCTGTATCCATTACGGCTATGTTTTTTCGAATAACAAAATACATTAGTTTGGAATTTAAAATTGGTAAAAAATAAAGTAAGTTTTGCCCAGTAATCATGAAACAGGTTTTGTCTAAAAATACTTCATCTTTTGAGTACCCAAACCGTGGGAAGCGGCCGCTCTCGATATTCCTATGCACGCGCATAGTTTCTGCATATATTATTTTCTGCTTATAAAAATCGTCCATATAATCACAGCTTCTCAAGTTATAAGGTGTATCTCCCTTATCATATCTTTTTTGAATCTCTGGGAAGTAATTATCCAAATGAGTCTTAATCGCAGGGAATTTTTTCACGTCAACCCCTTGAATTCCTTTATTTGCGATACCATTATGTGTATTAATTAACCATAAGTCAGCAAAGTCATATCCATAACGTTTGATATCTCTGCCTCTTAAAATCGGTCGAATAATTTCGGCAGAGTTAGGATCTTCGGCTATTAGTTCATCTTTCTTTTCTCCCGAGATAATGAAGGCTTCATTAAAACCCGTTTTTATTCCGTAGTTTATCTGAATATTCCAATCTTTAAGAGGTACTCCTGCTTCTTCAATTTTGTTTTTTATTCTTTGCTCGATACCCGAAAGAATACTCCAGCTTTTGTTGATAGAGAAATTATTTAAAGTCTGATTCTGCTCAATAAAAACGCTCAAATTATTTAAACAAGATGCTTCGGTAATTACGCAACTTTTAGTTGCATATCTATTCTTTGCTTTTTCTATGATTAATAGATTTACATCAACAGTCGCTGACTTAAAAATTTTCTGTCCAGCAAAATCAACAAGTAGAAGAGGATTGGTATTTTCCGCAAAAAACTTTCGTAGGGCTTCACCATATCCAGCACGCATCCATTTGTTGCTTGTGATAAATGCTAAAATTCCATTTTTCCGTAATAATTGAACCCCTCGCTCATAAAAAAGACAATAAATATCCCCTGTTCTTGCAAAGGTTTCAAATCCAAAGCCTTGTAACATATCTGCTTTCTCATGCATTGTTTGAAGTTGAATGTACGGCGGATTTCCAACAATACAATCAAAGCCACCAGCCGTTTTGACATCTGCAAATTCTATAGGCCAGTGGAAAAAACCTTCCTCATGGCGCAGCTTTTCCACCCTTTCATTAAGCCCGTCTTGGGTCTGGTGACCATTTAACAACCTATGCAGTTGACCATGTGTAGGAGCAATTACCTCTAAATTTCTTCCTAACGGTGCCTCAACTTTCCAGAAAAATGCTGAAGTCCACAAATCTGCGATTTGATGCTGCCGACAGTATTGACTTGATTCGCTGACTTGTTGATAGGCCTCTTCTATGGCTTTAACTTCGATGGCATTGTTGTCAGGCATTGCATTCAGACTTCGAGAGCGTTCTGCTAACCAATGCTCTTGCTCTAGATCGTCAATATTGTCTACAGCCATGACAAACAGGCTTTCTTGACCTTCACGCTCGCTCTTGTTGCGTTTTTTTAGCAGGTTTGCAGTTGGTTTATCGTTCTTGGCTATGTGATTAAAAGCCTCGTCTGGTACCACAAGTTCATCCAGTTTATTTGTGAAATCTAAACCCACTATGCTGTTGCCACACTTTATATGTGCATCAAGAAAAGAAAGCGGCTTACCCGGCTCGAGCGATTCAAGCCACAGATTCACCTTACACAACTCTACCGCCATTGGGTTGACATCCACGCCATAAACACAGTGTCGAATCACATCCCGCAATGCCCGCCGGGTCTCGTTAGGCGAAGGTTCGTTGTCACCTGCACGCACCTCGGCCAGCCGGCCGGCGATACGATGCGCTGCCGCAATCAGAAAATGCCCACTACCACAGGCAGGGTCGCAGGTTTTCAGATCGAGCAGGGCTTGTTCCTGTTGTGCAGCTTCCAGCTTTCCCTTCAGACGATCTTCGATAACAGGATCCAATGCTGAGTCCAACAATACCTGGATCAAGCTGGATGGTGTGTAATAACTTCCGGTCGTTTTCCGTTCGTTCCCTGCGGCACTGGTTAACTGGAAAGTGCCGGCATCGGTATTCAGTAGGGGATGCAGTTCGAGCAAGGATTCGTAAACACTGCCTAGTTCTTCCGGTCCCAGGTTGCGATAATCCACTGCCCGGCGGGTGTTTCCTTCCGTGATAAATGCCAGGCTGCGAACGGCGCTCAATAAAGTCTGGTTATCCAGTTTGGAATCATTGAGGTCAGCCGTAGAACCGGCATCGAACAAAAATCCCCCCAGAGCCGGGATGGCCAGCTCCGGGCAGCCTGAATCAGAACCCAGCAAGTTCATCACCAGGCGCAGGGCTTCATAGCGGTCATGGTGGCGGCTGCCGCGTTGCTTTTGGGCTAAAGCTCGTAAACGGGTTGTGGAATAGTAATTCTGGAATCGCTGCCGGGCCTCCACCGCTGCACCCGGTAGAAGCAGCAGATCGCGGTCTTCAGCAGCAAAGAGGAAAATCAACCGATAAACCAGGCGCAAGAGCTGGCGATAGTAATCCTGGGCTGCAAGATCGCCATTTTTAAGCCTGTTGCGCAGCTCTCCATTCATGGGATGCTGTAAAAATCCTTGTCCAAAGCTGACAATGGCTTCTTCCACCCCTCGGCGCAGGTCATCCAGCGCACGCGTGCCTCTTTCCTGGGCGCTCTTTGACCATTTCTCCAGAAGGCACTCCGCCTGTTTTTCGGTTGTTTCAAAGCGGGATTGATGACACATTAACCACAATAAGACAAAGTCGGAATAGATCTCACCATCAAACATCGATTCAAGATCAAATTCAATATATGCCTGGCGGGTGAGGGTGGCATTATCACGTAGGATACGCAAACCTAACCCGTTTGAAATAACACCCCATTGAACATCATCTGACCGGTTGAGGTATTCCTGCATCAGGCTGTGCGGGCTGGTTCGAGAAGCACCAGCCGCGCCTGGTGTGCGTTTATCCAATTCAATCCCACAGCCAACTAAATGAAGGGGGACATTTTGCCAGCGATGAGAGATCGGATAAGATTTCCCTTCGATTTCAACTGCCTTTGAAGTACTCAAACGACCGAAACCCAACTCTTGAAACAATGGCAATAGCCAGCGCTCGCGGGTCAACGTGGTGCCGGCATCCGTCGAGCCCAGCCGGCCACGCGCTGCTTGGAATGTACCCCACAACCCGCTTAACCGGTTCCATGAACGGTTGATTGCTTCATTGAGTTTCTCGCCTGGCGCAAGGTGATAACTCTCCGGGTTTAGTCCTTCCAGGTTTTTATCGTTCTCGCTGATACGCTGCAGCAAATCAACAGGGAGCAAGGCTCCCTCGGTATGGATGGTGGTAAATGTGTTTCGGTTACGAGTTTGCATAGGTCAGAATCGCTTCCCTTATTAATTAAATTGCTGGCAGGAAAATGTAAATTCCCAAGATATCTGGGGGCAACTGTGGTTCCACCCGATAGCGTACATTTCGGGTTCTCGTCGCCAAACGTACCCGCTGATGTGCTTCCAGCAATTCCTCACCCCGCTGCATGGCAGCTTGATCCAGGTGAGAGCGAAGGAGTTCAAATCCATCGATCACTCTTCCAACAAATTCGGCAGCCTGATCAGCTGCGATATTTCCATCTGGTTGAGCCAAAAGAAGTTTTTCGGCTTCGTTTTCTTCTAACCACACCGCGCTTTGTGGACTCCCAGAGAAAGCGAGCAGCCGGCAGTCTTCAGCAAGCAGAGGTCTTTCAACGTTATTCTGAGTTTGGATGATGTGATAACGGAATCGCACCAACAGCAATGAAGTACGTTTATCCACTGTTTTGGTACGGATGGCTCCGCAGCGGCGGGCAGCCGGGTAACGCACCGCATCACCCGAAAGAGGATCGAGGGCAGTTTCAAGAACATGATTTGCAAGCGTTTCCACAAAAGGATGGGTACGTTGCAGGTAGTGTTCATCTTCCTGGACTGGCTGATTGAATCGGAATCTGAATTTCGGATTGGTGAGATCAAACCCTGAAGATTGTGCCAAAACGTCTTTTAGTGCGGAGGAAGCCTCTATCAGGTTAGTATCTAGGGGATCAGTTCCAGTTGTTTGAGCGCCAAATACGGCCAATGTTCTGCGGGTGAAATCAGCAACATCCACTCCTGACCCGATGGCAGCCTGCACAGCGTGCAATTCACGGGCGACTTCATCCACTTTGATCGTTTCTTGCGCAAATAAAGTTCGCGAACGTTTTTCACGTTCCGAGGCGGCTTCCCATTTTCCATACAGGTCGTCTTTTTGCGGCTTAATGTACTCATCGAAACCAGGCAGATAGCCTTGCAATACATTCGGATTGGATTTCAGAAGCAATCCTTCAAAGATCGCTTCGACTACTTGTTCTGTATTTACCGGGACTGGCACGGATATACCTAATGAGCTGCGAATTGTTCGATGTTTTCGCAGTAATACATCCAGAACAACTCCGTCGATCTGGTTATCCAAACCATAATAAGTTAATACACGCACAGTTGGACTGGGTTGACCGTAACGATCAATCCGGCCATCGCGTTGTTCGTGGCGAGTGGGATTCCAGGACAGGTCATAATGCAGGATAGCATCAAAGTGTTCCTGCAGGTTGATGCCTTCACTCAGACAGTCCGTTGCAACCAAAACATGTTTTTTGGAATCACACAGCTGTCGTATAGTCTCCACGCGTGATTCAGGGGGCAATAACCCGGTGACCGCCATTACCTCTACGTCTTTTGGTAAACGCGTGCGAAGTTCAGCTGCAACATATTCGGCGGTTGGAATGAAGCGGCAGAATATAATCGGGTGGTAGCCTTCGCTTAGAAGACCTTTGATCAGGTCGACGGCTTTTTTTAACTTTTCATCTTTTTCACCCAATAAATCATCAGCAGCCCGAGCCATGTCCAACAAGCGGCGGCGGTTTCGTTGTCCTTCATCCTCTTCTCCACCTGGGTCAGAGCCGGGGGTGACATCAGAGCCATCTGCGGATTCATCTACAATAATATCGAGAATTGTACGGCGACCAATTTCGTCGGCTTCTTCCGGATTTTCAGCTTCGGCCGGCGCGGCACGATTACGCAAGGTTGCCGCTGCTGCTGCGGGGCTGGAGGCTAGCGAGCGTAACAATGCCAAAGCTGACCACCAACGCACTCGCTGATGGAATTGCCCACCTGTGGCATCTAAAACAGATTCTCGGGCATAATCCAGCACTCGTTCAAACAATCGTTTGTAATCGGGACTGAGCTTGTAAGAGTCTTCGCGATCTTCACGCTTTGGGAAAGGGGTTTTAGAGTCCAGGTAGTTCTGAATGTCGCCACGCCGGCGCTGGATAAAGTGTTGGGCAAGACGTTTACGATGACGTAGATTTTGCTCGCCGGTCAGATCTTCGGGTAGGTCATCAAATTCTTTATCCAGAAAGGTGAGTAAAGAGCGGAAAGCTTCTTCTTTTCCACTGTGAGGTGTGGCAGTTACGAGCACGATGTGCCGGTCAGGATTCTGAGCCAGACCCCTGACCATTTCAAATCGCTGATGCCGTCCACCTCTTTCGGCACCGTAAGCACAAGTATGGGCTTCATCAACAATGATAAATTCGGGGCAGGCACGCTTGAATTCTTCTCGTCGACGATCGGATTTAATATAATCCATCGAGACGATTACGAAGGGATAACGTTCGAAGAGTGATTCACCCAGACTGAGATTACGTTCCAAACGAGCTGCGGTGGATGGGAGAACTAATTCCGCTTCAATATGAAATTTCTCTCGAAGTTCAGACTGCCATTGCTCGGCTAGAGGTGGTGGACAGAGAACTGCCAGACGCTCAATTTCTCCACGATCAAGTAATTCGCGCGCAATTAAGCCCGCTTCAATGGTTTTGCCAATACCAACATCATCCGCGACTAACAATCGAATCGGGTCTAATTTGAGCGCCATCAGCAATGGAACAAGCTGATAGGGACGAGGCTCAAAGCCGACCCGTGCAAAAGAGCGGAACGGACCAGCGCTGGAGCGAAAACCAAGCCTGACAGCATCGCGCAACAAACGAGCTGAACGATAATCCCCAACTTGTGAAGGATCAGGGAGGTCAAAGGTAGCAGGGGCCACTGGCTCTAATGGAATAAAAATACCAGCAATTTCATCATCAGATCCACCTAAAGGTCGTAATACCAAGAGATCATCAGTGGAGTCGGGTAGTACGACCCATTCACGGCCGCGCGCTTTGACGAGGGAACCTACGGTATATGTCATATTTGGGGTCACTTTTTTAGATATAAAGCTCTTGGTGAAGATGTAAATGTCACTCCAGGCAATTCTCGGAGGACAGCCAATAACCGATCTGTTTGAGGTCCATGACGATCAGTTATATCTTCGTGGACTTCTTTTACTGTCAGAACACCCTTAGCTTGAAGTTTATGGATAGCATCTGAGACCATTGAACGTGGTAATTCTAAAGATCGACCAGTCGGATAAGTAATCGTTACTTTCCAATCATCTACATTCATCTTGGCTGGCTTATTTTGAGAAAGGGTATAACAAGAGTTTCCATTCTTCTTTTTTAAATCGCTATATAAATCGCCCATAGTCTTCTCCTAACTATTAACTCCCCAACAATCCAAAAACTGAAGGATACTTCTCGATAACCTTGCCCCAGGATTCCAATAAATCAAAGCGAATGACTGTGTATCCGGTATCTTCCATACAATCCTTCTGAGTCTGGTCACGTTGTTGCCTTTCGGGATAGATGTGATGGGGACCATCAACATAGATCGCGGCGTGTTCCTGCTCATAGAAGAAATCAGGACGTGTATGACAGGTCTCTAACAGAAGTTGTGCATGGCTCGGCAATCGCAAATTACTATTTTCAATGAAAGTTAACCATTCTCTCTCAAGATCCGATTGGCAGAGATTTAGCAAGTGTTGGCAATGTTCGGCTCTGGAGATGGTCTGTGGAGAGGATGTTGATGTACTTTGACTACACTGCAGTAGATATTCTTTGATCGTCTGTCGGTCTAAATGCCGGTGATCCATTTGGTTGTAATAACTCATCAGGCAGTCATAACAGGCAGCTTCACAATCTTCTTTCGCATTTGGCGCATGCCGTAGGTCTTCACCAGTCTGCGGATCAAAATGGCAGACTTGTAATGCCTGGGCAGCTACTCTGGCAAACGCACCTGGATCATCGACCAGACGCCGCAAAACGCCGGCGCCTCCTTCGGCAGATTCATAAAATAGAATCGAATGTCGTTCATCACCGCTTGGTAGCGGTTCTGCAGCGACTTCGCTGTCTTCAAGCTGGTATTCCACCTGAATTGCATTCTTCAACGCAGCTTGCAAGGACGCCATCTGTTCAAGCTCTAAACCTTCACTCGGTTCGAACAGTAAACAGTTCTTGTGATCCTCGACAAAAGGAACAACCCGCATCGTCCGGGGAGACATGGGATCGTCCGCTTCGAGTGTTGTTTGATCATCTTCCTTGCGTGCCCAGTAGCCTCGCTCAGTGTCGAGAATGAATCCATATTGCTGTGGATTAGCGCGTCTTCGCCAGCCTAAATTGATACGCCATAGCGTAGCTGAATTACCATAAGTCAATTTACCAATTAATTTGCCTTGGAAATGAATTTCTGCATTACGGGCGGAGATGACGCCGCCATGATCGGCAAATCGAATGGCTGTGCGCAGTTCGTACCCTTGACGCAAGCGTTCTTCTTCATCCGAAGAGATACGATCTCTTCGTTTAGTGGATACATTCTGCAGGCGGAAAAGATTATTCATTGGAGCTTCTAACAAGGATCCACATCGCTCGCAGCGATCGAGCCCATCACCATTTGAAATCGGGTGAAGGTAACCACAGATTGGACATTGCTTGGCGCGTAATACAGCAAACCCTTCTCCTGTATCTGAAACGGGTAGGTTCACCTTGTTGATGATGTAGCGGGATCCCTCATGGTAAATAATTGACCGCGGGCCGAACTCCGAGATGGCTAGAAAACGTGGTCGCGACAAGAATTCATCGTCCTGACTTCGGATGCGCCGCGCAGGAATATATGCCGATAGTGGTAGTCGGGGGAAACTGTAACCCGGCAAGAAACCTTCGCTGGCAAAATAGCGATACGAATAAAAGTCAGATTGGACAATATTTTCCGCCTCAGTCAACAATTCCAGTTGGCTTTTCGCTTCTTGATATAACCGTTCAGCCTGGCGTTTATCCTGAATAGAACGGCTGGCATCCTTGATAATTTTGTGCTGCACTTCTAGTTGGTTCATTGCAGCTCGATAAAGATTTCGCCATCGTTCACATGCCTGGTTGAATTGAAGATCAATTTGTGAAAGGACGCTATCCAGCCAACCCTCATTCCACCAATCAGTTTGAATTAATTCTGATTCAATGTCACTAAGAGCTGCGTGAGCTTTCAGTTTTGCTTTGGTACGGTTACCTTGAGAATTTAAGGAATCCTGAACAAAATCAAGACAGGATAACTTGGATGAGTCGGAAAGATCAAGCAAATCTTTCAAGGAAGCACCCAAGCTTAACCCAGATTCTGCTAGCCAAATTGCCTGGACATGGCTGCGAATTAGATCTTCATTCGTCATATCGATCCTGGGTGCGGTAACTGCTCCCGAGACCATCAATCCAGGACGTTTGAAATAATACTGGTCGTGGGGGCTACCGATGGTGCAATAAGTAAATACCATTGCTGGTTGTCCGCTTCTACCGGCGCGTCCACTGCGTTGCGCATAATTGGCAGGCGTGGGTGGTACATTACGCATGTTAACCGCGTTTAGCTCGGAGATATCCACTCCCAACTCCATGGTGGGCGAACAGTAAAGAATTGGCAACTCCCCAGTACGGAATCGTGCTTCTCGGTCTTCACGTTGAGCTGAGGGTACTTGAGCAGTATGTTCTCTAGCCTCGATACCAAGGACTTGTTTTTCTACTGTTTGGTAAAAATTCACAAAAAACTCGTTCGTCTTACCGCCACCCTCAGGCATACGTGGAACACGGATCGGGTCGTGAAAAGCGAGGATTCCATCTCCAACTTTCCAGATCATTCCTGAAGCGAGTAGCTGGTAACCTGGTTTATGACCGACATCATTCTTTTCATCGACAACCTTCTCCACTAAGCCTGCGATACGTAGGCTGTTGAGGATTTGATCGATAATTTCTTCGGTGTCATCTAAAGAGATGTGATCGTGATATTCTGGGAAGGTCGTGTTCCTTCGTAGGAATTGTCCATATCCTCCCCTGGGTGAGAGGTAAAGATTTCCGCCATATTCATCTTGGTCACCCAGCTTTCGTCGGGGGAATAAAATAGAAGAATGCTCGAGTATCTCATTTTCATCCATTGCCCAGGGAGCAATCAAGCGTTGACTGCTTAGCTGTCGTAAACTTTCTTGGGCTCCCTGATCGAGGTAGGTAACCTTGATCGCCAGTTCACGACGCATGTAATCTAATAAAACCTTCGCGATTCGTATTCTGGTTTCGGGGGTTGCTGAAGTAAGTACCTCATGCGTATCTCGCCATACGTCCTCCGCAGCACACAGCTCATCTAAAGATGCATATTCGATTCTTAGCAAACCTGATTGCTCAAGATTTGGAGAAGTAATGCGCCATCCACGTTTGAGATCACGGTAGATTCTGTATCCTAAAACCTCACGTAAGGCGCGGTCAGTTTCGGCCTTCTGAGCAAAGCGAACTTCAGGATCGCTGGCATAGTACTCGACTGGAAGGTCTAAAGATTGAAAAACCTTCATCGTCAAGACATCATGAGAAATTCCTGTTTGCTCGTTAGCTTTCACCGCTCGATACAAGGCTGAACGCAACAACGCAATTTCTACGAAATCATTAAAATGGCCAGCTTGTAGCGATGCGTCCTGACGGTTATCGGTGAAGCTGAGAAGTTTTCTAGCCTTTGGCTGCAAGTCCTGATCATTTCTCAACCGACGAATTAGGGACATACTGAGAATGGTTGTATCTGTGGAGCGACCACCCGAACTGAGTTCGGTAAGTTTTGCAAAATCAGAGGATTGGCGAGCTCCATAAGACACTCCGCAATGGAGGCAGAAGCGGAAAGGTGCTTTCAAATAAGCTACCCGTTGACCCGTTTCACCTTTTTTTCCATCCGGACTGATCCTGACTACTTCGGGTAGGTTTTTACGTTGGCTTTTCTTGATTGCCAACTCACCATTACTTTCTTCAAGCCAATCATCTGGAAGGCGGTCAATAGCATCATAATTATCTTCTGGCCAGGGATTATCCTGGTTTAGGTAGAGAAATCCTGGTTCACCACCATCGGAATCTCTGTTTTCGTTAAGCTCGCGCGGTAGAAATAGCTCAGATCCACTTTCATGATCTCTAGTCCGCCGAACAACGTAATACTCTTGGCCGCACTCACGGCAAAAAGCCAGGGGTAGTAATACCTTTTCTCGTTCCCCAGGAACGAATTTTTGTCCATATACGGTGATGTGACGATCCGCTTCTGCTTCAATTGATGCATAAACCGTATCTCCACGGCTTATGAACTGATGTAAGCGGAACGCAAAAGCCGGAAAATTTGTCTCCGGATTAGCAATCGAATACCCTTTCAACAGAATAGCCTGAAGCGCATGAACGCAAATTTCTTCTGGTAATCCGGTAAGGAGACTTAATTCATGCCCAGCCCCGTCGTTACCTGTTAGGCCCTTTGGAAGGGCGCGTACTAGGCGACCGCTTTCTTTATCAGTCCTTAATCCAAGTCTGCTCTCGACCCAGCTTGCCAGGGGGTGGTGAGTAAACTCGTCATACGTGTTTGGCAAATCGAGATTTTGGATACTCGATTTAAGTTCAGAAATAAATAACTCATCAGTAAGTAGATTCTCTTTTGTTGCCCGACGAAGAGTTTCTCCAATAACACTTTCAGCATGAACTGTATCCCCAAATAATATTGATGCAACATTGGCAACTTCAACACGTTGCTGTTCCAGGCTACCTGCACCTGCAAGAGTAGCTGATGTGCCGATACACTGTAAGTGGTTGGCATGTAAAGCTTCTCGCACTCGCCGGACGAGCATTGATACATCTGCTCCCTGGCGTCCTCGGTAGGTATGCAATTCGTCAAGTACCAGGAATCTCAATCCTTGCGCAGCATTAACCAGAGTCTTTCGCTCTTCAGGGCGAGTCAAGATCAATTCCAACATGACATAGTTAGTCAACAAGATGTCTGGTGGATTCGACATGATGCGGTTTTTTTCCTGGTCATTTTCCTGACCGGTATACCGTTCAAAGGTGACTGGGCCTTTTCCATCTGGGAAACCGTATTTAAGGAATTTCTCCAATTCGCCTTTCTGACTATTCGCCAGTGCATTCATCGGATAAACAATGATTGCCTGAATTCCCTTGCCACTCCCATTACGTAGTACATAATCGACGATTGGTATGATATATGCGAGGCTTTTTCCAGATCCAGTTCCTGTTGTAAGAATATAGTTTTGACCTTCTCGGGCCTTTCTGATGGCATCTTCCTGATGCTTGTGCAAACGTAACGGTTGACCGAAATCATCAGGTGCTTGTTTGCGACGAAATATCCGTTTGCACTCTTTGTGTAAAACACCTTCATTACTCAGGTCATCAATCCATTTTCCAGGTTCAAAGGTGGGGTTTAGTTGAATTAGAGGATCCGGCCATAATAAACCCTGATCAATGCTCTGATCTACGTAGTCCTTTATTTTTGGATCACGTATTCGAATAAAACTGGAAATGTAAGATGAATAATCTTGAATTAGTGAGCTGCGAAGGTCAAATACATTCATTTAGTCCCCCTATTGGGTTATTTATCAAAATGCAATGTGTGTAGAAAACATCTATTCATAACATCAATACCTTTTTCTACTACTGATTTGAAGCAGGCTTGTTTGGTAAAACCGATCTTTCATCCAACCAGTTATCGATTGTTTCTTTTCTAAATCGCCAATGCCTTCCAACTTTTTGGCATGGTATTTTTCCATCCTGCGCAAGTTTATAAAGTGTGGATAGAGGTATGCGAAGGTATCTTGATGCTTCTTCAATCGTTAGTACTTGTGGAAAGTCGTCCATAGTACCTTCTTTTAATTCAAAAGAATGAGTATAAAGAAATTATATACTCATTATTGATAGTTGCTAATCAAATATGCTAAGAAAATCGGGATTATTGCTTTGGGTTTGGCGCAATACCCCATTTGGTAAATGCAGCACTGAGTATTCCCCCTGCATCCGGTGAACTAGCTGAGATACCCTTCTCTTTCATTTCTATTTCTGCTTCCCAAAGTGCCTGAGCCAGGCGACTTCGAAACTCACCATGCAAATGAGAGAAAGCATGATAAATCTTCATTAATTCAGGATCTACTGCAGGAAGACCAAGGGTTGAATAAACCTCTGTTCCGAGTGTCCCCGCAATACTCAGAATTTCTGAACCTTCAGGTAAATACTCACCATGTAACCAGCCTAATACCTTGGAAGGTGGATAGCCTAATTGATCACAAAAGGCTATGAAATCTTCCTCTCCCGCCTGGGATCGGCTCCATCGTTTGTACGCTCTGTTAAACCAGGCCGGAAAGTTGGACATGTGGCTTTACTTTTCAAGGATTACGATGTGGAATATGAAAA
>Ga0209718_1003043_pt1 | contig 15455 bp, 9 predicted proteins | sample AD_JPNAS1_MetaG_FD_184420 | JGI IMG/M metagenome (GOLD analysis project Ga0209718, IMG submission 184420) | Active sludge microbial communities of municipal wastewater-treating anaerobic digesters from Japan - AD_JPNAS1_MetaG (SPAdes) (version 2) | ecosystem: Engineered > Bioreactor > Anaerobic >... | reverse complement strand
AATGGTGGTGAAGCCCCGAATGTCCGAGAACAGGACGGTCAGGTCTTTCTTGTCGCCGCCCAGCTTGAGCTTGTCCGGGTCCTTCAGCATTTCGTTGATGACCGAAGAGGTCAGATAGTACTGGAAAGCGCCCCGGATTTTTTTCTTTTCCCGCTCTTCCTTGAAGTAGTGGTAAATCGTGATGCCCAGATAAATCGTCGCCATCGTGATCAGCGGATAGACAAGGTTCAGCCAGGTATTGAAGCTGAAGAAAATGAAGAAATTGATCAGGGCAAAGGCGGCGATCATCAGGAATGCGGCGATCATTCCGGTGATCGGGCGCAGGCGGGGAATCAAAAGCCCGAGAATCAGCCCGAAAAGAACAATCGAGCAGACATCGATGAACCGGGTCACGGAGGAGTGGATCAGGAAATTCCGGTGCAGAATGTTGTCGATGACGTTGGCGTGAATTTCAACGCCGGGAAACGTGGCGGAGAAAGGCGTCACGCGCAGATCGTAAATGCCGACGGCCGTCGCGCCGACCAGCACGATCTTGCCGCGGAAAGTGTCCTTCGGAAGCCGTCCGGCCAGAATGTCGGAGATGGAGTAATGGGGAAACGTCTGTGGCGGCCCCATGTAATTGATCAGCAGCTGCCCCGATTCATCCGTCGGAACCACGATATCGTCGATGACCACGCTTTTGGCGCCGAAGGGCTCGAGGTTCAGCGACAGATTGGGAAAATCAAGATAGGACTGAACCAGGGAAACCGCCAGGGAAGAATAGTAATTGTTCTGAAAAGCGATCACCAGCGGCGACCAGCGGTTCGACCCGTCGCTGTCCGGAAGGGCGTTGAAATAGCCGCTGTTGCGTCCCGCGACGGACAGGGCGGGAATATTGGCTTCCGGCGCGAAGGCGTGCGGCAGAAAAACGTCGCTGGGTTTGCCCGACGTGGAATTGACCATCGGATAGCGGGAGTTTTCTATGCGCCGGGCGTTTTGTGCGATGCGCTGCGCCGTGACGTGCGCCAGCTCCTTGTCGGACCCCTTGCGCGCAAAATGAAAGAAATACCCCAGCGTGACATTGCCGGTTTCTCTCATGGCGGAAGCCAGAATCGCATCCGTGTCCGCGGCGGCTCTTTTTCTGCGCAGCAGATCAGTGACGCCGGATTGGGAAACGCCTCGTTTTTTCATTTCGGCGGAAAGCGCGTCGATGGTTTTCAGATTGGAGTTGATGTCCGGTTCGGAAAATACGATATCAAAGCCGACCGCCTTGGCGCCTTCGCTTTTCAGCTTCCGCACCAGTTGCGCGATCGTTGTCCGGGGCCAGGGCCACCGGCCCAGTTCGGAAAGGCTTTTTTCATCGATGACGGCAATGACGGTTTCACCGCCGGGCTTCAGATCGCCGCGCGACGCGATGCGCAAATCCAGCGTTTTGAGCTCCACCAGGCGCAGAAATTTAAAGTCCAGCAAAAAAAGCGCCAGCGCGATCAAAATGACAAAAAGCGTGATCTTCAGCGGCGTAATCTGCAAAATGGTCTTCATTTTCTGATTCATGCCGTCCCCTCCCCCGGGCGAAAATCATACCAGACGGATGCGTAAAGTCAAGCTGTCCTTTGTTTCAGGGCGCTTTGCCTTTTTCCCGTTTGGCGGCCCGCAGACGCCGGGCGCGCCCCCCAAAAAGCGGCCCCGCGAATTCAACGCTTGAAAGAAAAACGGTTTTGCACTACAAAGAACGGCATCGGATACGTCAGGATCGGAAGGAAGAACTCACAAACAACGAGGAGGAATTTTAAATGTCAAAGGTAAAGCCCGGTGATGTTTTGAATTGCGAAGTATGCGGACTCTCGGTTATTGTGGATGAGGAATGCGGGTGCGCTTTTGCCGACCTGATCTGCTGTGAAGAGCTCATGGTCAATAAAGGCCCCCGGCCGCCGAAAAAAGCGGCCGCCGCGCCAAAGAAAAAAACGGCGGCGAAGCAAGCGAAGCCTGCGGCCAAAAAACCGGCGGCCCCCAAACCGGCCGCCAAGAAACCCGCGGTGAAAAAGGCCGCCCCCAAACCGGCAGCCAAAAAGAAACCGGCAAAAAAATAATCGGGCCGGCCCGCCTTGGCCGGGCGCGTCTATTTTTTTCCGCCCAGCAGAGACCCCAGGATCCCGCGGACAATCTGCCGCCCGACGGTTGACCCGATCGTTCGGGCAAGGCTCTTGGCCGACGCCTGAACCAGGCCGTCCGTTTTTCCGCCGCGCGGCCCGGAGCGTCCGAACAGCAAATCCCCCACGGCGCCGCCCAGGATGCCGCCGCCCTTGGCCTGAGGCTCCTCTTGGCCGGCTTCGGTTTTGCCGGTTTGAGCCTGCGGCTGCGCCGGAGTCTTCGCTTCCGCGACGGAGGTCCGCAGCTTTTCGTAGGCGGATTCGCGGTCCAGCGTTTTTTCATAGAAACCGTAAACCGTTGACCGTTGAACGGCCGCCTGCCGCTCGGCATCGGTGAGCACGCCGAGCCGGGAGCCGGGCGCGATCACAAAAGACCTCTCCACCGGCGCCGGACGGCCTTTTTCGTCCAGAAATGAAACCAGCGCCTCTCCGACGCCCAGCTCCGTAATCACATCCGCCGTGTTAAAGGCGGGATTGGGCCGCATGGTGTCCGCCGCCGTTTTCACCGCCTTCTGATCGCGCGGCGTGAAGGCGCGCAAGGCGTGCTGGACGCGGTTCCCCAACTGCCCCAGGACGCTTTCCGGAATATCGAGAGGATTCTGCGTCACGAAATACACTCCCACCCCCTTGGAGCGGATCAGCCGCACCACCTGCTCGATCTTTTCCAGAAGAGCGGCCGGCGCGTCGTTGAACAGCAGGTGCGCCTCGTCAAAAAAGAACACCAGTTTGGGCTTTTCAACATCCCCCACTTCCGGCAACTGTTCAAAGAGTTCGGCCAGCATCCACAAAAGAAACGTGGAATACAGCTTGGGGCTGTTGTAGAGCTTGTCGGCCGCCAGCACGTTGACCACGCCCCGCCCCTCAGTGTCCGTCTGCATCAGGTCGGCAATGTTCAGCATCGGTTCTCCGAAGAATTTGTCGCCGCCCTGCTCGTCCAGCGTCAGAATCCCCCGCTGAATCGCTCCGATGGAAGCCGCGGAAATGTTGCCGTATTCCGTGGTGAACTGTTTGGCGTTGTCGCCCACGAACTGAATCATGGCCCGCAGATCCTTCAGATCCAGCAGCAGCAGGCCGTTGTCGTCGGCAATCTTGAAAACCAGCGTCAGCACGCCCGACTGGGTATCGTTGAGATTGAGCAGCCTCGCCAGCAGCATCGGGCCCATGTCGGAGACGGTGGCGCGCACCGGGTGCCCCTTTTCCCCGAACACGTCCCATAACACGGCCGTGTTGGCGCGCGGGTGGAATTCCTTGATGCCGATCCCTTCCAGGCGCTTCATCAATTTCTCGGAAGCGACGCCCGCAGCAGCGATGCCGGAGAGGTCGCCCTTGACGTCGGCCAGAAAAACCGGCGCTCCGATGGACGCGAAGGATTCGGCCATTTTTTGCAGCGTGACGGTTTTCCCCGTTCCGGTTGCGCCGGTAATGAGCCCGTGGCGGTTGGCCATGGCGGGCAGCAGAACGATTTCCTTTTCTCCGGACTTTGCGATGCAAAGCGGTGCGGTCATGACGGCCTCCTGATGTGAATTTTTGCCGATGGATCTTTCAACTTCTTTGAGCGCGACTATAGAAAGAATCCGGCCGTCTGTCAATCATCATTCGAAAAGCGCGATCCTTCAAAAAAACACAAAAAATCACTTTTCCGGCCCCCTTCACGGCGCTTGACCGCCCGGTTTTTCGGTGGTAGAGCAGGCTCAAATTTACGTGGGGGCCATGTGAACAGCCACAGGCGGGAACCTTTCTGGAGCGGCGTTGTCCGTTCCATGGGCATTGTGTTCGGCGACATCGGCACAAGCCCCATTTATACCCTGACCGTCGTCTTCGCGCTGACGCCGAGAACCGAGGCCAGCGTTCTGGGCATTCTTTCCCTGGTGGTCTGGACGCTGCTGATTCTCGTCACGGGCGAATACGCCTGGCTGGCCATGAACCTTTCCTACAAGGGACAGGGCGGAGAAATCATGCTGCGCGAAATCCTGCGCAGAGCGCTCAAACCCGGCCGCAAGCTGGCGTTTGCCGGATTTCTGGCCTTTATCGGGGTTTCGCTTCTGCTGGGCGACGGCGTCATCACGCCCGCCATCACCCTTCTGTCCGCCGTGGAAGGCATTGCGCTGATTCCCGGCCTGGAAAACGTGCGCTGGGAAATTCTGATCCTGATTGCCGTCTTCATCGCGGTCGGACTTTTTTCCATTCAATCCCGGGGAGTGGACAAAGTCGCCGGGATTTTCGGACCGGTCATGGCCTTGTGGTTTTTGTGCCTGGCGGTCACGGGGCTGGTTTCCATCGCCGCCATGCCGGGCATTCTCAAGGCCGTCAATCCCTACTACGCCTTTGCCTTTCTTTCGGAAAACGGACTGGCGGGATTTTTTGTCCTTTCCGAGGTCATCCTGTGCGCCACGGGCGGCGAGGCCCTGTACGCCGACATGGGCCATCTGGGGAAAAAGCCCATCCTGCACGCCTGGTATTTTGTTTTTGTCGCGATTCTGCTCAATTACATGGGTCAGGGCGTCTTTGCCTTTCTCCATCCGGACGTCAAGTACCTGCTGTTCGGCATGGTGCAGCACCAGGCGCCGTTTCTCTACATCCCCTTTCTCCTGCTGACCTTCCTGGCCACCATCATCGCCTCCCAGTCGATCATCAGCGGAACCTTTTCCATCGTTTACCAGGGCATCACAACCCGGATTCTGCCGCTGATGAAGGTGGACTACACGTCGAGCCGGATCAAATCGCAGATCCACATTCCGTTCGTGAGCTGGTCGCTGATGGTCGCGGTCATTTTCATGATCCTCCTGTTCCAGAAATCCGAAAATCTCGCCGCGGCCTACGGCATGGCGGTGACCGGATCGATGACCATTACCGGCCTGATGATGATCCTGATTTTCTCGCAGATTAAAAAGATGAAATGGAAGCTGCCCGCCGCCGTCTTCATCACCGCCATCGCCTTTGCGTATTTTCTGGCCACGCTGAGCAAACTGCCCCACGGCGCCTACTGGTCGCTCATCCTCGCCGCCGTCCCCCTGACGGTAATTCTCATCTGGACGACCGGACAGAAACGTCTTTTCAAGGCGCTTCGTCCCCTGGACTGGGAAACCTTTTTCATCAGCTATCAGCAGATTTATACCAAGGGGAGGAATATTCTTGGCGCGGCGCTGTTTTTCTGCCGGGGCTACCAGATGATCTCCCCGTACATCATTCACAGCATCTTCCGCAGCAACATCATCTACGAGCGCAACATCCTGATTTCCATCAACCGGACCGATGAACCTTACGGCATTGCGGTTCACCGGAAACAGGACCTCGGCCCGGGCCTCGAAGCCCTTGAATTCGAAGCCGGCTACCGGGAAATACTGGATATCGAAGCGCTGATCAAGGAGCAGGGCATTCAGGAAAAGGTCATCTTTTACGGCGTGGAAGACATTGTCACCCGCAATCCCGTCTGGAGGATTTTCAGCCTGATCAAAAGGATTTCGCCCAACTTCGTCCAGTTCAGCAAGCTGCCGCCCAGCCGCCTGCAGGGAATCGTGACGCGGGTGGAAATGTAGAGAGCGGCGGCGTTAATCCATGTGCTCCAGCGACAGCTTCGCCGGCTGTTTCCCCAGAAGCACCATGCCGAAATGCTCGTATTTCTCGCCGGTTTTCACATCCACATCGTGCCAGCGCGCCAGAAACTCCCTCTCCCGCAGCCAGGTGCGGCGAATGCTGGCCGGATCCTCGAACAGCAGCACATCCTTGTTGAGGCCGATCACGATGGCGTAGTGGCCGTTGTCCCAGTCGCTGCGCCAGTCGTCGAGCGTCATATAGCGCTCCGCCCAGGCCTGCAGAAGAACAATGACCGGCGTGCCCGCGTCCACGAACTGCTTCACCTGGTTGAGCGACCACTGCGTTCCCGATTTGACTTCAAATCCGAAGTGCTGCGCGGCGGCGATCATGGCCTTGGGCGGCGTGCCGCTTTCCTCCGTCGTGCCCAGCGTCCGCACCAGCTCGTCGCGGTCCGCCTCCACGCCGTAATACGTCATCACCGTCTGAAGCGCCTGCACGCCGCAGTCATAGTCGAAGATCTGCTTGCCCAGGTGCAGATCGATCATCGTGACTTTCTGCGATTCCTGAAGCGACTGGAGCGTCTGCGCAAGCGATTCGGCGAACGCCCGCCTGAGCCGGTTGATCCGTCCGACATTCGGCGTCCCGTCGCTGTTTTTAAAGAGGTTCTCGTTGGTTTCCTGAATGAACGCGGGAGCGCGCGCGCCGATCCGCTTCAGGCTGTTGACCGAGTGCGCCGCGCAGATATGGCCGTGCACCGACAGGTATTCCGAAGCGTTCACGGTCACCAGCGCGTCGGGCAGGCGTTTGCGCAGCTCTTCGGCGTAGGTTTCCACGATGACGTCCGGGCAGTAGTACAGCGGCTTTTCCTCGCGGTCCGTCTGCTGAAAATTCATCAGATCGATCTGGTTTGCCGCCACGCCGCGCGCCGTCACCGTAGAATGGCCGTCAAAGAGCAGACCTGCGCCCGCGGAAATATTTTCCTCGATGCCGCGATGGAACGGTTTCAGATACTTGTCCGACCAGGCCGCCCGCATGGAGGGCGACGGTTCGTAGGCGCTGCGGTAAATCGGACGGCCGAAAACGTCACGGACCGGAACGCATTCGTCGAGATCCGCGGGATCCCGGTTGGCATCCAGCAGAATGCTGCAGTAGGGAAAAACCACCTGGCGGTTTCCGAGAATATCGCGAAAGTCATACAGCCACTGCGTGTACCAGTCCACGTTTTTGAGCAGAGCGGTAAACTCCTCCGTCAAATCCTCCAGGGAAATCTCCGGCGGAATCACGACGCCGCTGTGGCCGACCACTGCCAAAACATCCGATCCTGTCATTTTGCAAACCTCTGATCACGGAGTCCCTTCTGCGAAAGACTCCATTTTGCCGTGTATTGTAGCGCTTTTATCCCTCTTTGAATACGCAAAACATACTCTATGATATCATATACTTATGTTTATTGATTGACAGGCGCGGGCGTTCTTCCTATAGTCGCGATTCATAAAGGCGGGTAACCAGGGATCGGCATGATCCATTCATCACCAACCACGCGGCCGGCATTTTCGGGCTGGACAACGCTGGCGGGCGTTATGCTGGCCTACGGGGCCATCTGCGGCGCCGTCACGTACGGCTTCGGCGTCTTTCTGCCGTCGATGAGCGAATCATTCGGATGGAGCCGTTCCGCTCTGTCCGGACCCTATACGCTGTTCCTCATGATCGGCGGCCTGCTGGGGCCGCTGGCGGGCGTCACCGTCGCCCGGTTCGGCGCCCGGAAAAATATTATTCTGGGAAATGCCGCGGCGGCGCTTGGTCTGCTGGGAATGTCCCAGGTTGGCGAAATCTGGCAGGTTTATCTTTTTTTCGGCGTGATGGGGGGCCTCGGGCTCGCTTTTGCCGAGTTTCTGGCGGCCACCACCGTCATCAACCACTGGTTTGTCCGCAAAAGGTCGCTGGCGCTGGGTTTTCTTTTCGCTTCCGGCGGCATCGGCGGTTTCCTCATGCCCCCTTTCATCAGCGCGCTCATTTCCGGCCTGGGCTGGCGCTTTGCCTGGGCGGCGCTGGCCTGCGTTCATTTAATCATGGGCGTTGTGGGGGCCGGCTGGCTCATCCGCAACAAGCCGGAAGAAGAAGGCCAGTTTCCTGACGGGCACGCCTCACAGGAACAGTTCGACGCGTGGCGGGAAAAGGAGACCGGCCCCGTTTATCACACCCGGGAGGACTGGGGCGTGCGCGACGCCCTGCGGACCCCGGCGCTGTGGATTCTGCTTTGCCTCTTTTCCGTCTTGCTTTTTGCCACCACCATGCTGACCGCGCACCAGGTGGCCTACCTGCAGGATTTGCACTACTCGCCGATGGTTTCCGCCACGGCCCTGGGACTGATGCTGGGAACGAGCATCCTGGGACGGCTTTTGAGCGGAGTTTTGGGTATGCGATTTAAAGGCATGCACCTGGCAGCCGTCTTTATGGCCTGTATGGGATTCGGTTTTCTGTCTTTAATGAACGCCCGGGGTCTCTTTTTTGTTTACCTTTATTCCATTCTGACCGGCCTCGGCTTCGGCGGCATGATCGTTCTTCTGCCCCACACGATGGGCGCCTACTTCGGGCGCGCGAATTTTTCCCGCATCGTCGGCTGGACCACGCCGATCGTCACGCTGGCTTCGGCCGCAAGCCCCCTGCTGGCCGGATTTCTCCATGACTCGACCGGCAGCTATACCCTGCCCTTCGCCGTTGCGACGGCGCTGATTTTTGCCTGCTGCCTCCTTGCGCTCGCGGCTCGCCCGCCAAAGCCTCGGAACAAAGCATCCAATCCCCGCGCGTAAGACCGGCCTCCGATTTTCTTTTTGACATTTCCCCGGCCATCCGCTAGATTTCCCCAAACGCGGACCATTAAAAATATCATCCTGGCGTCTCCATCCAGCATCTCCGGCCGATGAAGGAACCTTCGATGAATGACCCATTCAAAACAGGGCTCAAATCAACGCAAGATCACCCCGCCTTCAACCAATTCACGGCAAACGTGAGCCGCGAAGTTCTGAATCGCATAATCCTGATTCTATCCATCCTGACGGGCCTTGGGTTGATTGCCGCCATCTTCCTCTTTCAGAAGAAATGGGGGAGCGCCGCCATGCTTCTGGCGCTGATGGCGATCCTCATCACAGCCAAACTTTTGATGCGGCGCGGGCAGCTCCGTTTAGCCGCCATTCTTACGATTGCCGGCGTGTGGCTGGTTTTCGGCGTCAATATGCTTTTGGGCGGAGGCGTGTACAACGTCAATGCCGTTTTTTTTCTGGTAATGACGGTGATCGCCGGACTGCTCTTTGGAGAGAAAGCGACGTTTTGGGCCGCCGCCGCAAGCATTGCCGCGCTTTTCGTCCTGGCCCTTTTGGGCTTTTTCGGCCTCCTGCCTTCCCCCTACTTTGTGGAATCCCCCCTCGGCAATCTGGCGCAGTTGATTTTCGCGCTGGTCACGACGGCCGGCACGCTGAACCTGGCGCTGGGCGAGCGGGACAACGCGCTGGGCATGGCCCATGAACGGCTTGCGGACCAGTTGAAGGCCCGGCGAGCTCTTCAGGAAAGCGAAAGAAAACACAGGGAACTGGTGGACTTTCTTCCCGTCGCGGTCTTTGAATGCGACTTCGAAGGCAACGTCCTTTCCGGCAACCTCGCCATTCGGGAGATGTTCGGCTATTCGCAGGCGGATTACGAAAAAGGGCTGAACGGTTTTGATATGATTCATCCGAACGACCGTGAAAGAGCGGCCCAAAACCTTCAGGCGCTGGTGCGCGGAGACAAAAAGGATCCGTTCTCCGAATACACGGCGCTTCACAAAGACGGCACCGCCTTTCCCTGCGCGTTTTTTACGAGCGTCATCCTTGAAGAGAAAAAGCCAGTGGGCTTCAGGGGGGCCATCATTGATCTTTCCAGCCAGAAACAGGCCCGGGAAGCTCTTCGTCAGGCTGAAGAAAAATACCGGACGATCATTGAGCAGATGGTGGAAGGTTATTTTGAACTTGACCTTGCCGGGAGTTATACCTTTGCCAATGACGCGGAATGCAAAATCGCCGGATGTTCCAGAGAGGAATTGATCGGCATGAACAACCGGCAATTTCAGGACAAAGAAAACGCCAAAAAAGCCTATCAGGTCTTCAACCGGATTTACAAAACCGGCAAAACGGTCAAGTCCCTGGAAGTTGAAATCATCAAGAAAGACGGGTCAAAAGGTTTTAATGAAATATCCGTATCTCTAAGAAGAGACGCCGAAGGCAGACCCATCGGATTTCGCGGTTTCACGCGCGACGTCACCGAACGCAGGCAGGCGGAAGAAAACCTGCGGTTCAGCGAAGAGAGATTCAGGGGAATTGCCAGCAACCTGCCCGGCGGCGTCTTTCAATTTTTCGCCCGCCACAATGGAGACATGGGACTCAACTACATCAGTGAAAACGCCCAGGATCTATTGGGGCTGCCCCACGATCCAGAGCAATTTTTCCCAAAACTTGCCGCCTGCATCGCCCCGGAAGACCGCGAAAGATTTCTCGAGTCCATCAATGAAGCGATCCGCTCCGTCAGCCGGTGGAGTTTCGAAGGGCGCTACATCAAACCGACCGGCGAAGAGATGTACCTGCGGGGGATTTCCGCTCCCATCGAGATTAAGGATGGATTGATCTTCAATGGCGTGATCCTGGACATCACCGACCGCAGGCAGGCGGAGGCGGAGAAGCGAAGGCTGGAGGAGCGTTTGCGCCGGGCCGAGAAAATGGAAGCCCTGGGACAGCTGGCCGGCGGCGTCGCCCATGACCTGAACAACGTCCTGGGCGTTCTTTCCGGATATTCCGAACTCCTGCTCGCCGAAATTCCCGAAGGACAGAAAGTCCGAAAACACGTCGAAAAGATCCTCCAGTCCACCGAGAAAGGCGCAGCCATCATACAGGACCTGCTTACCCTGGCCCGGCGGGGCGTCATGTCGGCGGAAGTCCTCCAAATCAACGAAACCATTTCCGGTTTTACCAAAACCCCGGCGTTCGAGAACATTCGGGACTATCATCCGGGCGTCACCTTCCGGACGGAATGCGATCCGAACCTCCTCAACATCAAAGGCTCCCCCGTCCATCTGGAAAAGACACTGATGAACCTGGTGTCCAACGCGGCGGAAGCCATCAGCGGCGAGGGGGAAGTGACCATTCGGACCGAGAACCGCTATCTGGACAAAGCCATTGTGGGCTACGACGAGGTCAAGGAGGGGGACTATGCCGTTCTGATCGTATCCGACACGGGGGCGGGCATTGCCGACGAGCACCGGGAGAAGATTTTCGAGCCGTTCTACACGAAGAAGGCCATGGGCAGAAGCGGAACGGGTCTGGGGCTGTCGATTGTCTGGGGGACGGTCAAGGACCACAGCGGGTACATTGATGTAAAGACGAAGGTCGGAGCGGGCACTTCCTTTACGCTGTACTTCCCGGCCACCCGTGAAGAAACGAATTTGCCGACGCCCAGGACGCCTCTGGAGCGGTACATGGGCCGGGGGGAGACGGTTCTGGTCGTAGACGACATTGCCGAGCAGAGAGACGTGGCTTCCGGGCTGCTGAAAAAACTGGGATATTATGTTCACGCTGTTTCCAGCGGGGAAGCGGCGGTGGAGTACCTCAAAGAGAACCGGGCGGACATGGTGATTCTGGATATGATCATGGCGCCGGGGATGGACGGAATGGAGACGTACAGGAAAATCCTTGCGATCCATTCACAGCAGAAGGCGATTCTGGTGAGCGGTTTTTCGGAAACGGATCGCGTCCGGACGGCTCAACGGCTTGGAGCGGGGGCATATGTCAAGAAGCCCTATGTGATGGAGACGATCGGCCTGGCCATTCGGAAGGAATTGGATCGCGCAGCGGTTTGAACGGCTGTTCGGTCTATGACGATCCGTTCAGGCCTTCCCGGATGACGGGGAAGCATGCCTTCGGCTGAAACAGGACATTTCTAAACCGGCCGTACAAAAGAAGAAACCGATTGACATTAAAGATGGGTTTTCTTATACTCCGGCCAAACAAAAACCAGAGAATATGTGCACAAACATCCAGACTCAACAGGAAGGACGAGGGGGGGGGAAGAATGAAAATTTTAGTCGCATATGTCGGAGGGTTGGACGTCGATCAGGCAGTGCTGGAAGTGGCGAAAAAACACGCCAAGGCTTTTAACGCTTCCCTGTATGTCGCGAGCTCCATGGAACGGGTATCGGAGAGGGAGCGCAGGGACCTGGACAAAGTGGAAAAACAACTGGCTTACGTCAAGGAAATGATGGATGCCGAAAGGATTGAGTGCGAAACGCATATTCTGGTGCGCGGACTCACCCCCGGAGAAGACATCGTGGAATTCGCGGCCGACAAGAAAGTGGACGAAATCATCATCGGCATCGAGAAAAAATCCAAAGTCGGCAAACTGCTGTTCGGATCCAATGCCCAATACATTATTCTGCAGTCCGCCTGTCCGGTGGTTTCCGTAAAATAACAACAGCCGTCTTAAAAAAAAGGCTTGCCCCGCGGGGCAAGCCTTTTTTGTCTCTGGCGACGAGCGGGCGGCTACTTCTTGCGCTTGGCCAGTTCTTCCGCCCTCAGTTCCTTGCGCAGAACCTTGCCGACGGTCGATTTCGGCAATTCCTTGCGGAATTCGACTTCCGTGGGCAGCTTGTAGGTGGCCAGTTTCGACTTGCCGTATTCAATCATCTCTTCGGCCGTCGCCGTTTCGCCTTCTTTCAGAACAATGAACAGCTTGACGTTTTCTCCCCGCTTTGCGTCCGGAATGCCGATGGCGCAGGCTTCCATAACCTTCGGATGCTCGTAGTACGCTTCATCGATATCACGGGGATAGACGTTGAATCCGCCGCTGATAATCATATCCTTCTTGCGGTCCACGATGTAGAAGTAGCCGTCCTGATCCATCGTGGCGATATCGCCCGTGTAGCACCAGCCGTCTCTGAGCAGTCCCGCGGTTTCCTCCGGTTTGTTCAGATAGCCCTTGGTCACCTGCGGACCGCGGATAATGAGTTCGCCCGGCTCGCCTACGGGCATATCCGTCTCGCCCTTGTCCAGATCGACGATGCGGCACTCCGTATCCGATATGGGCAGGCCGATCGAACCGATTTTCCGAATCCCTTCAAACGGGTTGGTGTGCGTTACCGGCGTGGTTTCCGTCATGCCGAAGCCTTCACAGATGACCGATCCCGCCGTTTTTTCAAAATCATGAATCACTTCCACGGGCAGCGGGGCGCTGCCGGAGAAGAAGCCTTTGAAGCAGGTCATATCGGTCGTCTTCATCTTCGGATGATTCAGCATGCCGATAAACATGGTCGGAACCAGCGCGCCGAAGTTGGGCTTGAACTTGCGGATGGCATCCAGAAGGGGCTCCGGCTGCGGTTTGGGAATCAGGATGTCGCCCCATCCCTGGATAATGGAGAAATTCATCGCGCAGGACATGCCGAAAACATGGAAGAAGGGCAGCGCGCCCAGGTTGACATTGTAAGTGCCGGTGAACTTGGGGAACCAGGCGCGAATCTGCTGCACCTGCTTGCTGATGTTGCCGTGCGTCAGGATGACGCCCTTGGAAACGCCGGTCGTGCCGCCCGTATACTGGTACATGGCGATGTCGTCGAACGTCAGCTTGACCCTGGGCGGGTTGGGCTGTGATTTCGCGATGCAGTCCTTCCATTTCAGCACGTCACTGGCCGGTTTCATGGGCTTTGACGGCAGCAGGCCTTTTTTCTTGCCGACCAGCGGGAAGAGAAGATTGACCGGGAAAGGCAGATAGTCCCCGATGGAGGTGATGATAATCTGCTTCACCTTGGTTTTGGGCCTTAAATCGATCATCCGGTTGGCCAGCAGGTCGATGATGATCATGATCTTGGCGCCGGAATCGTTGAGCTGATGCTCCAGTTCGCGGTCCGAGTAAGTGGGATTGTTCAAAACAACAATGCCGCCCAGTCGATGGATGGCATAATAGGCGACGACGGTGGGAATCATATTGGGCAGAATGATGGCCACGGCATCGCCTTTTTTGATGCCCACGCCGGCAAGGTAGGCGGCGAACCGGTCCACCATGTCTTTCAACTCCTTGTAAGTCATGGTGTAGCCCTGGAAATTCAGCGCCATGCGGTCCGGATTTTGGGCCGCGCTTCTGTCCAGAATGTCGGGCATGCAAATTTGTTCGTATTGAATTTTTTCAGGAACACCCTTGTCGTAAGATTTCAACCACGGTTTTGACGCATATGAAACTTCTCCAGCCATTTTAACTTCCCTCCTATTTTGGTGTTAAGACGTTGTGAATGAAGCCACCCATATCCTGCGGTCTTGTTGGTGATGAATCTCCTGCAGTAAACCCTCCTCAAGTTTATTTTAATGATAAAGCCAAAACGAATTGTCGATAATTGCAAGGATTCTTATCAATTTTTTTCAGGGAATGCCATAAATTATTCTCCCCCGAAGCGAAATATTTTTATCTTATGCAAAAAATAGAACCGTCCCCTTTTCTGCTACAAACCTCTAATCATCTAAACCCCAAGCAGGCGCTGTCCCTATTTTTTGCCAGCCCCTGACGCTGATCCCTTTGTGCTGAAAGTCCTGGGAGCCGCCATAAATCAGGGTTGGGTTGGTCGCCTTGGCTCCGGCGAGGGAGAGCCACTTCTCCAAGCCGGAGAAGAAGTCCTTGGCGACGGTTTTGCCGGACTTGATCTCGACCGGTACAATCCGGCCGCCGTGAGCGATGTCGCCCCGCTCGATGAGGAGATCCACTTCGACGCCGTTGCTGTCCCGCCAGAAATAGAACTCCGGCCTCTCGCCGCGATTGAGGAACGACTTCGCCAGCTCCGAGACAACAAAGGTCTCGAAGATCGCCCCCCTCAGCGGATGGGTGTCCATCTGTTCCGCGGACTGGATGCCTAAAAGCCAGGAGACCAGCCCGGTGTCGTAAAAGTAGAGCTTGGAGGCCTTCACCAGGCGCTTGTTCCAGTTTGCGTGATGCGGCCGAAGCTGAAACGCAATGTAGCTTGCCTCCAGCACGGACATCCAGGCCTTGGCCGTGTTGTGGGTGATGCCGCAGTCCGTGGCGAGAGAAGAAAAGTTCAAAATTTGCCCTGTTCTTCCGGCACACAGGCGCACAAATCGCTGGAAGGTCTCCAAATCCTGAATTTTGAGGACCTGACGAACGTCCCGTTCGAGGTAGGCGGTCACGTAAGCGCTGAACCACGACCGGACGCCGATTTGCCGATCGTAGAGCGGCGGATAGCCTCCCGTGTGAAGCATTTGATCGATCCGGTCCGTCGCCTTGCCGGCGTTCGCGAGCTCGCCCAGCGAAAAGGGAAGCAGCTCCACGAAGGCGGTCCTTCCCGCGAGCGACTGGGTGATGCGCGACAACAACCCGAACTGCTGGGAGCCGGTAAGGACGTACAGCCCCATGCGTCCGTCGGCATCGACGGCGGATTGAAGATAAGAAAAGATCTCCGGACAGCGCTGCACCTCGTCGAGCACGGCGCCATCGGGAAAGCGCGCCAGAAACGAACGGGGGTCGTCCTGGGCGGCAAGCCGGATATCCGGGTCCTCCAGAGATGCGTAAGGCTTGTCCGGAAAAATGGCCTTGGCGAGCGTGGTCTTCCCGGACTGCCGGGGCCCGGTGACGGTCACAATGGGAAATCCCTTGAGCAGAGAATGAATGGTGTCTTGAGCGTCACGGCGTATCATGTGGGGTATGGTGCACTATATTATGCAAATTGTCAATCACTTTTACAATCTGAATAAGAAAAAGGGGACGGTTCTATTTTAA
>Ga0209718_1003038_pt1 | contig 15480 bp, 19 predicted proteins | sample AD_JPNAS1_MetaG_FD_184420 | JGI IMG/M metagenome (GOLD analysis project Ga0209718, IMG submission 184420) | Active sludge microbial communities of municipal wastewater-treating anaerobic digesters from Japan - AD_JPNAS1_MetaG (SPAdes) (version 2) | ecosystem: Engineered > Bioreactor > Anaerobic... | reverse complement strand
GCTCCATAGTTCCCTGCGTTGGCGGCTCCATAGTCCCCTGCGTTGGCGGCTCCATAGTCCCCTGCGTTGGCGGCTCCATAGTCCCCTGCGTTGGCGGCTCCATAGTCCCCTGCCACATTACAGTCCGCTGATTCTATTTTCTTCTTAAAACCAAAGTTTTTAAAGAAAGTGGAAACGGCTATCTTGCATATTTGAAAAACTGAAACCTCCGCTTTAATAAAAAGAGTTTTTGCAACCCTTTTGCTATCATCTTCTCTCTCGTCAGATACATCTGACGCCTCTACTTCGCAAAACCGGTTATTACTTCCGGCCTCGTAATATTTAAATATATCGTGTGGATTTTCGCAAAAATGCAACCCATAATCACACAATTTGGTTTTTTCTTCGGTAAATGTTTCTCCGATGGCATACTGCTTATCACGGCATTTAAGGTTTTTATTAAAACCTTTAAATCCTTTAATTACTTTTTGTTCCATAACGTTTTATGTTTAATTGGTTTTTGGCCCGGCGGCGGGAGTCGAACCCGCGGGGAGGAAAGGCTTTACACACTTACGATATTAGATACTATGGTTTCCTCCCGCCAGCTTGCGCCCCATCAGACAGGGCGCATTCGCCGGACTTCGTGGAAAGGTTAAAAAAAGAACGTGACGCCTCGCTGTCGTCTAAGCAGGCGCCCCCTGCCCATCGCCTCAATCAATTTTAATAAAGGTCTTCGTCGCCATCCTCGAGCTGTGCGGCGACGTCCGCAAAGTCGGCCTCAGCTGATACGCGGCCTCCGAGGTAGTCGCCGTCCCTTGTCTTAAGGACGTTGTTAAGCCCGGCGGCCACGCCCTTGTTACCGGCGGTGTTGAAGGCGAAGAAGTTGACCGATGCGTAGCCGTAGCATCCGGAGTAAACCTCTTCCTCATCGGTGATCTGCACCAATGTGGCTTTGCCCATGTCCTTGGCTTTTTTCACGATGCCAGGTTTCATTCGAGAGCTGGCATTGATAAAATAACTGCCGGCATAAGCGTCATCGTCCGGTCGGTCGATGTCGCCGTCACGCAAAGGGCTTTTCCAGCCGGTCGGTTTTTTGCCGCCAAATTTGCTCGACACTCCATTTTCAAGGGCGATGTCTATCGCCGCTTTGATGTCGTTGATCAGTCGTTTGTTGCTCTTGGGGATGATCAGCGAAACGCTGTATTTAGGCTCGCTGGAGTCATCGATCTGATCGGGTGTAAACAGATGCACGTAAGAAAAGCGCACCTCTCCGATCATTACTTTTGTGGTTACGTTGTCCATGGTATAAATGTTAAAAGGTTAGTTGATTAAATCTTTAAAGTCTTGGTTAGGATCGTTCAGCTCCGGGCGATTGTCACTCACCGGCACGAGGCATGGTTTGCCCTGCGGTTTAATGACGAATTTTCCGAGCAGCGTCTCAAAGTTCTTTTTCTTGAGAGCCCTCTCAAGGTCGGTTATCGTCTTGAGCTCCACCGGCCGGATGAACACGCTGTCCTCAAAACCTGCGGCCCTCAGGGTGTCCATCGCGCCCTGCTGGTCTTCGATCTTGCGGTTGCTGCGGCCCTCAACGAGCTTGTAACCGGTAAATCTTTCGCCGGCCAGCGCCTTTTCCAAGGCGTACGCCTCGATTGCGTTGATCCACGTCTTGACGAGGTCTATGCGGTCGAGCGCCGCGGCGATCTCGTCGTTGGTCATGAGCGTCGGCTCGGTTGCGCCGTCGGCAGTCTCAACGGCCGACGTGGCCAGGGCCTTGCATAGTCCGGCCACCTTGCAGAATTTACAATGGTCGCCGGGGATCAGTTCGCCCTCTCCGATGAACGCCTTTTTGGCCGCCGGCCGGAGCGTGCTTTCGGCCCACTGCCAAATCTCGTCAGCGGTGCGCGTCCAGTGCGAGGCGTGGTTAAGCCTCGGCTGCAAGATCACCATGGTCACGGAGTCGACGTCGTACAGCTCGGCCGGGCCGGCCTGCGCGCCAACGGCATAGCATTGCATCTGGGTGTTTTCTTCGGCTTCGACACGGACGCCCTTTCCGTATTTAAGGTCGTAAACCCGGAGCTCTCCCGCTCCTATTACCACGGCGTCACCCGTGCCAAATCCCTCGGGGATGAATTCCGAGAGCTTGAGCGGTGTCTCGACCAAAAGAACGGCGTCGGCGTCCTTTGCTTTCAGCGTCAAATAGTCTTCATAGACGATTTTTACAAATCCCTCAAAGACCGTATCGCAAATCTGCTCGAAGGAGTCGGCGTCAGGGTTTTCCTCAAAAAAGGAAAAGTATCGAGCATTCAGTACAGCGAGTAACTCTCTGATCTGCGGGTTGACATCCGCTGGCACGTACTCGTAAGAATGCTTAAGATACCACACAAGCATCACCTCTGCTGCGGCGTGGGCAATCGTCCCCTCCGCGGCATAGGGTGAAGTGGTGTCGGGCATCGTTTCCTCAAGCCTCGCGCTCGGATGGCATACGAGCCACCGGTGCGAGCTGGAGGGCGCAAGAACGGCATGCGCCCTTTGTTTTTTCACTTTGGTGTTCATGCAGCGATGATTTTTTCGAGTTCGGCCTTCAGCGCTGGCCTTTTGTCAATCGGGCAGGCGCTGGAGTTCTTGATGTCAAAATTTTGGAATATCGCCCTAATGTCGGCGGCGCTGCTTTTGTTTTTTGCGTCAGCTGTTAGTCGGCGGAGTTCGGCGTCAGTTATCATCGCGCCGTCCGGGATGTCGTCGGGTGTTTCCTCAACGATAGGCGGCTCCGGTTGCTTTTCCGTTTTAGTTTTTGGAGTGGCCTTTGGACGTTCCGTAATAGTCGCCGGGGCGACGAAGATATCCGCATGTTTTACCGCTTGGGTGCAGTTTGGCAGGAATGCTTTGAGCAATGCAAGTGTCTCGGAGCTCAAAGCGATCTCGATGTTAATTTTTAAAGGTTCCATTTTTATAAAATTTTAAAGGGTTTTTCTTCTGCCTCTTTGGCCCCAAAGCTCCAGTGCGAGGTCGGCATCTGTGATGATCGTCCGTCCGCGTTGTTTTATTGCGCGGTCGATTACTCCGGACTTTTTAATGGCATTGGCGGACGTGCGCGATACCCCAAAGAGATCGGCTATTCCGTCGATGCCGTAAACCAGCCGCTTTTGTTGCAAGGCATCTCTGACAGCCTTTGTTACGAGGTCGGCGAGTTCGTTCCGGTTGATCAGTACGTAATCGGATAGCATGGGCGAGGGGCTTTTAAAGGATGTTATTTTTGAGCTTTTCTATTTGCTCTCTAAAGATTTCTTGATTTTGTCTGTTGACGTCATAGGCGATTAGATCGCTTTTGTGATCTTTCTCCCTATTTTCCAATCGATCGCGGTAAAGGTCTATTTTTTCTTGTAATGCTATGGCCTCGGATGTTTTACCGATGAGCTCTTTTTCAATGGTCGCTATTTCGCTCTCGAGTTTTTTGATAGTGCTAAATTGATTTGAGTTATGTTCGAGCTGCTGTTCATGTAAATTCAGCAAGTCGTTATGTTTAGTCTCGAGTTCAGCTTTTTCCTTTTTATACACTTCTATCTGATCTCTAAGATCTTGTATCACGCCTGCCAGCAGAGTGCGATCATGTTGAATAGAAGCGTATTTTTTCAGGGCTTCTTCTGATTCTTCGCGTTTTTTGCAATACGCTTTTTTATAGCTAAAAGTCACGCTTATGGAAATTAAAGCCATAATCACTGCGAAGAATGAGATAATTTGTAAAGGGTTCATAATTTTTCTGTTTTATAGGGTTTAATGTTTCCGGTTAATGCGGCGCCGGCCATTAGTGCCAGCCCGATAAGTTCCAGCCCCTCGGTTACGATTAGTACGAAACCAAAAAGGAGCAGGGTCGTTCCGATGATGTTAACGGCTTTCATTTTTTCTCAATCGTTAAAATGTAAGTTTTGGTATCAAAGGATATAATAAAGAGGTCAGGATAAACGCAGTCGATAGCGTAGTCAATAGCCTTATGTATTTGAGGACGACTGACCATAAACTCGATCATTTCGCCGCGTGTCATATTTTTCATACTGGCTACTACATCATTTGTGATTCTTATTACATCATTTGTTTTCATAACGCTCTGTAAATTGTAACTTGATTAGTAGCTGAGTCGAATGAAACGTCATAGCGGCGCTCCGGCCAGGCCTCGACGGCGGTGGCCACTGCGTACAGGAACGAACCCGCCCAGTCGGGCTTTGTCGTCCACTTCTCATATTTTGTCATCGACTCGAGAGTAGTCTCGAGATTGATTTCGCCCTTTCGCGGGCCGTCTTTGAAGTAATGAATTCTCATAGCGTACGCGTTACGATGGTTCTGTTAGAATTGCTGTCATAGTTGACAGAGTAGACGCGTCCGGTCTTTCGTTTCAAATAGCAGCATGCGTTCCTCATGCACTCCGGCGAGGCGGTCGTCGAGTTTATTGTCCACCTCTCTCCTATCTCCATTGTCAGGAGGGTTTGATTTACATTAATCCGCCCGGGATTAGGGCCTTTTTTGTGATAGGTAAGTCTCATCTTTCATTGATATTTAGGGAGTTCTAAAATTTATTTTATAACTTTGTATCTCTATATGTATGTAAATTTGTATGTAACTATATCTTTCTGAGAACAAAGTTAGAAATAATATTTTAATTTACCAAATTTAATAACAAATATTTTGCATTTTTTTGCACTTTTTTTCAATTATTTTGCGATTATTCTTGTAAATCCGTTAAATCCACTTTTTTACCATAAATTATGGCGATCCGGGTCAGGACGTCCAGCCCCACGCTGTAGCGGCCCCGCTCGATATTGCTGAGGTTTGCGAAGGTGACGCCTGCTTTTTCGGCCACCTCCCTGAGTGTAAGGCCGGCCTCCTGCCTATATCCGGCAAGGAGGCTACCTATGTAAAATCTTGCTTTATACTTATCCATTTTTTACTATGCTTTTCAAAAGGTCGAGATCGCGCCTTTTCGGCTCAAAGGCGTTTTTAAGTAGTGGAATAGAACAAGGCGTATTTACAAGGGCTTGTAATTGTTCAAGTGTTAAGTATTCCCGTTGTACTTCGGGTTCGCTTATTCCGTCTATACGGGTGCTTAAATCCTTTTCAATCAAACCCTTTTTGTATGCTTGTTTTAATGCTGCTTTGAACTTGTTGTAATAGGCACGGGCTGAACTTTGGGTAATTTGTTTACTCTGAATACCTCTTTGGCGTTTGGCTGTTAAAAGGTATTCCCGAAAATCATTACAAAGGTTTTCATTCAGGTTTGAAAGGGTAAGTTTGCCCCCCATGAACATTTCAAAGTAATTAAAGGCTGTTTGCCAACCGTTTTTATTGCCTCCTGTTTTGGTTTCAACTATCTGTTTGAAGTATTGTACAAAGTCGGTTTCTGCTTTCAGCTTAGTATTAAGAAACCCGTAATTCCCTGCCTGTATTTCAATTTGACGTTTCGCCCTTATGTTTTCAGCCAGTTGTTTAGTTTCGTTATTGCTTTGCTTATCAAATGGGTTTTTAGGTTTATCAAATAGGTATAGCCCTAAAAATTCCCTTCGTGTAGGTTCGCCTGTTTCGGGGTGTGGTATAGCCGGGTAAAAGTCAAGGTATAAACTTTGTCTGTTCCCTGAAATTGCCCTTTGTCTTAATTTTACTTTTGTTGCCATTGTCTTTTATGCTTAGTTACTAAATCTTTAATTTCCATATTGATATTATGCCTCCTACATATTTTTCTTACAATAAAAGAGTTTAAACCCTATTTCGTATATTTTAATTTTAGAATCTTCTTCTAAGTATTTATTTCTGGAAATTATTAATCCATTTTTTACTTGCCCGTTTTGCTTTCTATATTCAATTTCAAAGATTGAATATTTGAAACTTAATACAGGATTTATCAAAATTAAATTTGAGTTGATATAAATTCTGTATATTATGCACATTATAAACACAAAAGCAAACAATTCGTACCAATCAGAAAAGTTTTGAAATAAAAATGGAATAATATAAGTAGCTATGTATCCAATAGATTCGCTATTTTTATTGCTGACATTCAGAATGGTTACATTATCTCCGTTTGTGGCGTCTTTTTCTAAGTTCTTAAAAATTAAAACACAACCTAATAATCCGAAAATTGAAATTAATACTAAAAGTGCTGATAATCCAAATTTTTTCAAAACTAATAGTAGTTCAACTGTATTAAAATCAGCCTGCATTATAATATTTTGATTTTCATATATTTGACGAAATATCACGAGAATAAATAACGGCAAATAGGAAGTAACGAAAAGAGCAAATTGTGCTCCCCCTTTCAAATTATTTACTTTTGGTATATTCTCCATATTGCGTTAATTATAATTGACGCTGATTTTTACGTTATCTGCGATGCTATTATTTGTGTTTTGAATTTACCTAAAATATTATTTTTGGAACAAAGTTACTTTTGGTACTCTCTGAACAAACTTTATTTTTTGTTCCGTATGTACTCATTGATGAGGTGTATAAAATCGTGGTGTACTTTCTCTTTACATGAATAGCCGTACAAAACCATATTACAGGCTTCTTTTTGTTCGGGTGTAGGGTTGAGGTTCAGCAACTCAAACGCTGCTTTATTTTGGCTTTCTGTGGGTACGTATTCGCCCCCTGCTGTTTGGTAGTCAAACTTTGAAGTTGAACGCCTTTTTTCGGCTCTTTGCTCTTTACGTTGGTGGTATGCTTCGCTGTATGCTGTATCGGTTGCCATACGTTCAGCAAATTCACGCTTTTGGGCTTTAGTGGGTTTCCATTTGTATCTCATATCCTTTTGAATTTTGTACCCCTTGTACCTTGCTAATGGTAAAACGGTACAACAAGTGTTAATGTTTCTTTTCTTTTTCTACTACAAAGGTAATATTAATAATTGAATTTACCGAATTCAATAACAAATATTTTGCATTTTTTTGCATTTTTTTTCAATTATTTTTCAATAAAAACATAAAAAAGACGGGATATAGTCCCGCCTCTCTGTAAATGCTTAATATTCAGTATGTGTTGTACCCCCGAGCAGAATTGATAAAATGCTTCAGTGTGCGCTGTGGAGGCGTTATCGTCGATATGATCATATTTTAAAGCACATTAAAGGCCAATAAAGTGCTACGAAGGTAAGCGTTTTAGTCCCTTTTTAAATGATAAACCTCCGGATTAATTTCCAAATGCCGAACAATATCCCGCCGCTTATTGCTGATACCAAGACTCCACCTGCATAAATCAAAAATTTTTGCCATTTGGTCAGCTCTTTTTCAATAGGTATGTACTCACGTTCTTTAATCGTCATCTCCGTTTTTTGCTGTACGGCCCGGACTAAAAATTTAGTAGGTATGAATAAAGGATCACGCTTGTTACTTATAGTGTGTGTCATTTTGCCACTTTTGTCAATAGCCACTGTACTGGTTGCGGCCGATGTTTCGACGGTTGAGGTACTGTCTTCCGTCACGTTAGTCGCGGTCTCATCCGGGAGCTTGATTTTAACCAAAGTGTCAATCCATGTCTCTGTCATTTCGATATTCGTCACTGAACTCGTGTCGCGTGTTGGTGGCAGCACGACACGAGGGCAGCAACTTTGAAAAATGAAACAAAACACTATGATGAAGGTTAAAAGTGGTCTCATGGCGTTTTTGAAAAATCGATTTGTATTTTGTCGGCCGGATCGACGCATTTTTCGTTCAGTCTCGAAACGTAGCCGTCCGGCCCCCATTTAGGGTTGATACTCCGTTCAAAATGCAAGTGCGGCCCGGTGCTTACTCCGGTGTTGCCGCTCAATGCTATAAATTGTCCTTTTTGGACGATATCGCCTTTTTTGCAAAGGAGCTTTGATAGGTGCATAAATCCGTATTTGTCGCCGGTGATCATGCATTCTAAAAACAGATATATGCCGGCGCTTGCGCTATCGGTTTTAGTAAATCTGACGATGCCCGCCACCGGCGTTCTTATCAACGTGCCTACCGGACATGAGAGGTCGATCCCGTAATGCATCTTTTTCTCTTTCGTGATTGGGTGCGTCCTCATGCCGAAAGGTGACGTAATGTGTATTGGATAATGGTCTAAAATAGTCATGCGATTTTGGTTTTAACTGTCTTTTTTCTCGGAGCTCGCTTCGCCATCTTAACTGGAGGGTTATCGGAGGAGAAAGTGCCAAACGGCGGCTTTCGCTCCTGACACTCCACCAGCTCGCAAATGTATTTTTCGGCAAAAGTTTTCTTTTCGATCTCGAGCGTCACTCGGTTTTCGAGCTTTTCGATTTGAATGGCGAACTCACCTATCTTTTTAGAATTTTCAACATCTTTCGCGACCAGCTCCTCAATAGCCTTTTTCATTGTCGGTAACAGAGTGAGCTCTTTCTCAAAAGTCTCAATGATCGTTGCTTTCGCCTCCTCTTTCGTTTTTATAGCCTCCCCGCTCTCTTTTACTTTGCGCTCCTTAAAGTAAATGATGTACGTGACTGCTCCGGCACTGAACGCAAGAGATACCACGTTTAATATGGTTGATACGATTTCATTCATTTGAGTGCCCTACGGATGATGTCAATTACTACCGGCAGGAAGATCAAATGTGAAATCAAATTCACCACCGCCCAGCCAATAACTCCCTGCCAAAAAAGCCATCCGGACACGCCGATCAATGCTGGTGCATAAATCACGATGATTAAAAATGCTGGCCAACCTTTGCCGGTAATGAAATTTTTAATAGCGTCTAAAATCTTTTCCATGTTTTGTTCCTTTTTTTTATTTATTGTTAAACATCATTTTGTGCCACATTGACGTCGGTATAATCCATGTCGGTTCCCTGCCATGTGCATCGCACTTTGCCGCTTCGTATCTTGCCGCTCGTATTTTGCGCCCATACGAGTTGCGGCGTTCCGCTCGTATCGTATGACAGCCCTGTTCCCGATACGACGCTGATAATGCCAACGTCATAAACTGTCTCGTAGCTGCCGGTTACGGTGGTGGCAGTATAAACCGTTCGCTGTGCTCTCTCGCAGCTCTTTGTGATATTAGGGTTAGTATCGCCGAGCGCCGCCGCCATCGCGCCGCCCATCGTCCAGTTGCCGATGGTGAAGACAGGATTTCGATATAGGTAGGTCTGTGATATGATTTCGTTTTTCTCCTGATAAACATTAGTTATTATTGACACGTCGCCGCTGGTCTTTTGATAATACTGTGAGCTGAATTCGATTCGCGTATCTCGCTGTGACCCTGTGACCGTGCCTCGGGTGTCAAACTGGTAATGCGCTTGGGCGTCTCGATAAAACGTGCCGTATCCGGTATTTTGGACGTTGACGCTTATTACGTAATCGCCGCCAATCTGGCTCGAAACGTTGTAATTCGTATTTTCATAACGCGTGTTGTTTCGCCAATAGCCGCTCGTATAGGTATATTTCTCCACGATTGTTTTTTTGCGTGTAAGGGCCACATTTATCATCGCCGTGCCTCCGCTTGCGGCTATAGGGCTGCTTTGCGTTCCGGAGGCCACCACCGCCGAGAGGTAGTCGTCAAAGTCGGTTGATATCGGCGTTACGGATAGAGTATTTGCCGCTTGCGTTATGGTAGTGCTATCGCCGTTATACCCCGTAGCGTTTGCCGTTAAGGTTGCCGTCCTCTGTGTCGTTTCGGTGTCCAACAGATCTGATATCGACAATGACGTACCGCTGACGCTGCCCATGGTCGTCGGTGCGCTTGATGCGCTCCCGAGTGAATATGTTATGCCGCTCGACCCCTCATTCAAAGGAGTACTGTTGGCGGTATAAGTGCTATATTTTGTTGCGGACAGGGTTGCCGAGCCGCCCGCCGCTCCGAAGGTCTTAGTGAATGATCCGAGCTGGATGTATTTATACCGCACATTTGCTTCCTGCTTGGCAGTAATATAGCCCGATTTTCCTTTCCAGCTTACCGAATAGGTGGTACTCGCGGCCGGCACTTCCGTCCGGTTAAGATTTGAGGCGGTAACAGTCGTTCCACTGCGTTTTATGTACGTGGTATCACTGCCTGACAGGTATGCCGCGGAGAGTGTCACTCTCGTATACTCAACGCCGTTGTGGTAGGTTATGCCGATGGGCTTAAGCGTTCCACTTCCGCCGGTGGCAGGAAACTCGTAAGTCGTATAGTCTGTACTTCCGACTGTAAGATAAAGGAGCGCCTGATAGGTAATTGCCACGCCGCTCTGGCTGACGCTTTTGCTGGTAGACAGGCCGGTGGTTGTGGTGATTGTAACATAGCCCGATCGTGAAGGCACGTTTTCATCACCAGACCCGCTTCCTAAGTTCGAAGCGTATATGAGACTACCTCCGCTTATGGACAGGCCCGCTCCACTTACCGAGCTCATTTCCGTTTGGCTTAGCACGTTGATGTTGCTTTCCATCGGCCCATACCATTTCGATCCACTCGTATAAGTCTGTACCCGTTGTCTCGATGCTGTGGCAGAGGCTAGTGTGCAATAGTCGCCCAAATAGCTGGCCGATGATCCGCCCCCATTCCACGCCGATAAAGTGGCGGAGAGGTTGCTCCAAACATAGGTATCGCTGATGATCTGATTTTCTTGCTGATATAGCGTTACGGAAGCGCTGATGCTCCCGGAGTATGGTGTCGAGAACGTTATGGTCGTATTGCGCGCCGCTCCTGCGGTCGTGCCTCGAGGATTGAAACTGAACACTCCAACATCTTTGCTATATGCTCCCACGGCGGAGTTGCTGTTGGCAATCGTCATCACGGTATTGTCGATGCTTGACGTAGTGGTCGATGCGTCATAGAAAACTGATCCGCTCGTAAAGTCATAACGGGTGTTAGTCGTCGTTTTGCGTGTTGCGGTACACGTCAACGAGGTATCGGCTCCCGCTGCCGGTGCCGGACTGCTGCTCGAGTTGTATTGCTGACAGGTGACGTTGAAGTTGTAATCTTCGTAAGTGGATGGCAGGGTTGTAGGTGTCGCCCTGTTCTCTTGCTGATAGATCGGCCCCGACGTCGCGGCGAGGTTGCTAAAATTCTCATAAACGGCGGCCAATGCCGTCATATCAATTGTCGCAGCCAGTTCCCTTTCTGGAAAACTGAAGATATAACCCGGTGACGCGCTGTTATCACCTCTATTCGGCGCAGATAGCGTTCCGCCGCTTTTTAACAGCCAGGTGTCGTTATAAGTGCAATAGTTGATCAAGTTGACGTCATTGTATGTAGCTACGTCCGTTTTTACGCCGTTTTGGGTTTCGCATTTTACGATAGTGCCCTTTATGTAAACGGCCGAGCCATTTGCCGCCGCCCCAGTTCTCGATCCACCGCTTACCGCCCATGTGGCAGGGTTGGCATAAGTTATTGCCCATGACCTCAATTCGTGACTGACCACCGCCGTCGGCCATACCTTTACCGCGCCGTGAAATATCTCGCTCACCGCTTGGCCGCCCAGCTTAATGATCTTGATATTTTCGAGGTTAATGTGGCCCATCTTATGCTCCGCTTGGTATTACTATGTATAACGTCTTGTCATCGGGAGTGGACGGCATCGCCGTCACCACCTTTATCTCTTTCACATCTTTGCCCACCACCGCATAGGTGTCAGTCGCTCCGGTATGGCTGGCTTTTATGCCGTTTGTCGCGTCGAGTTCCATCCGGGCATTGCCGTACTGCATCTTCATACCTTCGTCCAGATCGATGTAGAGATATTTGTTGCTGGCCCATTGGCTTTTAAACCCGTCCGATGCAATTTCAGTAAATCCACTAACCACGTAAACAATGGCGTTGCCGCTCTTTGCGTTTGACGTGAGCGTGAAGGTCACCTGATTGCCTTGCGACATCAATTCGTATGAATAGTAAAGTTTTAAGGTCGAATTTACGCCCTTGGGTAATGATACGGTTTTAGCGGGAGTAGTGATATTGCCCGCGCCGGTAAACATCCCGTTGCTTATGAGTAAGTCGCCGAACACAAGCGACCAGTAGATCGTAGCGCTCGTTCCGTTTGCCTCGCTGGCGTTTGTCGTCAGTCCTATCGTCAATGCCGGCACTGTCACCTGATTATATTCCAGCGTTGGATTGACAATTGCGAGCGTACTCTCTCCGTCGCCGGTATCGGTGATGGGGTTGCTTCCGGTATGCTCGTGGGAGTGTGTCTTTGACGAGCTCGCTATGTCGTAGGTATTGTTGCCGCCGCCAGTGAGAGGCGAAAGGTTGCCGCTGTGAATTTTTAACTTCTCGACGTTATTCTTATATGATGATACGCGATCGCCGATAGCCTCGATTCTGCCTCCGTTAACTTCTTGCGTCTGCAGGGTGTCGATGACGGCATTTTCAATCAACGTCTTTTTTATGTAGGCAATTTTTGTTGCTACAAAGTCGAATTGGCTACCGGCTTTCCATTTCGTTCCCAGGAGCGTGGGGGGCGTACCGGCCGCAGTGGCCGTGTGTGTTTCGGTACACACGTAAAAACTGCCGTCATAGACGACGATGTCCTGATACTCGTCGCCCGCCCTCGGGTTGCCCCCCTCATAGCGACGTCCAGCCTGCCATTCGGTAACGCCTCTCAGAGGGCAGCCGTTCATTCCGTCCTCGACGAGCTTTACTGCAGTGCTCCACTCCGACGCCTCGATGACGTCGGTTGCGCCGGATGATATGGCTGTCGCTTGGATCACCCAGCACGGCTGTCCGTTCGATGCGGGTATCGTCTGTGACCAGTTGCCCAGCGTGCCACTTAGCACTCCCGTGGCGAAGGTGTAAGTCAAAGCTCCTGCAGGCTTTGCCGGTGCGCTGGCCGCCCTCTGGTATAAGACGGCGGTGGCACTGTTGAGGCCGTTTTCGGCTGGCTTGACCGGAGCGGCCCATTCCGCCGGTGATATGACCGCCGTCCCTCCGTTCGGTGTTGTCTCCCGGGCCGTGGCAGCCAATACCCAAAGCTCGTCCGACCCCGCGGCGTCCGCGATGCTTGCTTTCCACGTGCCATAAGTGGAGGCGGTAAAGCCTGTACTGAAGTCATATGTGACGTTTGTTGTGAAGTCTCGCGTAGGCGTGGTCGCACTGCGTTTGTAAAGATAGACGATGGCGTTCCGCAAGCCTGTCGCACCATCCGCTACCAGCCCTCGTACGTCGCTCCACTCCGTCGCCGCTATGACGTCGGTAGCGTCAGACGATATGGCCGTTGCCTGTATCACCCAACAGGGCTGCCCATTATTCGCCGGTATCGTCTGAGACCAGTTGCCCAGCGTACCGCTTAGCGCGCCTGTGGCGAAGGTATAGGTAAGATCGCCGGACGGCTTTGCCGGTACGCCGGTCGCCCTTTGGTAAAGCATGACCGTCGCGCTGTTGAGGCCGGGTGCGCCGTCGCCCGCCCACTTGACCGGCTCTGACCACTGGTTGGCGGCAATGGTGGCGTCGCCGGGGCTGTCCTCGTCCTCGAGCGCCGTGGCGGCCATGACCCAGATCGGATCGACTCCCGTCAGTGCGCCGAGGTTGGTGTGCCATGTGCCATAGGTGGTGTCGTCAAATCCGGTGTTGAAATTATAAACTATCGGAGTCGTAAAATCACGCGTTGGTTTCGTTGCGCTCCTTTTGTAAAGGTACACTATGGCGGTATTCAATCCTGATACTCCCGCGGCGGCAGCGACGGCCCAGTAGGTAGTGTTGGTCGGCGGCTCCGTCGCTCCGGTGGTCGTATTTTTAATACATCGGTACGTAGCGCCTTGATAGGTCACCATGTCGCCGACGTAATAACTTAAGTTGACGTTGAACGCCCCGCGGTAGCAGCCGATGACGCTCTCCGCTCCCGATGGGCTTTGAACTATCGTCCCTTTAATCTTCAGTTTGCCGTCACCGTCGCTGTTCCAGTCGATAAACGTGTTGGCGTCGCCGATGCGTGCCTTTTTAGTCAAAAAGTCGATATATTGCAGGCCGTCGGATGATAGGAACTTATAAGCCGTTATGCGTCCGGGCGTCAGCTCCGTATAGCCGTTCCACTTCGTTACCGCACGACCCTCACCCTGCAGTATGCCGATAGTGGCATATAACAAATGGTAATGGTCAGGATCGGCATCATACGCTATCGCGCTCTCCGATGCCACAAAGGTCGCGGTGTTGCTGCTCTTTGACGCCTTGATGTAAAGATAGTATGATTTGTCCGTCTGCAGGGCGAAGGTCAGTGCCGATACCGACCAGCGTAGGTATTCGCCCGCTGCTCTATTCGGCTGGACGGCGTCGATCCCGATGGTGTGGTGCTTGATGAACGCCGCGGGTGCGGTCAGCTGCGAAGCCGTCACGTCAAGGGCGTGATCCACCACCGTGTCGTTTGTCAGGGAGGTGATGAAGTCATACTGCAGGCTTTCCGCTCCGAATATGGCCTGCATGGCGTTAACCGCTATCGGCGATATGGTATTGCTAAACTCCTTGAGCAAGGCCTCCTCTATCATCGCCTGTGAGGCCTTTGCATCGCGCCAGCGGCGTTGCGTGTACTCTCTAACGCTCTTGGCAGCGTTTTCCGCTCTGACCTCGTCGGCATCATATTTTGCCAGCTCCGACGAAAAGCCCACGCTGCAGGTAGTATTACTCAGCTCTATTTCCGGCGCATAGGGATCATTGATGAAATCTTTAATTCCGATTATTCGTATCAATTGTGGCGTCTGTAAAAATTGATCGTCACTGAACTTGACGTAACCGCCGAGTTTTATCTTAGGGCCGATAGCTCCCCAATTCGTCCGTGCGTAAGACCTTTGCAGCTTGCCGGTAAAACTGTAGCGCGGCATCTCGTTGTAATATAGCCACCTTATGGCCTCGCGCATCATCCGCCATGACGCTCCGGTCTTCGTGGTATTGTTACAAATGTAACTTTGAGGGAGCGTAATGCCGAAAACCCTAAGGGTGTCGCCGACGGCGGGCTTGTAACTCGTCGCCGGGTCGGGCATCAATATCCCGTCATGCTCCGCCGGTACGATCGGAAGCCTCCATCCGACAAAGGTTGAGCCGTCAAATACCTTTTCCGCGAGGATCACTCCGTCGTCGTCGGTGTGCAGGTCGAACTCGCGCCCCGCCAGCATCCCCGACTGGAAGATGATCGTGGCCTGCTCCCCGACGATGCGCAGCGTGTCGCTGTCGTAAGGTATATCTTCCGGGGCGTCGACCACCACGTCATAGTGGTGCTTTTCTGCGTCAACCAAGATTACACTTGTAACCGCGTGCAGCTCGCTCGGGTAGTGGTGCGTGCAGTCGATGACAGCCTCCCTCTTGGAAGGTATATGTACCCACGCCCTCGCTACCGATAAGCCGTCTGGAGAGCTGCGATATCTGAAAGCGGGAGTCTCGTAATAATTATGATAACCCGGCTCATCCTCAAAAAAATACCCGTCAAAGCTTATCAGTTGATCAAGCGGTAGGCGCAGCGTCTTTTTGCCGTAAGTGCTCGGGTCGATATTCCGCTCCCCGCCCTGCACGTATAGCCTTGCGACCGCGTCGGACTGGTCGAAATTGGAGCGCCCCGTCCCCGGCTCTATCCCTTTGCCCGCTCCGTAGC
>Ga0209718_1003030_pt1 | contig 15518 bp, 19 predicted proteins | sample AD_JPNAS1_MetaG_FD_184420 | JGI IMG/M metagenome (GOLD analysis project Ga0209718, IMG submission 184420) | Active sludge microbial communities of municipal wastewater-treating anaerobic digesters from Japan - AD_JPNAS1_MetaG (SPAdes) (version 2) | ecosystem: Engineered > Bioreactor > Anaerobic... | reverse complement strand
AGACGATTCATACGAATACGCAAGATCAAAAACCAAAGAAGAAATAAAAGCAGAGCACATCGGCGAGTTCACCCAAGGCGAAGAAGACAGTGAGGAAGAAGATGATGAATAACACACTCATAACCGCATTATAGGGACGAACACGGGGAGCGGATCACGGACAAAAATACATTAAAAAAGATTATCGAGGATTACGTTTTTAACAATCCGTGTGATATAATCAAGAAAAGAAACGAGTGAAAAACGCGAAGAGCGGATACTAACCGCGTACCCGCTCATATAGTTGGCAAAACATCAAGAACCGTTGGCGCGGTTCGAGAAAAAGGAATCAACAAGTGGAAACATTTTACCATTATTCTGTTGACAAAAGCAAACGCAATATACTTAATAACAGTCCCGTTGGTAAGCGATTAGGCGGAAATAAACGGCGTTTATATGGTTTTAACGCCGTTTTTTGTTGCCAAAACTCACAGGAGGGATAAAAAATGAAAGAAACACTAACACCGGAACAGAAAGAGATTGCGTTGCAAGCACGAAGGAACTACTACCGCGGCCGCAAAGCCGCGCACAAACGCTATCTGGACACGTATTGGTACCGCCGAGGGTTGCGAGAGATGGAGGCCGCGAATGAATCGGAAATTGAAACCGATACCAAAGCATCTCGTTAACCCGTTCCTGGACTCCATCCGCGACGTATCACTATCAACCGCCGAAAGAGAACTGATCGAAACGCTTTCGGCGGTTCCGCGCCGCGCCGAGGCGATCAATCTTTACGACTTCGGACGAAAGATACGCGATGAGGACGTGGAAACCGTGGAAAGCGCTTTCTATGCGGTTTCTAAGATCAAGAACCGGTTACCGGAGAGGTAACCGATGGCGTCGAAAGCGGAACTAAAAGAACACGTAATGAAAATGTTTGATCTTGTATGAGGGGGAATAACAATGGATACATTAGAAGTAAAAATTCCTGAACCACTTACCGTCGGTGAGAGAACGCGGGCCGAGGCCGAGCGATTCGATCGACTCGTGGAAGTCCACAGGATTTTAGACCGTTTGCAAAAAATGGAATCACGCAACGCCGCAACGCCGTTTTTGTCACGGCAAGAACGAAAAATTCTTGACGATTGTTTTTGGGCGCTTTATCAATTCGAATATTCTCTACGCCGTCACGTCGAGGAGGATTGACGTGGCTACACAAAAAGAAAAGCCGCTCAACGCGGCGCAACACGACAAAGATATTATACCACAATCAAGGGAATTTATGCAACGCCTTAAAAGCATTGCCGATGGTGGCGTGTTTATCATCACGTCGTTCACCGTTACCGGCGAAACCGCGGATCACGGCACGTGGATAGAGGCGAAGGCGAAAGCATCCGGCGCGCGCATATATAATGATAGCGACGCGATAGCGACCGATGCGAACGTCTACTACACGGTCAACCCGCGTACACGCTTCAATGGCCGAGGCCAAGGCGACAAATCCGACATCGCGCAAGTGATCGCATTCTTTGCGGACATTGACGTCGGACGCATCGGGCACAAAAAGCCAAGCGCTTACGAGACGAACGCCGAAGCGTTGCAAGCGCTCGACGCGTTTCCGCTCGAGCCGTCGATCACCGTGGACACCGGTCACGGCGTGCAAGCACTCTGGCTTTTTAAGGAGGCCGTCGAACTATCCGAGTCGTTCACTGTTACCGACTACGAGGCGATCAATCGCGGCATTCAAACGCTTATCGGGGCCGACACCACGGCGGACATCGGCCGCATCTTTCGGTTACCCGGTTCGCTGAACGTTAAGGTAGCGGACGATCCAAAACCGGTTACGATCATCCGGGACACCGGCGCGGAATACGTCATCGGCGATTTTGACTTCGTCGAGCGGGTTTATTCGGTGGCATCGGCATCGGCGGCATCGTCATCGTCATCACCGGCGCCGGTGGAATACGCGCACAAGAAAGTGGATAGGCGTGGTATCACCGGCACACTCAAAACATTGATCGACACCGGCCGTGATCCGGAGCATCCGGAACGGACGGATCGATCGGCGTTGGTTCATTCAGTGGTTTACAGGATGGCGTTGAAAGGGTTTAGCGATGATGAAATTTATTCGGTTCTCACGGATCCTAAAAATGCGATCAGCGAAAAAGTACTTGAACACGATACAGAAAAGGAGCGGATGCGCTACGTCTCGCTATCGATCACCAAAGCGCGCGAAACAATAAAAGAGGACGCGATCGCGAAGGAAAAGGCTATCGGCGAGATGAACGTCTTTGGGCACACCGCTGACCTTGACGTCGTTATTCATTTCCGCGGTTCGGTCATCACGCTTGCGCCGGATAAACTGACCGGCCGCGTGATCAAGATGTTGACCGGGCTATCGGTAGGCGACGAGGCGGCGGGGTTCGTGGACGCGATGCTGAATCAGGCGCGGGCGAAGGGCAAGGTAAATCTATCCGACCGGATATCTCGCGGCATCCACGCGGGTGACGACATGTTTATCGTCAATGGCGATTCGGTTACCCGTGCGGTGGACGGGAAGATCATCACGGAGCAGAAGATCACGGAATCGGGCAAGATCATCGCGCACGACGAACCCTGGCTTAACGTGGATGCGTTCCGCGACGGATACGAACGAACCACGTTAGAAACCGCATACAAAGAGATACACGCTATCGTATCGCTTTTCAAGTGGAAAGAAGCCTGGCAAACCGACTATCTCACGGCGTTTTTGATGATTGCGCCGTTCCAAACGTTGATGGCGTGGCGGCCGTGGCTTTATATTTTAGGAGCGCGTGCGACGGGAAAGACTACTTTTTTTGACGAAGTGATTCGCGGCCTTTACCCGGAACTGACCGTCAGACTCGACAAGACGACGGCCTACGCGTGCGCACAGACACTATCGGGCACCGGGAGCATTCCCATATTAGACGAATTCGAAAAGTACCGGCACTTGCACGACGTGATGGAGGCGCTCAAAATCGCAAGCCGCGGCGGTTACTTCACGCGCGGCACAATCGGCGAGAAGGCCAAGCGGTTCCGATTGAATCACATGCCGTTTTTGGGATCGATCTACTTGGCCGGGAACGATGCGGCACAATTTTCGCGGATGATCGTGTTTGAGTTGTTACCTCACAACGGCGCGGGCTTGAACGCGCTACCATCACCGGCCGAACGCGAACGCATCGGGGCGCGTAGCATCGGGGCAACTTATCGCGAATGGAACGAGATCGCGCGAATCGCGCAGGAATACACGCAACATCCACGTGATCACTTCGGCGACGGCGTCGACACCCGGCAAGTCGATAATTTCGCTTATGCGCGGGCGATCTTATCGATAGTCAAAGATCAAACGAGCGATGATTTTAGCTTCGTCACGTTGCCGGGGCAAGCGTGCGAAGAGATCATCGACGACGGCATGGCGATCCTTTACACCGTGTTAGCGGCGCGGATCACGGTTGAGAACACCAACGCGCACGGATCGATCACGCGCAAAGAAATGGCGCTATCATCCGCGATCGCGAAGGGGCGAACGGACGCGACGCAAAACTACGGTGTAACCGTGATCGAGCGCGGCGAAGCCAAGACGAAGTACTTCGCGTTGAACGTTCCGGCAGTTGAACGGGAACTATTGCGCGGTTCCGAGTACGACAGACTAAAGGTATTGGAGCCACTATCGCGGATACCGGGCGCAATCAAAACATACGACGTAAAAATGAATCACGTATCACGCAAATGCTTACTCATCCCGCTTTCGGTGGTTAAAATGGATGATACCGATGATGATGATGATTAGGCCGGTCGCGCTCACCGCTACCACCGCGACCGACCGCGACCACGACCGCGACCGCTGGAAATGGCTATATATAATATATAGAACTATATTATTATTATACGGTCGCGCGGTCGCGCAACGGATACGCTACATGTGGAATATATATATTTTTTCACGTGCTATAAAATCATCCGGTAAAAATCAACCCGTAAAAAAAATCGTCAACCAAAAAAAATCGTCCATCAAAAATAAACATTCAACACAAAAATTTAATCATCAAAAAAAAGCAACCGGCCAAAAAAAATATATATATCTGGCCTCAGGCATATCCGTTGTAAAACGCCGCGACCGCGCGACCGTAAGGCTCAAACCCGCTCGCACACACGTTCTTAGCGGTCGCGCTCCGGTCGCGCTCGGTCGCGCTCCGGTCGCTTTCGGTCGCGCTCCGGTCACTTTCGGCATCGATCCGGTCGCTTTTTGTTGTTTTTCGCGTGGACACACGCCAAAAACGGGGCGATGAAGATGAAAAGTAACATAACAATCACCGAAAATCCAAAAAGGCATCGTCGCACGGAATGGAATCAAAATATAACACAAAGTAACACACAAACAAGCGAAATGGAACACGCAACGGCATGGGAAACGGGCGAAAACGAATACGACGTGCGCGTTCCGGCGCGCTACCGGGAATACACGTGCGCTTACCGGGTTCACGCTATCCACCGTGAGTGTGGGGAGATCACTCATTACGTCTACCGAGTCACCGCAAAGCAGCTGGCAGAGCTTAACAAGATCATCGAGCTGATAAAAAAATTCGTGGATTGAGTCCTGGCAAAAACGATATCGAATCGGTCAAATCAGACACCCTAAAAAGGAGGGAAAAAAATGAATCTACGAGAAGCACAGACACAGATATCCATCTTGATCGGCAAGCGCGCGGACGCGATAAACGTCTTACACCGGCTCGAAAAAGTCGAAGACCGCTACAATCCCAAGATCATCGCCGAAATCACTGGATACAAGCAAGCAATCGAAGAGCTTTCGAAAGAGATATACCGGCTCGAGGTGGAAAGAGGCGCGCTCCTGGAGGCGGAAGAGGCGGCGCGTAAGGAGTACATCGCCGCGTTGAACGCATACGATGAGATATACGGTCGCTTTCCGAACGCTGAAAAAGAGGCGGGAGAGCTCCTCAAGCGCTACGCCAAGATCACCGAGGCGGCCGAGAAAGCGCGATCCATCGTGTTGGAAAAAATGAACGCGTTGACCGCCGTCGCGGGCGGGTTCTTACCGCTACCACCGGCGCCTTCGCACGCCTGGAGGACATACGCGAAGGACTACGCATTCGAAATCGAAAGAGGAGGTGATTAAATGAAACCCACAACTTTAGATTCTATTTTTCGGGAGAACCAAACCGCGGCGCCGTCCGAACCGGAAACCATAGAGATAGGCGACAGCATCGCCAAGGGCGCGAAGGCCTTGCTTGATGCGATCAACGCGAAGGAAAGCGCGAAGGCCGAAAAGATCGACGCGGCTTATCAAGCGGAACGAAAGGCCAAGGACGAAGCGGAAACGTTAACCCGGCAAGCAAGCGACTATATGCGCCAACATTGGCAAGCAAGCGAGACCCGAGAGGCCGAACACGAGGCGAACACTATCGCACGCGATATCCTCAGCAAAGAGATCACCGCCGTCAAGAATGAAGTCGCAATCCTTCGTGGGGAACTGCGCGATAAAAAATATTCCGAAGACGAACCGGATAAATTGCCAGAGTTGAAACCTGGAGAGTTTTACATCATCAAAGACCCGGAGAAAAAACGGGCGATACGGTTCATGTTTTCAGGCGAATAGCTCCAAACGTCCTGGTACTGGTTCCACGCCAAAATAGGCTTTTGGCTCCTTTCCCGCCCGTGCCTTGTTTCCGGGCGGGTTCAATGTGTTAACGGAAAAGAAATAGTGGAGATTCGGGATACCGTAAAGAAGATTGGCTTTTTTGGCCGCCGTAAAAGCGGGAAATCTTGTTGGGGAAAGGCAGGCGGAAGAAATCGGAAGCGGCAATTATTTCTAACTCTGAACGCGTGAAAACAATATCGGATTTGTCACAAAGTGACAAAACCGAGAAACCAAAAGTAGAACCCCACAACACTCGTGACGAAATTGCCAAAGACTTGAAATGGAGCACAAAAAAACGCGGATAGTCCCACGGAGAGCGGAAGACAAAAATCTCTGGGGGTTATCCGCGTTTTGTTTTGCGGCGCCCTTAAAAAGAGACCGCGTATACGCCCTCAGAACGCGTCGTAAAGGCCTTCCACGGCATTTATCACGTAGGAGTGGATAGAACCTCTCACAGAGGCGATAAACGCGTCACGTGATAGGCTTGCAGAGCGGGGAAGAGAAGATCGGCGGGCGGATTGGTTGGAGCCGGGAAAAGATAAAAAACCATGTAACATTACGTTCAAAAATTGGTGCAGAGATTCTGTTTTTGGCAAAAACTTTTCAGGCTGGCCGTGCGCCAAGCAATGGTGCAAATGCACCAAAAAATGAACGGAGTGTTACTTCGGGATTATCGGGAGTTATCATACCATTGTTGTATGATAAGGGTTCGTTACTCAGGTGCCGTAATTTGTTAACATGTTGCCGAGAAACGAGTGTTGTGGGATTCAATTTTTGGTCGAGTGGAGGTTGTGTCACTTTTTGACATATCCTCCACTTTTCTGGCGGGTTGATATTGGTTTCCTCTAACTTCCTGATTTTGAGCCGCGGAAGTGGTTATTTCCAAAACGGAAACACCCACTATTTGCCCGCCAAGCCGCGTATACGCCACCGTGGGAAGAGATAGTACCCTACCACGTATATTCACCCTAACGGGACAAAACTAACGCTCACCGAGGCGATAAACGCGTCGTCTTTCAGAACCCGCATTGTGGGCTTATCATAGTGGTTCACTCTTTTTTTTGGATCCAAAACGCTGATGATAATAATTTTTTGTGTCTGATAATGGCTATTTTAGGACACAGACATTTTGATATTGTCCCTCTTGACATCGTTTGTCGTGATATGGTATAATAAGGTCAAGCGAGATACAAAGAGAGAGAAAAGGGGAGATAACGATGTCAGAGAGAGGGATACAGAAGGCGAACGTGATAGAGATGTTACTGAACGATAAACGGTCACTCGCAACGAAACGGGCTTACCGTGCGGACCTCGATGACTTCTTCGGCGAGGCAACCCCTGAAAAGGTTGGCGCCTTCTTATCCCTGGCCACCGTCGACATGAACTACCAGGTCACGCTCTTTAAGTCCCGGCTCATCGCCGAAGGGAAAAGCGAAGCAACCGTTAACCGCCGCCTGGCCGCCGTGAAGTCCCTGGTAAAGTTTTCAAGAATGATCGGCGCTACTTCGGGCGAAGTCGGAGTGTCCGGGGAGAAGGTCAAAACGTATCGCGACACGAAGGGCGTGGGCACGGACGGAATGAAGGACATTCTTACGGTGATTGATCGATCCACTTCAAGAGGAAAAAGGGACTACGCCGTTATGCGGCTCTTCTGGGAGAACGCGCTTCGACGGGGAGAGATAGAGAAGCTGGACTTGTCAGACTTCGACGGTTCGCGCCTTGCTGTTCTGGGCAAAGGCCGCGGGACACAGAAAGAGTGGATAGAACTGTCCCCGAAGGCAATCGACGCGCTCAACGAATGGATCGATGTCCGTGGTTCGCAACCCGGAGCGCTCTTTGTGTCCCTGGACAATCGCACCGCCGGGCACAGACTCACCGGGAAAAGTCTGGAACGTATCGTAGCGGGTTACGCCAAAGCGGCGGGAATCGAAAGAAAGGTCTCGCCTCATCGTTTACGCCACACGGCAATAACCGCAGCGTTGGAAACCTTAAACGGCGATACCAGGGCCGCACAAACGTTTTCCAGGCACGCAAAACTGGAAACACTTATGATTTACGACGATCACAGAAAAAATTATCAGGGCAAAGCAACCAGTGCGCTATCGGCGCTGATATAGGAGGGATAGAGTGGATACACTACCGAATGAATTCATGACGTTCGGAGAGGCCGCGGAGCTTCTCCGCGTATCTTATCGGACGGTCCAACGTTGGGTTAGGCTGGGCAACCTAAAAGGCTACAAGATCACCGCCGGGCGCAACGTGCGAGTCAAGCGGGCGGAAGTACTGGCGTTGTTGAAGGAAACGGCGCCGAAAGGGGAGGATAAAGAATGAAGGTGAAAATCGACGGCAAGGTGTACGACACAAATAAGGCGGAACGAATTGCGGAATACGATAGCGGGTTACCAAGAATGGACCTTGACTATATCCGAGAGGCATTATACAGGCAGGACGGAGTACTGTTCCTGGCAGGAGAATCAGGGGCGCGTGGGCGTTACGCCAAGAACGAAGAGACGGGCGGGAAAATAGGCGGCGAGGGCGGATATATCCTATCCCTGGAAGAGGCAAAAGAGTGGATAGAGCTCACGCAGGGATCCAACACGGCGAACGCTAACCTGCTCCTGGACGGGTTTGTGATTATATGACGAACGCCGCGCGGATCGAGTCGGAGCGTTGCAATGACACACAACGGCAACCTTCGGGCAATAGTGGAGGGCTTGACATGTCACAATCTGCCAATAGCACACTGGCAGCGGATAGCAAGAGTTAACAGGATTGTTACCCGTGGATCCCCAAACCCCGAAACCGGCTTGTATTGCGACTATGATAGAATAGCCAATGAATAGGATATGTTACGAGAAAAAACGCGTGCTATAATTGTAATAGGAAGGCAAAAACCCCGGAAAACTACCTATATCCGGGGTTGCAGTACCTTAACTTTCAATCCACGCGTAAAACGCGACTTCAAGAACCGCTGGCACGGTTCGAGAAAAAAAAAGGACAACTTTGACAGGTGAATTATACCACGGAATAACGGATAGTCAATACAAATATACGCAGATATTGATCAGGAGCCGGACGGCAACGTCTGGCTTTTTTGTTACAAAAATCGAAGGAGGGACGGCATGAAGGAAAAAACGGAAGAACTGACCACGGAACAAAAAGACCTTGCGCGGCAGGCGCGCAACGCTTACCAGCGGGGCCGGAAAGAGGCGCAGCGGAGGACGTTTGAGCGGTACTGGTATAACCGCGCTATCAAAGAAGCCAAAGAGCGGGAGGAGGTGGAAAGCAGTGGAGAGGCCGATACCGAAGCGAATGGTTAGACCCTTTTTGGAGTCTATCAGGGATTTTAATCGAGAGGCGCGGAACATCGACCCAAAGCGTGAAGCGAAGCGGATAAAGAGCCAAGAGGACAAAGAGGAAGTGGAAGAACTCTTAATGCACGCGGCGCGCATCAAAGGCGCGGCGGATAGGAGATAGACATGACGCAGAAGAACGCGGTAGCGAAGCGGTTGGAAGCCGCTAACGATGAGTTATTTGCCCTGCTTGTTGAGGTACACGACGCGCGCGAGACAATCCAAACGATTGCAAACTGGGCCGGTGTCAGTTTTTCGCAGCACGAGGCCGGGCTCGCTCGGAAAGCGATGGACGCGCTCGCGGAGCTCGAATTTTCTCTGAAAACGTTTCATGAGGGGGAATAACGCGATGACCACAGAAAAAGAAAAACGCCCAGTGAGGGCGCAACAAGCCGAAGATATTATACCACGTTTGAGCGAACTTTTTGAGCGGGGGTTCGCGCTGGTACCTTGCGACGGAAAAAAAGTCCCTATTCTTCGGGGCTGGAACCGTAACCCCGTTCGGTCCATCGAAGAGGCGAAGCGGTTTCCGCGCGCCACAAAGTGGGGCGTAGTGTGTGGTCATTCCGGAGTCACCGTCGTCGACGTTGATCCAGAGGGAATGGAAACACTCGCCGGCTGGGAATTCGACTACGGGCCTATTACCACGCTTCGGGCACGGACACCGCGCGGCGGAAACCACTTATATTTTCGGCACGTCGACGGAGTCCAAACCGTCGCGGCGACGAACGACAACATCGCCGGGATAGATACTCGCGCCGGTGACGGCGACGAAGGCAACGGTTACGCTATCGCGCCGCCTTCACCCGGCTATTCCTGGCTTGACCCCGCCGCGGAAATCGAAGAGATGCCCGACTGGCTGAAAGAGATACTCAAGGGAAAAGGCTACTTCAAGACCGGCAAGACGCATACACCACCACCACCGCGCGAGGCCGCCGCGAGAGGCGACGGGACAAAGTACGGGCTTAAGGCGCTGGCCACGGAGTGCGAAAAAGTCCGAAAGGCCGTGGAAGGCTCTCGCAACGCGACTTTGAACAGCGCCGCTTTTTCTGTTTACCAACTCGTAGCTGGCGGAGAACTGGCCGAAGGAGTCGCAACGTCGCAGCTGGAGCAGGCCGCACGCGCTTGCGGGCTGGACGACGACGAAATCGCCAAGACGCTCGAGAGCGCGCATCGGGGCGGTTTTGGATCCCCACGGGGAGCGCCGAAGGCCACAGAAGTCCCTCGCGAAGCCGCTGACCTGCTGTCTTACCACTTGACGGAGGCGGGCAACGGGGAACGGTTCGCGGCGTATTCGGACGGCAACGCGCGATACATATACGCCTTCAAACAGTGGGCAACGTGGAACGGACGTCATTGGTCCCTGGACGGCGACGGAGGCGCTAACGAAATCGGGCTGAAAATGGTTCGGGAACTTCACCGGCAGATCGGGCAAATGGCCGTCACGGAGGACAACACCGAAGCGCGCAAACGACTGTCCGCCTGGGCGTTCCGGAGTGAGAACCGCACCACGCTAACTAACTCGCTGGCGCTCGCGGAACATCTTGCCAAGATAGACGAAAGCGCCTTCGACGCGCACCCATTTTTGATCAATTTTAAGAATGGCACGCTGGACCTTCGGAGCCAGTCGTTCAAGCCGCACGCGCGGGAGGACTTCCTGACGCAATTGATCAACTTAGACTATCTGCCCACCGCTCGCGCTGACCGCTGGGAGCGTTTTTTGTCGGAGATATTCCTGGGGCGTGAGGACTTGATCCGGTTCATTCAAAAGGCCGTTGGATACAGCCTTACCGGTTCATACGAGGAGCGTTGCGTCTTTATCCTATACGGCTTCGGGAAGAATGGCAAAAGCACCTTTTTGAACGTCCTGGCTCACGTTTTAGGACCCTACGCGGGCTCGTTGAACGCGGACGCGCTGATGATCCAAAAATACGCGGACGATAAACAGTTGGACTTCGCCGCGCTTCGCGCGACGCGTTTTGTAACAGCTTCGGAATGTGAAAATAACAAGCGACTGGCCGAAGCAAAAATAAAGCAGCTGTCAGGCGGTGACAAGATCAACGCGCGGTTCCTGCACAAAAACTTCTTCACGTTCACGCCGCAATTCAAGATTTGGCTTGCTACCAACCATAAACCCGAAATCCGAGGCGTCGACGATGCTATCTGGGATAGGATCAGGCTCATACCGTTTGACTACCGCCCGAAGCCCGAGGACGTCGACAGGCGACTGACCACCGCTCTGCTGGCCGAAGCCGAAGGGATACTGTCCTGGGCCGTGGAGGGCGCGCGGCTCTGGCAGAAGGAAGGGCTGGACGCGCCGGAATGCGTGGTCAGGGCCACCACCGGCTACCGCGCCGAGTCCGACTTCCTGAAAGAGTTTCTGGAGAGCGAGACAGAGCATACCAGTAACCCTCGGGACTTCATAGCTAAGGAATTTTTGTACGGTTGCTATGCGGCGCAGATAAATACGGGGCACGTTCCACACATGTCGCAGTCGCGTTTTTCAAAGGCGTTGCGGGAAAGAGGATATGAAAGCGCCCGCGTCCACGGAGGTACTCACGTATGGATAGGACTTGCACGGAGATCAAAACCACGTGAAGATAATGACGATACCGTTACAGAAGAGGAACTTATACCGCCGGAGCTCTGGCCGGTCGACAATTTCCGCACTCCACTCGGTGAAAAACCGGGCAAAAACGGGTGACGTAAATCGGAAAACAGGTGACGCTTTTTAAATTTACGTCACCGCGTTCAAATCCTTATCTACTGAGGAACGCAGAGGTTACGGCAAAAACGGGTGACGCTTTTTTCGGTTTTTACATAACTTTTTCAATTCATTTCTCATGAGAGGATTTATAGCATTTTTATAAATTTACGTCACCCAAGAATGTTAGTGGTGGTTAGAATAAACAACTGGAGCGGAACACGATGCGGTGACGTAAATTAAAAAAAAAACGAGGCGGTGACGTAAATTCGCAAACGCAAAACGAACGCAAAACAAGCGCAAAACAAGCGCAAAACAAACGCAAACTCTCACACTTACCACTGGCGTGTACTGGCCGGACGGGGATAAATACCACGTAAAAATTCCGGCGCGCTACCGGCAATATACAGGCGCTTACCGGGTTCACGCTATCCACCGGGAGAGCGGAACCGTTACCCATTACGTCTACCGGGTCGACGCAAAGCAGCTCAAGGAGCTTAACGCAATCATTGAACTGATAAAAAAAGTTGCGGTTTAGATATCACAAAAAGCAAGATCGAATCAACAAATTGGACACCCTAAAAAGGAGGGAAAAAATGAATCTACGAGAAGCACAGACACAGATATCCATCTTAATAGGCAAGCGCGCGGACGCGATAAACGTCTTACACCGGCTCGAAAAAGTCGATGACCGCTACAATCCCAAGATCATCGCCGAGATCAACGCCTACAGGCAGGCGGTCGAAGAGCTCTCGAGAGAGTTGGACCGCCTCGAGGTAGAAAAGGGCGCGCTCCTGGAGGCGGAAGAGGCGGCGCGTAAGGAGTACATCGCCGCGTTGAACGCATACGATGAGATATACGGTCGCTTTCCGAACGCTGAAAAAGAGGCGGGAGAGCTCCTCAAGCGCTACGCCAAGATCACCGAGGCGGCCGAGAAAGCGCGATCCATCGTGTTGGAAAAAATGAACGCGTTGACCGCCGTCGCGGGCGGGTTCTTACCGCTACCACCGGCGCCTTCGCACGCCTGGAGGACATACGCGAAGGACTACGCATTCGAAATCGAAAGAGGAGGTGATTAAATGAAACCCACAACTTTAGATTCTATTTTTCGGGAGAACCAAACCGCGGCGCCGTCCGAACCGGAAACCATAGAGATAGGCGACAGCATCGCCAAGGGCGCGAAGGCCTTGCTTGATGCGATCAACGCGAAGGAAAGCGCGAAGGCCGAAAAGATCGACGCGGCTTATCAAGCGGAACGAAAGGCCAAGGACGAAGCGGAAACGTTAACCCGGCAAGCAAGCGACTATATGCGCCAACATTGGCAAGCAAGCGAGACCCGAGAGGCCGAACACGAGGCGAACACTATCGCACGCGATATCCTCAGCAAAGAGATCACCGCCGTCAAGAATGAAGTCGCAATCCTTCGTGGGGAACTGCGCGATAAAAAATATTCCGAAGACGAACCGGATAAATTGCCAGAGTTGAAACCTGGAGAGTTTTACATCATCAAAGACCCGGAGAAAAAACGGGCGATACGGTTCATGTTTTCAGGCGAATAGCTCCAAACGTCCTGGTACTGGTTCCACGCCAAAATAGGCTTTTGGCTCCTTTCCCGCCCGTGCCTTGTTTCCGGGCGGGTTCAATGTGTTAACGGAAAAGAAATAGTGGAGATTCGGGATACCGTAAAGAAGATTGGCTTTTTTGGCCGCCGTAAAAGCGGGAAATCTTGTTGGGGAAAGGCAGGCGGAAGAAATCGGAAGCGGCAATTATTTCTAACTCTGAACGCGTGAAAACAATATCGGATTTGTCACAAAGTGACAAAACCGAGAAACCAAAAGTAGAACCCCACAACACTCGTGACGAAATTGCCAAAGACTTGAAATGGAGCACAAAAAAACGCGGATAGTCCCACGGAGAGCGGAAGACAAAAATCTCTGGGGGTTATCCGCGTTTTGTTTTGCGGCGCCCTTAAAAAGAGACCGCGTATACGCCCTCAGAACGCGTCGTAAAGGCCTTCCACGGCATTTATCACGTAGGAGTGGATAGAACCTCTCACAGAGGCGATAAACGCGTCACGTGATAGGCTTGCAGAGCGGGGAAGAGAAGATCGGCGGGCGGATTGGTTGGAGCCGGGAAAAGATAAAAAACCATGTAACATTACGTTCAAAAATTGGTGCAGAGATTCTGTTTTTGGCAAAAACTTTTCAGGCTGGCCGTGCGCCAAGCAATGGTGCAAATGCACCAAAAAATGAACGGAGTGTTACTTCGGGATTATCGGGAGTTATCATACCATTGTTGTATGATAAGGGTTCGTTACTCAGGTGCCGTAATTTGTTAACATGTTGCCGAGAAACGAGTGTTGTGGGATTCAATTTTTGGTCGAGTGGAGGTTGTGTCACTTTTTGACATATCCTCCACTTTTCTGGCGGGTTGATATTGGTTTCCTCTAACTTCCTGATTTTGAGCCGCGGAAGTGGTTATTTCCAAAACGGAAACACCCACTATTTGCCCGCCAAGCCGCGTATACGCCACCGTGGGAAGAGATAGTACCCTACCACGTATATTCACCCTAACGGGACAAAACTAACGCTCACCGAGGCGATAAACGCGTCGTCTTTCAGAACCCGCATTGTGGGCTTATCATGGATGATTCATATCATAAAAAGCGTAACAGTACGGACGAAGTGTTACACGGCGTGGATAAATAAATCCATAGGGCTTGACATATCATACTACGTCGTGGTATACTATAGCGTAGCAAAAAGATGAAGGAGGAATAAAGATGAAAGCAATCGGTTACGTACGAGTAAGTACTGATGAGCAAGCGAAGAGCGGGTTAGGCCTTGAAGCTCAGATAGCAAAAATTAGAGCGTACGCCGAATTATTCGAGATAGAGCTCACGGAAATCATTGCGGATGAAGGCGTTAGTGGAAAAACTCTGGAACGTGACGGATTGAAGAAAGCGATAAAAATGCTCAGGGATAAAAAGGCCGAGGGCATGGTTATCGCCAAGCTCGACAGACTTACCCGGAACGTAGCAGACCTGGGGACACTCGTTTCTACAGTGTTTGATAAAGCCGAACTGTATTCCGTATCTGAGCAGATAAACACGAAGAACGCCGCGGGCAGACTCGTTTTGAACGTCCTGGTATCGGTTGCCCAGTGGGAAAGAGAGACTATTTGCGAACGAACGAAAGACGCACTTCAAGCGAAGAAAGCACGCGGGGAAAAGACGGGCGGGAATACACCGTTCGGGTTCGACGAAGTGAATGGAAAGCTCATCAGAAACGAAGAAGAGCAAGCAATCATCGATGAGATAAAAAGTCTGAAAGAATCAGGGTTATCTTTGCGAAAAATAGCTGAAGCATTGAATGGAAGAGGGATAGCGACAAAGAACGGAAAAACGTGGACTGCTACGCAGATTCAACGGATAGCCGCATAGGAGGGGGAAATAATGGATAAAATGCTTAGCGAGTTGATCGAAAAAATTATAGCCCTGCCAATAGACCGGCAGGCAGCCCTTTGGGAGTGGATCGACCAGGCGGAAAACGAAGAGTTGAACGCGGCAGAAGCGGCAAGATTGCTACGAATAGATCGACAAACGCTTATTCGAAGAATAAGGCGGGGCGAGATAGACGCCCGAAAAGACGGAAGGAACTGGAAAATTAAAAGGCAGGATATTGACAGACTGAAGGAGGGAAAAAAATGAAAGAAACACTAACACCGGAACAGAAAGAGATTGCGTTGCAAGCACGAAGGAACTACTACCGCGGCCGCAAAGCCGCGCACAAACGCTATC
>Ga0209718_1003022_pt1 | contig 15570 bp, 6 predicted proteins | sample AD_JPNAS1_MetaG_FD_184420 | JGI IMG/M metagenome (GOLD analysis project Ga0209718, IMG submission 184420) | Active sludge microbial communities of municipal wastewater-treating anaerobic digesters from Japan - AD_JPNAS1_MetaG (SPAdes) (version 2) | ecosystem: Engineered > Bioreactor > Anaerobic >... | reverse complement strand
CAGCATTTCCACGGCATGGCGGTGCGCGATGTTCTTGCGTTCCAGCTCCCCGATTTTTTCCTTAAGCAGAATAATCTCTTCGAGGAGCTCCGAGGGTGTTTTCGACAAATCGTTCATGGCGGCCAACTATATGCGTCAATGTTTGACGTGCGGAACTTTAACTTTTGTGCGGGAAATTCCTTGTTGTTGATATAAATAGGCTTTTGATGCGTGTCAAGGAATATTTCTGCCGCGTCTTTTGTTCCACAAAGTTAGAAATGAGACAAAAAAGCGGGGGGGGGTGCAAATAGGCGCGTCAATTACACCGAACAAATAATCCGATAATTTGCCAATTATGCCGGCACGATCGATACATCCAAAACCATTTGGAAAATGCGAAGCACACCCTGTAAGGTTTTTGCCTGATTGATTCTTCCATTTTCGGCGTTCAGCGAGCAACATCGAATAAAGTGTTATTTCCCCCGAATATCCCTAATATCCAATACCGGTCGCGTGACCTATTGACATGCGATATAACATGTGCTATATTACACCAAAGTTTAAAACAATTTAAGAAAGCAACCCAAATACTATGGTCGACAAATACTCTATGGGATTTCAGCCGCCTTCCGATTATCCTGAACAAATCAAGAGACTTCGTTCAGATCTGGAGCTGACTCAACAGGCTTTAGCCAAAGCGCTCGGGGTTTCTTTTGCCACCGTCAACCGTTGGGAAAATGGGCAGACCAAACCATCTAAGCTTTCCTGGAATCAACTTCGCCAGGTGGCTTCAACTTTGAAAGAACAAGCGGCGCCCTATGGAAAAAAAGACGGTGCTCCGGCGCCGGTAGTTCTTGATTTTACGGCCAATCCGGAAAGTGTTAAGATTCTTGCCGAAGGTGAAAGGCTCTCCTTCGGCCACCTGATGAATCCGACTTTTGCCACGGAAATATCCAGCATAGATCCCCTGCCACACCAGCGCATTGCCGTCTATGATCATATGCTAAAACAATCACGACTTCGTTATCTGTTAGCCGACGATGCCGGTGCCGGAAAAACCATCATGGCCGGCCTATATATTCGTGAGATGCTTTCCCGTCGTCTTCTGAAACGCATCTTGATTGTCCCACCCGCCGGTCTGGTTGGAAACTGGCATCGCGAACTCCTGAAACTTTTCAGCCTTCCTTTTCATATTGTTAGCGGAAATGATGTTCGCCACAAAAATCCCTTTATTGGCGAGGGTAGCGACCAGATAATTATCAGCATTGATACTTTGGCAAGTGCTCGTGTTTTTTACTGTCTGCAGGATTCACAAACGGCGCCTTATGATCTCGTCATTTTCGATGAAGCCCACAAATTGGCTGCGGACCGGAGTCCGGATCTCCGCATTCGCAAAACGGATCGTTACTGCCTCGCAGAAGCCTTAGCCGGAATCAAAGGCATCGACACCCGTTGGCAATTGAACTGGTGCGCCCATCATTTCTTATTGCTCACAGCCACGCCCCATATGGGCAAGGATTATCCTTACTACGCCCTGTGGCGGCTTTTGGAGCCTGAAGTGCTTTCAACAATGGATGCCTTCGGAGACTATCCTGCAGATCAACGCGCAGACCATTTTATCCGGCGGACAAAAGAAGAGATGGTTTACCCGGATGGCAGGCAGCTATATCCCAAACGCATCTCTGACACCCTTGGCTATCTCTTAACCCAGGGCGAAATCAGCGAACAAAAGCTTTATGACGAAACAACGGACTACCTGCGCTATGTTTACAATAAAGCAAAATTGCTCAACAGAGAAGCGGCAAGACTGGCTATGAGCGTTTTCCAAAGACGTCTCGCCAGTTCCACGTTTGCGCTTTTGAGATCCTTTGAACGGCGAATTGAAAAACTTGACAAACTTATCGAAGACATTCAAGATGGCAAATTAAATTTGGATACGCTTATTGCGCGCCAACAGCGTCTTCACCGTGAAGATGATGTTTTCGATGGTAAAACGGCGGAAGACGAAGTTTCCGAAGATGATCGTGAAGAAAACGAAATAGCCGAAGATAAGCTGCTCCAGGGTGTTGTCGCCGCTTCACTGGCCGATCTGCTGGCGGAAAGAGAACAAGTGCTCAGCCTCCGCAGCCTAGCTAAGCAGGTTTACGATCTCGGTCAGGAATCAAAATTTGAAAAATTGCGGGAAGCTTTAACCGATCCACGATACAGCGGCGAGAAGTTCATCGTATTTACCGAACATCGCGATACCTTGCTCTTTCTGGTCAGGCGATTAAGCGGCATGGGTTATACGGACCAGATTGCCCAAATCCACGGCGGCATGCATTACACACAGAGAGAAGAAGAAGTTGAACGTTTTCGCAAACCGATTTCCGAGGGCGGCGCGCGTTTCCTGATCTGTACGGATGCGGCGGGTGAAGGCATCAACCTCCAATTCTGCTGGATCATGATCAACTATGACGTGCCCTGGAACCCGGCACGGTTGGAACAGCGGATGGGACGTATACATCGCTATCTCCAGAAGCACGATCCGGTCATTATTCTAAACCTCGTTTCTCCTTCCACACGCGAGGGCAAAGTCCTTAAAACGCTCCTTGATAAATTGGAAAAGATTCGCAGGGAACTCCAATCCGACAAGGTATTTGACTGCATCGGCCGTTTTTTTGAAGGCATATCCATTAAACAATACATGGAACTTGCCGTGACCCAAGACGCTGAAACGGTGACGAGAGAGCTGGATGGCCGCTTAACCAAGGAACAGGTACAGGCCCTGGCGGAAAAGGAACGCGCCCTTTATGGCGGCGGTGGCGATGTGGCAGCCCAGCTGCCGCGACTTCGCGCCGACCTGGAAAAAGAAGTGCATTTTCACCTGCTGCCCGGATATGTGCGCCAGTATATCGAGCAGGCCGCGCCGCTTGTTAATGTCGACATTGTCGGTGATATGGGCGAAATTTTCACACTTCACCCGAACAAATCCGGCGCGATGGATTCGCTTTTACCGACGCTGGAAGCATACCCTATCGACACGCGTGATCGCTTTTCCGTATTACGTTTGACCGAACGGCAGGAATACATTTGGCTTCACCCCGGAGAACCTGTTTTTGAACGGTTCCGCTCCATGGTAGCCGACCAACTTGCGGATCAGGGAAAACGCGGCGCTGTCTTTATCGATCCTAACGCCGAGAAGCCCTATCTCTTTCACATGGCGCTTGTCCGCATCATCCGCAAAGCTGATCCGGAAATACCGAGTCTGGAAAAAGATGAATTACTGGACTGTCGTCTGGTCGGCGTCAAACAGTACGAAGACGCGGAAATAGCTCTTTGTCCCGTCGAGTACCTGCTCCTTTTAAAAGGTGGAAATGGGCTCCCTGCATCGGCGCAAAAACTGGCCGTGCGGGCCAATGAAGAAAAAGAGCGTGCCCATGTCTTTCTTTCCGGCCGCATCGCCCAGGAATTCGCAATCGATCGCCGGCAAAAATTATTGACCAGTCTGCCGGAGCGTGAAAATTTTGTACAAAGGGGCTTTGATTCACAGGAGGCGGAATTGGCGGTGGCGCGTGTGCGGCATTCTGAAAAGGCGCGTACAGGAAACCGAAAAGCCATAGAGGCCCTGGAGGATGTGAAAAAGCAGCAACGTCAACTCTTTGCGCGCAGGGAAGCCGCGCTGTTTTGCCTACGGCGGGAACCGGAACTCATCATGCCCGGTGAGATTTCATTTGTGGCGCACGCGTTGGTCGTACCGTCCACAGATCCGGCAGTCCGTGAGATGTATGACGTCAATGTCGAGATGGTGGCCATGAAGGTTGCCCAGGCTTTTGAAGAAGCAAACGGGGCCAGGGTGCAAGATGTCCATACGCCCGACCTTGCGCGATCGGCAGGGCTTCCGGACAACCCCGGTTTTGACCTTCTTTCCCTGCGTACGGAAAATGAGAAACTGGCCATAGAGGTCAAAGGCCGTGCGGGAACGGGAAATATTGAAGTATCCGCCAATGAATGGGCAAAGGCCTGCAATATGGGGCCGGCGTACTGGTTTTATGTGGTCTATGACTGCGCCACACCCAACCCCAGACTGGTTCGTGTGCAGGACCCGTTTGGAAGCCTGCTGGCAAAGAGCAAGGGCAGCGTGATAATCAGCGCCAAAGAAATCGGAAAAGCGGCCGTATGGGAAGGATAATTTTATGAAGCGACAGGAAGCATTGAATGATGTGTTGGCAAGATTCTTGACAAACATAGAGAATATTGCTTATGTTTTCATCGTTAGTCCCCCTGATAGCTTCGGCGAAAGGGTGCTGGGCCGCTCCGTTTGGGGCGGCTCTTGCTTGTGTACTTGTTATTTAAAAGCCGTCTCGCATTTCAAACGTAATAGCATCATTAACGTAAGACCGCGTGATTCATATTCCGGAAGTTAAATTAGTAAGGTAGGCTTTGTAGCAGTGACGAATATTTCATCTTAGGGGGATAAAATGATGTATAATGAACAAATAAAGGCGGCATTAAAAAAACCCCGTGGCGCCCGGTTCTATCGTTGCGCTCTTCAAGTCAATCCCTTTAAATATTTAACGCGACACAACAAAGAAACAAAGTTCAAAGATGAAGCATCATATAATGCCGCGATCGTTCAGGCGTGTATCGATCAACAGGTCGAGGTCATTGCCGTGGCGGATCATTATCGGATCAATTCCTCGGAAAGTCTTATCGCTGCGGCGCGAAAGGCCGGACTGACTGCTTTTCCCGGATTTGAGGCGGTCACGAAAGAAGGTGTGCATTTCCTCTGTTTGTTTGACGCGTCATTGCCAGTGAATGTTGTCCAAGCAAAAATCGCGGACTGCGGCATCCATGATGAATCGGCAATCTCCCCACTGGGCAAATACGACTCCGGCGAGCTATTACGTGAATGTCAGGGTTGGAAAGGGGCGGTTTGCATAGCGGCCCATGTGGCATCCGATGGGGGACTGCTTCGCGTATTGAAAGGGCAACCACGGGTTGCCGCCTGGTCAGACCCCAATCTCTTGGCATGTTCATTGCCAGGACCAGTATCTGATGCGCCGGACGATCTTAGACCAATTCTTCAGAACAAAGACGTTGCTCATAAAAGGCAGCGGCCCATTGCTGTTATCAATTGCCAAGACGTGAATGATCCAGCAGATCTATTAAAAGCAGGTGCTTCCTGTTGGGTCAAAATGTCTTCTGTTTCCATCAATGGTCTGCGCCAGGCCTTTCTTGATCCGGAATCACGTATTCGTTTGGCAAGTGATCCAAGCCCCGAAGATCATACGGAGTTTGTAGCAATCTCATGGGACGGCCAATTCCTGGAAGGGCAAAGCATTCATTTCAACGAAAACCTTAATGTTCTAATTGGCGGGCGTGGGACCGGGAAGTCAACGGTGATAGAAAGCCTAAGATATGTTCTCCAACTTGACCCTATCGGGGATGATGCTCGTCAAGCACATGAGGGTATTGTTCGTCAGGTCTTAAAAAACGGAACAAAGATTTCCCTTCTCGTAAGGTCGCACCGACCGGATGTCCGAAAATTCCTGATTGAACGAACGGTTCCTAATCCCCCTGTAGTGAAAGATGAATCGGGCAATGTGTTGACATTAGGACCCCGCGACGTACTTCCTCATATCGAAATCTTTGGTCAGCATGAGATCTCTGAATTATCCAAAAGCCCTGAGAAGCTCACCTATCTTCTCGAACGCTTCATGGAAGATGATCCGAGCATAGTGAAACGTAAAACTGATTTAAGAAGAGAGTTAGAACGTTCTCGCGCCAAGATTCTGGATGTGCAAAAAGAAATGAAGCAAATCGATGAACGATTGTCGTTATTGCCATCATTGATGGAGACGCTGAAACGATATCAGGATGCGAAACTGGAAGATCGCCTTAAAGACCAGAGCCATTTGGTACGGGAGGGGAAAATCCTCCAGATGACTGAAGAACGCTTGAAGCCTTTTCGATCATACCGCCAAGCCATCGAAAGCAACATACCGATTGATGTGGCCTTTGTATCTGAAAAGGCCCTCCAAGAACTTCCTGGACGCGATATTCTAAAGCCATTGTACGACTACCTTGTTAATTTTGATCTGGAAATGCAGGTGACGGTTAAAAGGGTACGAAAGGCAATCGAAACGGCGGAAGACGGGATAGCAAAAGTCAAGACCGACTGGAATATCCGCAAGCAAGACGTACAGAATGAATACGAAAAAATATTGAGAGAGTTGCAGAAGTCGAAAGTCGATGGGGAAGAGTTTCTCAAATTGCGACGGCAGATTGAAGATTTGCAGCCTCTTACCGAGCGAAAGACCTTGCTGCTCCGTAATGAAAAAGAGCATCTTGCATACCGTCGCAACCTACTTAATGAGTGGGAGGAGCTAAAGAGATCGGAGTTTCAACGACTGGAAAAGTCGGCAAAGAGGGTAAACAAGCAACTAACGGATCGTGTCCGCATACAGGTTGCTTTTGCCGGGAATAAAGACCCTCTGCTTGAGCTCTTGAGAAAACTGGTAGAAGGAAGATTTGCCGAGGCGCTGGAAGTGTTGAAGCAGAAAACAGATTTATCAGTCGCGGCACTGGTCGAATCGTGCAGAGCAGGCAAGGATGACTTGTCGCGCAAGTATTCGATACCTGCCGCCCAGGCTGAACGTTTTGTTCAAGCAGGGGAATCTGCATTGATGCAGATTGAAGAAATCGAATTGCCGTCCACCGTCAGCACTGAGCTCAATGTTGCGCCGGAAGGCCAGCCGATACAATGGCAGCGTTTGGAAGACCTTTCCAAAGGACAGAAAGCAACGGCAGTCTTACTTTTACTTCTTCTCGAATCGGATGTGCCATTGATCGTTGATCAACCCGAAGATGACTTGGATAATCGCTTCATTACCGAGGGGATTGTACCGAAAATGCGTGAAGAAAAGCGGCGGCGGCAATTTGTCTTTGCCACGCACAATGCGAATATTCCTGTCTTGGGTGATGCGGAGCTCATCATCGGACTCCATGCAATTGGCGAAGCAGGGATGGGACAGGCAAAGATGCCGGACGAGCATATGGGTTCCATCGACAATGAACCTGTCCGGATTCTGGTGGAAGAACTTCTCGAAGGTGGAAAAAATGCCTTTGAGACCCGCCGGTTGAAATACGGTTTCTAAGGAGGCACCCTATGACGAAAACGGAACTTTTGGAATTAATCAGAAATGGAGAAAATTCTGGTGTGGAGTTTAAGCGGGATACACTGCAAAATTTTGATCTGGCCAAAGAACTTGTCGCTTTTTCGAATTCAAACGGGGGATGCGTCCTGCTTGGTGTCGATGACGATGGCTCTATTGCAGGCCTGACACGAGGTGATATCGAAGAATGGGTCATGACAACCTGCCGGACAAAGATTCGTCCGGAGATCATCCCTTTCTTTGAAATCATAAAGGATGTCGATGTGGGCAAAGACATCGCTGTTGTCAGTGTTGATGTCGGTTGGACTGTCCATTGCAGATGGCATGATAATCATTCCACATATTATATTAGAGTTGGCAGCCAAAGCAGAGAAGCCAGCAAGGAAGAACTTGAAAGACTCTTCCAGCAACGCGGCGCCTTTCGCCTGGAGGTGCGGCCCGTAACAGGTTCGTCGATTGATGATCTCGATATTAGACGCCTGAAGGATTATTTCCAACGAGTCAGAAAACAAGATACCCCCCATGACGAAGATATGTCCGGATGGCAGCAATTGCTGATCAACACGGAAATCATGACCAACTCGGGCGAACAAAGCGTCTGTACGGTGGCGGGTTTGCTCCTCTTTGGCAAGAATCCTAATAGATTCATTCCACAAGCGGGTATTGATGCTGTTGCCTATCCCGGTTACGATAAAGAATATGCATCAAAGGAACGGGCAACCATCCGTGGTCCACTGGTGGGCCTTTTCACGGATAAGGACAATCAATTGATTGAGCCGGGTGTTATCGAACAGGCCGTTTATTTCGTGAAGCGTAACACAGGTGTCACCGCCGTTCTGAGCCACGGAACGAGTCGTGTGGAACAGGCCGATTATCCGGAAGAAGTCATCCGTGAGGCGCTGATTAACGCTGCCGTTCACCGTGACTATTTGCTTTCGGCTACAGATATTGAGCTGTCCATCTATGAGGATCGCCTAGAAATCATTTCACCAGGCAAATTGCCGAACGGAATTACGCCGGACAGGATGCGTGCCGGCTGCCGTGCCGCGCGAAACCAGCTTCTGAAAGATGTGATGCGCGATTATGGTTATTTGGAACACATGGGGATGGGTATTCCCCGTAAAATTATCAAGGGTATGCAAGAGCACAACGGCACGGAGCCTGATCTGATAGAAGATAGCGAACGATTTACCCTTCGTCTCTGGAAGGTGAAGAAGTGACCGATTACCCCCGTTTGATAGAACACGCTTTTCCGCTGGAGCAGGCGTCACTAGATTCTGTTCACGAAAAAATGTGTCATTCTGGACATATAAAAGCTATTCACATCTGGCCCGCGAGACGGCCGCTGGCGGCTTGCCGGGCGGCGCTGATCGCGACGCTGCTGCCTGATCCCAGCGCCCAACGGAAGCCTGAAGGCATGTCCGATGAAGACTGGCATCATGAAATCATCCGGCAGCGCCGTGAACTCTGCGAGAAGATAGGCGGCAAAATTGAAAAGGCCATCGAAAAAAAGAAGATGCCCAACGGCCAAATGATCGAGCGAGAAAAAAAAATAACCGAAGGCGGCATCCTGCACTGGGGCCTGGAAACAAAAAACAAAGATGTTCTGGACTGGTTCCGCGAGGAGATTCGCAAGGCCAACGGTGGCCACGCGCCGCGTGTGATCGATCCGTTTGCCGGCGGCGGAGCGATTCCGCTGGAGGCGATGCGCCTGGGGTGTGAAACCACCGCCGTGGATATTAATCCGGTGGCCTGGTTTATTCTGAAATGCACGCTCGAATATCCGCAGCAATTAGCCGGTAAAACTTATCCCCTGCCGGAGTTCATCGTCGATGATGACGCTTTCATGGAGGCCTTCTACAAGGCTCATCCTCATCTGGTCGGACGCACGAAAAAAACAAAAAAACAAAAAGAAAAAGAAGAAAAGCAGCCCGGCTTTTTCGATAAGCCGGACTCCGGGCGCGTCCCGAAGGCTGATCTGGCCTGGCATGTGCGGGCATGGGGCCAATGGGTGCTCAAAAACGCCCGCCGCGAGCTGGCTCGTTTTTACCCGACATATGCTGATTTTGAACCTATTCCCGGCGGACACCCCAAGCCTTACGAGAAGCAGCCCATGCGGCTGGTTGATCTCTTGGAAGATGGAACGCCGGACAGTAAAGCATTAAACGCTGAATTCAGTGAAGAATACCTTCATGATAAAAGCAACCCGCGCTGGATTGCAAAACCGACATTAGCCTATCTCTGGGCGCGGACGGTGGCCTGCAAGAATTGCCGTGCTGTTGTGCCGCTTTTGAAGACCCGCTGGCTTTGCAAGAAAGACAAGAAGCGCGTTCTTCTCACGATGACGCCAAACGCCGAGGATACCGGTGTTGTCTTTGGGATCGAGGCCAATGTTCCGGTTAAGGGCGGCAATACGGCGCAACGCCGCGAGTATGACAAACAGATTGGCGGTGGCACCATGTCACGTTCCGGCGCGAAATGTCCCTGTTGCGGGACGATTATGACCATGGAAGACATCCGTCTTGAAGGAAAAGCAGGATGTCTTGGTCTCATAAACACCGCAGTTGTTGTGGAAGGACAAAAGAGTAAAGAATTTCGAAGCCCAACAGAGCATGAAAATAAAGTCATATGCATTGTTCAAGAGAATGTTTCCAGTTATTTTACTAAAGTACCATTTGGTCGGCCTGATGAGCCAACACCAAAAGGTGGTCTTGGAGCTAGCCGTGCTTTCTCGGTTGATGGATATGGATTTAATCAATGGCATATGCTTTTCACACCACGTCAGTTGCTGACTATTGGGACGCTAACTCAAAAGCTCAGTGCTATTAACTTCACTATTTATAACCCACACTGGGCAGAAGCTATTATATCCTACCTCGCATGTATTTTGAATAAGGTTGCTGATTATAATAGTGCTTTTGTTGCCTGGCAACCTAAAGGTGCAAAAGGAAGCAACACATTTCAGCGCTGGGCTTTGCCCATGAAGTGGGATTTTACAGAAAACAACATCCTCGACAGTGATTCGGGTGGTTGGTTGGCCGTTACCGATTGGATTGCTAATCCTATCGAAGGCGCACTTAAAGAAGCAACTCAGGATGCGCCGCTACCAACAGTTTTAAAAACAAGCGCAATAACTCTTTCTGATACTGAAAAAGAGGAAATGGATATCATCATTACAGATCCGCCTTACTACGATGCTATTCCATACTCTGATTTGATGGATTTCTTCTATATATGGTTGCGGCGAATGCTATCAAATATTTCGATAGATTACAAAGAGGCCTTTCAAAGTTCCCTGTCGCCGAAATGGGATCATAACGCAAATGATGGTGAACTTATTGATGATGCGAGCCGCCATGGGGCAGATCGGGCAAAATCAAAGCAAGTCTATGAAGAGGGAATGTATCGAGTCTTTCTTCGTTGTTTTAGTATGTTGAAAAGCAATGGCCGATTAGTCATCGTGTTCGCGCACAAAGAACCAGCTGCCTGGGAAACGCTCGCCTCTGCTTTGATCCGAGCTGGCTTCGTAGTGGACGGTAGTTGGCCGATTCAGACCGAGATGGCTAATCGCACGCGAGGGCTTTCTTCTGCAGCTCTAGCTTCTTCAGTTTGGCTTGTTTGTAAAAAACGACCATCAACAGCCCGCCCCGGCTGGGACAACCAGGTTTTGGAAGAGATGAAGCGGAATATCCGGGAAAAGCTTCGCGAGTTCTGGGACGCGGGTATCCGTGGACCGGACTTTGTTTGGGCGGCAACCGGTCCTGCCCTGGAAGCTTACAGCAGACACCCCATCGTCCGCAAAGCCAATGAACCGGGTCCCATGACGGTGAGTGAATTTCTTACCCACGTCCGCCGGATGGTGGTGGATTTTGTTGTTGGCCGCGTTTTGTCCGGTGATGGCGGTGGAGCGGCAGACGAAGGCGTAATGGATAATATGAACCGGGACCGTCTGGATGAGCCTTCCGCATACTACCTGCTGCACCGCCATGACTTTGGCATGGAAGAAGCCCCGGCAGGCGCGTGCATTCTTTACGCCGTGTCCTGCGGCATATCGGACAAGGAACTGGCGGACACATGGGATCTCATCGGGTTTACCAAAGGCAAATCAACAGACGAAATTGATGAGGATGCCGCTGACGATCAGGGATCGGATTCGGATGTCCTGGAAGAATCGGGCAGCAAGGTGAAACTCAAAACCTGGATGCAGCGCAAAGGCCGATCCATGGGCTACGAAGCGCCGGGCGGCAGGCCTGTACCCCTGATTGATCGTGTGCATCGGATGATGCACCTGTGGAAGGCGGGCGATCTGCATAAGGTGGATGAATATCTCGACGAAAATGGTCTTCGCCGGCAGGAACTCTTTCGGAGACTGCTGCAATCGCTTATCGAGCTTGCCGCCGCCGGCAGCGAGGAAAGATCGCTCATGGAATCCATCAGCAATCACATTCAGGGGAAAGGCGCGGTCAGGACGGATCAGACGATTCTGTCCCTTGATGAAAACGAGGAATGAAAAGACATTTGTGTTTGAATAAGCAATTCGTTAGACTACGTCTGCGGAATCGATGCAATCGAATAAGGAGGAAGAATAATCGATGAGTAAGCTGCCTTGGAAGCCCTGGCACGAAGTAGTGAAGCTTCGCGAAGATCTCCGGTCGGGTGATTTGCCGTTGCACCTGTTTGCCGCCGATCTTTACGATGTGATGATGCAGCGTGGAAAAAGAAAAATTTATGAAGACCCCGAACAGTTTTTTGCCCTGACGTTTCCGACCTTCAATCTGCGGCGTTTGGTCCGCGACGTGGTGCTCCGTCTGGCAGGGAAGAACGACAAGGCCGTGCGTCAGTTGGAATTAACTTATGGCGGCGGCAAGACGCACACGCTGATTACGCTTCGACATCTCGTCAACGATCCGGCGAAGCTGCCCAAGCTGCCCGCCGTCGAAGAATTCGTCCAGGACATTGGCGAGCGTCCGCCGCGCTGCCGCGTGGCGGCTTTATGCTTTGACAAACTGGATGTGGAAAAAGGCATGGAAGTCATCTCGCCTGCGGGCAAGGCGCGCACCCTGAAACAACCCTGGAGTGTCCTGGCCTGGCAACTGGCGGGCGAGGAAGGGTTGAAAATCCTTCATGCGGATAATAAAGCGGAAGAGCGGGAAACAACGCCTGCTGAAAATCTGCTTGCGGCGCTTCTGGAATTCCCCGGTAAAGAAGACCTTGGAACCCTTGTGCTCATTGACGAAGTTCTGATGTATGCCCGTGAGAAAATAGCGCAGAATCGTGAATGGCGCGTCCGGCTGCAAAATTTCTTTCAGTATCTGACGCAGGCCGCGGTGAAAGTGGATCGCTGCTGCCTGGTGGCGTCGCTGCTCGCCACTGATCCTCTCAAGAGTGACAGTCTGGGCCGGGAGATTCAGGCTGAACTTTATGATGTTTTTCAACGACAGCGTGAAGAGGCCGTGGAACCGGTTGACAAAGAGGATGTTGCCGAGGTTTTACGCAGGCGTTTCTTCACACCCGAATCGATCAAGGATCGGGATGGTTTCCGGCCGCATGTTGTGTCGGCCCTCAAGGGGATAACGGCCATAGACGAACAAACGGCCAAGCAGGGCGCGGTCGCCGAACAGCGCTTTTGGGACAGTTATCCCTTCCACCCTGATCTCACCGAAGTTCTGTATTCCAAATGGACCCAGTTGGCGCGTTTTCAAAGGACACGCGGTGTCTTACGCATGTTCGCTCTGGCACTGCGGGAGGCGGAAAAGTGGGATCAATCCCCGCTGATCGGTCCGGCTGTGTTTCTCAATGCGCCTAAAAAAGAGGGCTTGTCGGAGGCTCTGCGGGAGATGGTCACGGTTGCCGATACCGAGGTAACTGAAGGGAAAAAACAGGCGTGGACCGGTATTCTCGACAACGAGTTTGAGCAGGCCAAAATCATTCAGACGGAATCCGTGGGTTTGAAGTATCGAGAAATTGAGCAGGCTGTTGTCGCGACTTTCCTTCATTCCCAGCCCATCGGCCAGACCGCCAAGACAAGGGAAATTGTCGTGCTTCTGGGGTCAACCCGGCCGGACAAAATCGAACTGGAAAAAGGTCTCACCCGCTGGGCGCAGACGAGCTACTGGCTGGACGACATCCATACCACGACGCCTGAAGGACAACTGCCGCAAACGTGGCGCCTGGGCAACCGGCCTAATCTCAATCAGATGCATGCCGTCGCGTCCAGAAACATTCCGGATGAGACCGTGCGCGCCCGCTTACTGGATGATATCGGCAAGACCAAATCCTTAACGGCTAATGCATCTGCCGCGGGGGTTCGCCCCCACACGCTGCCGGTTCGTCCTAAAGACGTCGAGGATGACGGCGCGTTTCACTACGCTATTCTGGGGCCAGGCGCCGCTTCGGAATCCGGAAAACCAAGCGCGGAAGCGAAACGGTACCTTGATGAGACGACCGGGCCGGACAGGCCGCGCGTTTATCGCAATGCCGTTGTCCTGGTTGCGCCTTCCAAAGATGGTTTGGAACTGGCATTGGCCTGCGTGCGCAATTATTTGGGATGGGAGAGCGTCCGCGAAGATATTAAAAAGCAGCAGAAAGACGGCAATGTTGATCCAGCCAGGGCGCAGACACTGGCGATTAACATCGAAAAGGCCAAAGGCCGCATCCCGGATGCGATCCGGCAGGCCTGGTGTATTGTCGTGACGGTTTCAGAAAAAAACGAAGCCCAGGCGTTCAAAATTACCGTAACAGATGAACCACACTTCAATACGATTAAAACAGACAAGCGCAGCCGCATGCAGGATACGCCTGTGACGGCGGAGGCGCTATTGCCGGAAGGGCCCTATAACCTGTGGCGCAAAGGTGAAACGGCCCGCCGCGTCAAGGATCTGTCAGGCGCATTTGCCCAACTGCCGCACCTGCCGAAAATGATCAAGGCCAGCGCTATTCTCAGCACGCTTGCGGAAGGTTGCGAAAAAGGAATTTTTGTCCTTCGTCTTGTGCGGCCAGACGGCACATCCCGCGCCTGGTGGATGAGTAAACCTGATGATGTCGCTCTGAACGATCCGGCGCTGGAGCTTGTGCTGCCCGATGCAGCGGCGTTGGGCGAGATACCGGCTTCGCTGCTTTCGCCAAACGTTCTTCCCGGCTTGTGGAAGACGGAAGAAATCACGTTTAAGGATGTGACTGCGTATTTTAACGGTGCGAACATCGTCAAAGTTGAGCGAGACGGCTATGAAGAAGCGTTGCACGTGCCAAAGGCCGACGCGGAAGTTGTTGAAAAAGCCGTTTCTTCAGCTGTGGAAAGCGGCGCTCTGTGGCTTCTTTCCGGGCCTGCCAGTATTCTTGCCGAGCCGATACCGCCCGGTGTCTTGAGCAATAAATCCAAGCTATCCGCTCCGCCCGCAATTGTCGCCGCAGCTCAAATCTTGCCGGAAAATCTGCCGGACGCCTGGAAGAAAGGCTCTGCATCAGGACTGTCCATATCCACGGCGTTGTCCGTAAAAGAAGGCAAGACGCTGCCTTGGAAAACAGTCAAGGACGTTATCGGTGGCGCCCTGCAGGCGCGTTTCCTTGGACTAGCGGAGGAATCCGTTCCATGGCCCTGCGATTTTCCCGCGGCACAGTCCGTCATTCTGAAGACACAGGGTACAACCCCACCACCCCCTCCGCCTCATTCAAGCAAGATATCATGGGCGGAAGCCGATCTCGAACCATCACAGATTCAGGACCTGGGCGATATTATTCCGCATCTTCTCAAAATAAAGAAGACCGGATTGCCAATGCGGTTTCGTATGCGCATTGAAATTGGCGACGGCAAGACGACACCGCCTGAAGATGTGGTTACGGAAATCAATGTGCTGCTAAAAGAAGTGAAAAGCGATTTTACATTGAAGTAGATTTGATGAACTCGTAAAAAGTAAATTTCTGCGCATTTTTGTCTTGCCGGCGAAGGTCGGCATCCAGTAATTACAATGAGTTATGGACCCCGGCCTTCGCCGGGGTGACAGCTTGAATTACTTTTTACGAGACCGTCAAGATTGGAAAACGGCAATAGAATAAAAAGGACGAAAAAAGGGGATTAGGTGTTTATTACCTAACCCCCTGAATTTATTGGCTCCCCAGCGCGGACTCGAACCACGGACATGCTGGTTAACAGCCAGCCGCTCTACCGACTGAGCTACTGGGGAACATTTTTTATTTTCAAAACTTCTTTCCCCGGCGCAAGCAGAAGGCTGCCGGAAAAAATTCAGCGAGCTACATATTACAAGTCCATGCGGATGTCAACAACTTCCACGAAATATTTCGCCCCTACTCAGGCGCCTTTGCGCTGCCAATCCAGCAGCATTTCCGCGATGGCCTCTCCGATGAGCGAGTAAGGAAGCAAAACCTCATTCGCTCCGCTGGTCTTCAGCTCTTCCGCCTGCTCGGCGGAGTCGGCCGT
>Ga0209718_1003019_pt1 | contig 15578 bp, 8 predicted proteins | sample AD_JPNAS1_MetaG_FD_184420 | JGI IMG/M metagenome (GOLD analysis project Ga0209718, IMG submission 184420) | Active sludge microbial communities of municipal wastewater-treating anaerobic digesters from Japan - AD_JPNAS1_MetaG (SPAdes) (version 2) | ecosystem: Engineered > Bioreactor > Anaerobic >... | reverse complement strand
GTGCCATCCTCAACATACGTCGATGCCCGATAGTCGGCTGTGCCCGTAAGTGCCAGCGCACTGCCGCCCTTGACCACAAGACCGCCGTAGCCGCTGACATCCCCTGCGAAAGTCGTTGTCTGGCTACCGTCCACCGTCAGCGTGCCACCCAGCAGCAACTGGCTGCCAGTCGCGCCTGAAAGGACCGCAATCGTCTGATCTACGCCTGCCAGCGCAAGCGTCGCTCCGTCATTGACAGTGACGGCGGTTTGAGCCGGGAGTACGTTCAGAGCGTTGCCGTATGCGTTGTCCGACACGCCCCATTTCGCTGCCAGATAGCGGCCGACCGTTCGTCGTTCATCTTCGCTCAAAGCACGGGTGTAGATCAAAATCTCACCGATACTGCCGTCCAGAAAACGGTGCCAGCTTGTATTCGTGCTAAACGGCATCCAAGCACCGATACGGAAAACGTCCAGCCGTTTGCGTGAAATTGAACGTTTCTTGCTGCCATCAGCCATGCCGTTGCGATAATATCGCCCCTGGAGGTTGTTCTCGATGTATTCGTTGATTTGAACCGTGCCTGCGGTTACAGAGGAGTGGCTTTCGAAAGTTTGGTTCACCCAGAAGTTGATTTTTTGAGATGTCGCGATCTGGTAGTGAATAGGCGTTTCCCCATTGATTTGGTCTGTTCCCGCAGCGCAAAAAAATGAACGGAGTACCGACGTACTGACTGAAGCCAGTTTGTTTACAATAAAAACGGTTATATCCGTTATGCCGACGATGCCGCCGCAATCGAGATACTGCGACGCGCTGCTGGTGAAGCGCAGCGTGGGCAGACCGCCGATGTCCGCCGTAAGCGTCGGGCCGGTCGAGAGCGCGTTTGTGGCGTGATGGTTGTTACCGCTGCGGTCTGTCCACTGCGTGACATTCCCGCCGGCGTTCGTCGCCACCCCCTGCGTTGCATCCAGCCAGAGCGCTAAACCGCTCGCCGGCGGCTCCGGCAACGTGCCAAACAGATCCGCCGCAGGCGCCAGCCGCAGCTCACCGGCAGCGACTGTGGTCGCGCCACTGTAGCGGTTGGTGTGGGCCAGAACCAGCGTGCCCGCACCGGCCTTGGTCAGCCCGTCTGCCCCGGCAATGGTGACCCCGATATGCGCGGCCTTACCTTCGCCCAGTGCACCGACTGTGATAGCGGGGGCATCGCCCGCCAGCGTCAGCACATTGACGGCATTGCCGTTGTTGCCGAGCATCCAGCCCGCGGCGCTGGTTGTGTCAGTATCGTCGAAAATGAGAGCGCCGAGTGTGCGCGGCCCGTCCAATTGAACCGTTGTGTCGGCCGTGATATCCAGTGTGTCGAACCGAGCGGTCGAGCCCGTGCCATCGGCAACGGTACCGTCCTGCCAATTTCCGGTCACACTCCAGAGTTGGCCTTCGACCACGTTCGTCCAGATGCCGTCGGCGGCGAGACCGACGCTAGTTGTTGCGATCGCACAAAGCGCCGCAACCACCATGCGTGATACGTTCTTCATCATGCACCTCCTGTAATGCCTGTCTGTCTAGTGTGTCTACAGAGTGAACGAGACACCCGCCCCGTCCGCAAGTCCTGAAAGTTCTTCGAGCATGTTGTCGTTCAACGGTATCCCGTTGCGGAGCCTCTCCGCCCGGATCTCGTGTTCTTTTTGACCCGGCAACCAGATGCGTTCCACGCCCGACGCGCGGCGGCTGCCGCGTATAAGGCGGATCCACTCGTCCACGCGGCGGCGGAACGAAGCCGCGTCGCAGAAATTGTCCACCCGCAGCGCCAGCATGAAAAAGCTGTTTTCTCCGGGGGTGCCGAGATTTTTATACGGGTGTTGGATGTCGTGATCAAGCGCGGCATCGGCCAACATGCCGGTCAGCAGTTCGATCGCCACGGCAATGCCGTAGCCCTTGTGCCCGGCGAACGGCAGCAGTGCGCCGCCGTCCATCACGGCGGCGGGACTCAGTGTCGGCAGCCCGTTTTTGTCGGTATAGCACTCCGCCGGGAGATCCTCGCCGGTCTGAGCGCAGAGGAAGAGTTTGCCCCAGGACGACTTGCTCGTGGCACCGTCGACCACCACCGGGCACTCCTCGCCGGAGGGGAACCCGATCGCGTAAGGGTTGTTGCCGATCAGCGCCTGTGCGCCGCCCGTGGGCGGCATACTGCCGAGCACGTTCGAGAGCGAGATACCGACCATGCCGCGCTCCAGTGCCATCCGGACATAGTGCCCGGCCGGCCCGTAGTGGTTACAGTGTCGGACCAGAACCACGCCGACCCCTGCGGCTTCCGCTTTGTCAATGGCCAACTCCATCGCGCGCTTGCCGCCCACCGGCCCCATGGCGTTATCAGCGTCCAACAGGGCGGTACAGGCGTTTTCGCGGACGATCCGCATATCCGGCGCGGGATTGTTGCCGCCGGCTTTCACCCGATCCATGTAGAACTTGAGGCGGATGACACCGTGCGTGTCCAGCCCCATCAGGTTCGCCTCGACGAGGCAGTCGGCGACCGCCGTAGCATCGACGCGTGAAACGCCGTAGCCTTGCTGTATCGCCACACATAAATCCCGCAAGGCCGAGTGATCAACCGTTTTATTATTGGCACCCATTTTCAACCCCTCCTGTCAATACCAGGTGAAACCTTCTGGGAACAAGCTGACCATGATATTTTTGGTCCGCGTCAAGGCGAGCATGCCCTGCTTGCCCAATTCGCTGCCGATACCGCTGGCGCCGAAGCCCCCGTACGGGGCGCTGGGGAACACGAAATTATGGATGTTGAACCAGACCGTACCGGCGTTGATCCGCGTCGCGAGCGCGTGCGCGGCCTTGAGTCCGGTTGTCCACACGCTGGCGGCCAGCCCGTAGGGCGTGTCGTTGGCCAGGGCCACCATTTCATCCACCGACTGCGCCTTCACGATCACCACGACCGGCCCGAAAATCTCTTCGCGCCAGATCCGCATGGAAGGCGTCACGTCGGCGAAAACCGTCGGCTCCATGAAACTGCCGTCCGCCAGTTCGCCGTCCCTAATCGCCTTGCCGCCGCAGAGCAATGTCGCGCCCTCTTCCAGTCCCGACTGCACGTACCCGAGCACGGTTTCGAGATGGTCAGGATGGACGAGCGGCCCCATGCGGGTCTGCTCGTCGCGCGGCATGCCGACGCGGATGGCCCTGGTGCCGGCGACAAACTTCTCCACAAACTCATCATAAACGTCGGCATGGACAATCAGGCGCGTCAGACCGCAGCAGCACTCGCCCTGATTGAGGAACACGCCGAAAAGCGTGCCGGCCACGGTCTCGCTCATATCGCAGTCGGGCAACACCAATCCCGGGCTCTTGCCGCCCAATTCCAGTGTGCAGCCCTTCAGATGCGGGGCGCACCGGCTGTAGAGACCGCGGCCGACCTCCGTCGAACCCGTGAAGGTGATGTCTGTGATGATCTCCGAGTTGACGAAAGCGTCGCCCGCCTCCTGCCCGCCCGACGGGACGATGTTCAAAACACCGGGCGGCACGCCGACCTCTTCGAAGAGTGCCCCCAGCATCAAGGTGCTCAAAGGTGCCCACGATGCGGGCTTGATAACCATGGTGTTGCCGGCGGCCAAAGCCGAGGCGACCTTGCGGCAGGCGATCAGGAAGGGGAAGTTCCACGGGATGATCGCCCCCACCACGCCGAGCGGCTCGCGGATCGTGTAATCCAAAACCTGATTGTAGGGAGAGGGCTGAATCTCGCCCGCCACCTCCGTGCAGATGTCGGCGAAGTAGCGGAAGGTGGCGGCACCGGAGGAGATGTCGACGTTGAGACTCTCCAAGATCGGCTTGCCAACGTCGTCGGTCTCGGTTTCCGCGATGGCGGTCTGGTGGCGCAGGATCGCATCGCCGACCTTGTGCAGCCACATGCCGCGTTCAGAGGGGTTCATCGGCCCCCAGACGGTGTTGAACGCCTTGTGTGCGGCGGTGATCGCCTTGTCGATGTCTGACCGCGACGCCTTCTGCACTTTCGCCAGAACTTTGCCGTTCGCGGGATTGATCACGCTGATCGTTTCTCCCGATGCGGCGTCGATCCACTTTCCGTCAATAAAAAGCTGCGTTTTCCTGTTCACTTGTCACTCCTTGATTACGTTGTTGGTTAATGCTCCGATGCCTTCAATCTCGACCGTCACCTTGTCGCCGGCTCTCAGCCATACCGGCGGCTTGCGCCCCATGCCGACTCCCGAGGGCGTGCCGGTCATGATCACGCTGCCGGGAAGCAGCGTCATGCACCGCGAGAGATAACTGACAAGGTAACGACAATTAAAAATCATGTCCGATGTGTTCGACGCCTGCATGACCGCGCCGTTCAGCAGCAGGCGGATATCGAGGTTGTCGCCGTCGAGACCGGTCGCGATGCACGGCCCGATGGGCGCGAAGGAATCGAAGCACTTGCCGCGCGCCCATTGCTTGTCGTGGCGAAGCTGGCAGTCGCGAGCGCTGACATCGTTCCCGCAGGTGTAGCCCAGAATATAGCGGTCGGCCTGTGCTTCCGGCACGTTCTTGGCGGTCTTACCGATGACGATCACAAGTTCTGCCTCGTAGTCGACCTCGTCCGGTGCCATCGCGGGCAGGATGATCGGCGCGTCAGGCCCGGTCACCGTGTTGCAGGTTTTGATGAAGATGACCGGTGCAGCCGGCTCGGCCATGTTACTCTCTTGCGCGTGCAGCCGGTAATTGAGTCCGATGGCGATCACCTGCGGCGGCTCGACCGGCGGCAGCAGCTTGGCATCCCCGAGCGGAATCACCTCTTCTGTGGTCGTGTACTCCCCGAAGATCGATCCGTCTATGACCCGGTATCCGTCCGTTTCGGCGGCGGCGTGGCTCACCCTGCCGCTCTTGTCAGCGATCCTGACGATTTTCATGCTTTACTCCTTTGTTTGCAACCACATGTTCAAGCTTCACTCGACTTCCACGATCACGCGGAACCCGACATCGAAAACCTTCTGCCACGGCTGGTAGGCGCGGCGCACCGAGGCGCCGGCGTCCACCGGACGGTCGGCCCACGAGCCGCCGCGCGCGACCCTGCGCGTCTCGCCCTGCGCCGCCGCGCCGGGATATGGGTACGCCGCATAGGTGGAGCGGGTCCATTCGCTGACGTTGCCGACCATATCTTTCAAGCCCCAGGCGTTGGCTTCGGTCTGTCCGACATAATCCACGGTGAAGTAGTTGTCCTTGAACCGCTGGTCATGCAGCGGGAAATTCATTTCACGCGGATAGGGATAGCGGCTTTGAAGCACGCTAGCGCCCTCCCATATCATGCGGTAGTTGCGCAGGTCGCTGTCCGCGAGATTGGCGAAGCGCCCGAAGTCCGCGTCCACGCCACCGTAAAAAAACGGCGTGTCCGTGCCCGCGCGCGCGGCCCACTCCCACTGCGCCTCGTCCGGCAGTGTCACGCGCAATCCGGTTTTTTTGCTGAGCCACGCACAGAAGGCCAAAGCCTCTTCGCAGGAGACGCGCGCCACCGGCTGGTCCGGATGGTTGGCGATGTGGCCGGGCACGACATGATCCATGTAGTGCATATCGATGTAGCGCGTATCGTGCTCGGGATCGAACTGCGCGTACTGGTCGTTGGTCACTTCGGTGACCGCCATCGCGAAAGGCTTGTCGATCCGGACCACCGCACGCGGCCGCTCGTCCGGCGCGCCGTCGAGGCTGCCCATGACGAACGCCCCGGCCGGCACCGCCGCCAGCCGCATGACGACTCCGTTGCCCAGGTCAAGGCTGGCGGGCAGGTTCCCTGCGCATGCCGCCTGCATGCGGCGGGCTTCGGCGGGCTTCATGGGGAAGCCGGACACCTTGAGCCCGTCGGGGGGGACAGGTGCCGTCGGCGGCGGCTTCACAAACGCGACCGGCTCGCGGTTTTGGAACGCCTTGGCGGCTGTCGCATGTTCATCCTCGGGGTTGTCGTCCAGACCGGCGTACTTCTTCGCCAGTTCTAGCCGTCGCGCTACTGGGTCGACGCCCTTCCATTTTGGCGGTTCCCAGTTTCCGGCAAAAGGCACGTTGAGGTCGACCCAGCAGGCCAGCCGTTCGCGCGCTTCCGCACCCATCGAGGCGAACGTCACGCCGTGGTGGCCTTTTTCAAGCATCTGGAACAGGCGGCTGGTGGAGGTGTGGTACTCCATGGGGTTCAGCAGCGCGGTGTCGCCCTCGACCCCCGCACGACGAACGTACGGGTGCAGCGTGTTGTACGCCGTCCCGGGATCCGCGAAACAGGGTTTGCTCCGCCGCGGGCCGACCCTCTGCTTCTCGCCGTGGCAGCCGATACAGTGGCGCTCAAGCACGGGATAAACCTCGTGCGCGAAGGCGAAAGGGCGGGGCGGCCCCAGCCAAGGCGTGAGCGGTTCGCTGTCGCGCGTGTCGACGAGGCTGCGGCGTGGCGGCAACGTGGTGCGACGGTCTTCATGGCAACCGACGCAGGATACACGTTCGCCCGGCATCCCCACCAGCCAGCTCCGCATGAGTTGCACGGCGTTGCCGTCGGCATCCAGTGGTTGCAGCGAGACCGGCGTGTTGGCCGGGATTCGGAAGCAGGCCGAGCCGTCCGCCTCGACGCGCGCTGTGCCAAGCACACGCTTAATGTCCCAGCCGGACTCTCTACCGATCAACCAAAAACCGCTCTTGCCGAGGTAGCCGAAGTGATAGGCGAAGACGCGGATCGCCTTGACCGTACCGCGTGGTACCCCTTTCAGCCCGGGGCCGCTGTAGATGTCCGCGATATGCACCTCAGCCGTCTTGACCGCGAGATTCACGCGATCCTGAATCACCGGCGGGCGCGGGCGCGGCAGGAAAAGCTGCGGCTCGAATATCGCCGCGTCCTCCTCCTCGTAGATCAGCGTTGCGTTGTCGAACACATCCACGAGGTAGATGCCCCACAGGCTGTCGGCATCCGGCTTCATGGCGGCCAGCATATATTTCTCACTGAGCGGATGTGGGTGCGTGGCCAGCGACGGATGCTCCTTCAGGTACACGTCGGTCACGACGGCATCGCAGACGGTTCCTGCCACCGGTTTCCCGTAACCGGGGATCGTCTGGACGTACCCGGTCTTTTCGGCGGGCAGGATCTCGGGAGTGACGGCGATCGGCTGGCCGACCTCGCCCCACTCTTTCGATGTCGGGCGATAGCGGAAGGGATAGGTGCTGGCCAGCGCAGGGTCCAGCAGGGCCAGCCGCCCGACATCGCCGTAACTGCCTCGGCAATGGTGTCCGCTGAGAACACCCACCAGCAGGGTCGGGTGCCCCGGCACCGGCCGGGCGAAACGGAACGCGGTCGGGAACCAGGCGTTGCTGCCGTGCAGCGCGAGTTGCCCGGTGCCGTCCGGGTTCATGGTCATGCGGCGGCGCGAGAAGTAGTGCGGAATGTCGCTGTACTCCCAGCGCTGGTACATCACGCGCCCGTCATGCAGCACGGTGGGATCGTTGCCGTGATCTTGGTCGAAGGTGAGCTGCCGCAACTCACCGTTCGCGGGGTCAAGCAAGTAAAGCGAGCCCACCTTGTTCTTGCCGGCCAGGCACGGCACACCCACGTAATAGGCGGTTGAGCAAAGAATGATCTTGCCGCTCGGCAAATAACAGGCGTCAAAGAAGTCGAGATCCGGATTGTCGGCGGGCGAGAGCTGCGTCAGCGTGCCGCCGTCGGCCGCAATCTGGAAAATGGCCCAGCGATTGGTGTGGTCGATGCCGGAGAAGAGCATCCGCTGTCCGTCGAAATCCAGACAGACGTCGCGTACCAGCGTGTTGCGTTCCGGACGGAACAGCTCCTTCAATTCCGGCTTCCCGCTGCGCAGGCCGGTCAGCACGGCGATCGCATTGTCGTAGCCTGTACCCGGCAGATCGGTGTGATTTAAAAAATTGTTGGGCACCCAGCCCAACTCACGGCCCTTGGCTTGCCGTGCGCGTCCGTTTTTGATGCGTCGGCGCACGATCAGCAGGCGATCTGAATCCAGTAGCGGATTGGCCAGCAATGCGGTGCGCATCTCGGCATTCAGTTCGTCAAAGCGTGCTGTGTCCGGCTCTTCTCCGCGGTCAAGCAGCGCGAGCAGCCTTGCCCGCTCCTTGCTGAAGGCCTCCAGGTTGCGCAGGTGCTCCGCTGCGGCATAACGGTCGGGATAGGTCTCACCCAGATCGCGGATGGCGCGGCGCAGTGCTTCCGGGGCACGCGACAGAAGCCTCTGACGCAGGGCGTGCAAACGTTTGTCACGCGCGATCCGTCGTAAGAACTCCTGACGCTTCTCCGGCGCGGAGCGGCTGACAGTTCCATCGCCGGACGGTTCCCCAGCCGCCTCGATCTTGAGGCTGCAGATGTGTGGAAAGGGGCCGTTGCGCTTCAAAGTCACTGTCCGTGTGCCGGCCTTCACCTTAATGGTACACTGGCGTTCCCACCGCGCGGATTTTGTGTTCCAATCCCCGGTGGTGCCCTTGAAACCGGTGTGAACCTTGACGCCGTCCACCAGAATGTCGGTCGGGCGCGGGTCCTTGGCGGCGTACAGCGCATGTAGCACGTACTCGCCACCAGCCGAAAACTCGACAAGATAACCGGCCTCGTCCGGCGTGCTGCCGCCGTGCCAGATGCAGGCGTGCTCGTTCGCATAGGCTTCTCCCTTCTTGCTGACGCGCACATTGCCAATGTCGAAATCGACAGCCGAGAGTGTGAGCGAATAGCCGTGCATCGCAAATAGGAACGCCGCGCTCGCCAACACTTCAAGCGGCCGGAAACGCATCCGGTGATAGGGTTTTTCCGCACCTACGAGTTTCAGCCGGTTAAAACTGTTCCAGTTCATGGAAACAGGATAACAGTAGCACCCGAACTCTGTCAAGAGGGGGGCAACCGTGAAATGTCCTTTTTAGGGTGATTGAGTCACATCGGTTTTGGTCACTCCGGCTGAGAGTGTTTCGGGGACTGGGCTCCGTCCCTTATCAAATGATTCAAGTTCAACGGCGGCGTATACCCGGCGCTTTTCTTGAAAGTATTGGAACTCGGCCTTTTCCGCGTCTGTCCAGGTGTTGTGTTGCGTGTATGAGCCGCAAAAAGGCACGAGGAGGTCAAGCCAGCAGGCGAAAATGCGTTTCTCGATGTCGTCGACCTTTACGTCGTGATGACCTGGCTCAAAGTGTGCCATGATCTTGCTCTTGCAGGCACCGGTATGATACGGCGGCAGCATCACGGCGCGGCTGCGCGGCTTCAACCACGTCATCCATGGGTTGTTGTCGGGGTTGCCCGATGTGGTGATGGCGACATAGGAGTGGGTGTACGTCCTTTTCGGATCTACCTGACCGGCGCCGATCAACTTGATGGTTTCAGACTTCGCCGGCTCGCCGGTGAGGCTGATCTTGCACGTTGCGATGTTGCCGGCGTTGTGACAGCGGATACAGTGCTTGTCGAAAATCGGCTGGATATTCTGTACATAGCTGAATCCGTCCACAGGGGCGTTTGCGTCGAGCGAGCGCGGCGCATTGCCCCCCAGATAATTCTCCACGCTATCGCGCCACGACTGCGTTTGCAGCCGCTTGATGAGCGGATGTTCCCGGCCGCCAAAAGACTTCAGTTTCTGCGGGGGCTTGGTGAGGGCCAGCATCGTTTTCGCGGAACTCGCCGCATGCGCCCCCGCATCATGCTTGTTTTCGTGACAGCCGATGCAGGCAAAATGCTCGCCGTTCTGGAGTGTGGACCAACTTCGCATGGACTGAATGGTGTAGCCGCGCGCGTCGAGAACCTGAAAATAGATCGGGGCGCGCGCAGGAACCTCAAAGCTGCAACTGCCGTCAGCCTCGATATCGACCTCGCCGAGGACGTGCTTGACGTCCCAACTGCCGCTGTTCAGCGAGATCGGCGTCTGGCAAAGCCCGGTTTCGCACTCTCCCCCGTTCTGTCCGTAACCCATGCGGCAGACGCGGTATTCGAGGGCGACGACGCGGATCTTTTTCGCCGTGCCGCGCGGTATGCCTTGCAGCCCCGGCCCCAGGTAGACATCCTGCACGGTATAGATGCCGTGATTATGCGCCGGCACGATAGTGGACGGGCGCACGGGGGGCGGTGTCCGGCGCATGACTGGAACGGCCTGTCCTGTGCTCTGCCAGTCGTCATACGCGAGCAGTTCGCGCGCGCCATCGGTGTGCATGTAATAAAGGCCGAGCGGTGGGTTGAACGGGCCGAAAGGCGGCAAGTATCCCTCCGGACAGAACGAGCAGAAATAGTTTTCTTCATCGAACGCAAAGGGGTGCGCGTATTGGGGCCCAAACTGGCCGAAGACGTCGATCTTAAAGTCATGGTAGGGGTGGGCGGGGTCGGGCGGTTCAGGTCGGATGAAGTCTGCCGATTCGCGGCCCGGTTTACCGTTGAGCCGGGTGTTGACGAATTCGATGCCTTGTCCTGCCTGGGTCCCCTGGGTGCGGTCGACCAAGCCGAGCTTACCCTTGTAGATGGAGTGATGGCCCGCAATCACAGCGATCGCCTTGTGCGAGCCGGGGATGCCGCGAGCGTGGATGATCGACGCGGGGAACATGCTATTGTTTCCGTAGTATTCTGTCTGCGATGTCCCGTCGGGATTCATCGCGATCAGAGGGTGCGTGTAAAGCGCGCTGCGGTCGTTGTATTCCCAGCGGGTGAACACGATGCGGCCGTCTTCCAGCACTCCGGGGTTGCTAGTCATGAGCTGGTCGGCCGTGAGACGGCGGATGCCGCTGCCATCGATGTTACAGGTGTAAATGTTGCCTCCGGCGCGGTACCAGCAATCACTGATGTGTACGTCGCGCGTGGAGGTGAATGTGATGCGTCCATCCGGCAGGAACACGGGCTCGCAGTCGGCGACGTGCAGCGCCTTGCCGTCTTTGACGACAGGGAACGTGATCTGCCGTATTTGGCGTGACGTCATATCCATTGTGTAGAGGTAGTATGAATCTGTGTCAAAGTGATCGCGCATTGCGAACACCGCGGTCTGCGCATCCCAGGAGAGGCTGGGGTAACAGATTGCGCCTTCGGGTTTTTCGATCAGCACCTCATGCTTGACCGAGCCGTCCTCAAGCAGGGTTCCCATGCAGAGCTGTCCGCCCCGTTTGAAGCCCGGCGTGAAATCGCGGACCTGCTCGTCGGGAATGTCATACTTGCCCACCAGCCCCTGCATGCAGCCGAAAATACCGTGTTTGACGTAGATGAAACGATCGGTTTTGGTGCGGATGTCCTGCAGGCGCGCTCGGCGTCTTGCAGCGCAGGCATCGAGATACAGATCGCGCCAGCGCGGGTCACGGGCTGGTACTCCGCCAGCATCGAGAGATTCCAACCGTTTTCGCAGCGTCTTGACGGCAGGATCGGCCTCAGGCACGCATCCCAATACACGCTGCACCATCGCGTGTTCCTTGGCGGCATCGTTTGAGGAGGTGAAAATCCGGGCGATATCGAGCCCGGCGTCTTGATAGAGCCAGTCGCGTTCAAGCCGGTGGCGCGGAAAGGCGGTGTCCGCCGTGTTCTTGGCCGGAACGTCCGCAGGACGGCGGTCGAAACAGGTAATCTCCGCGATCTGGATGTTGAGGTTCCGGCCGTCACCCGCAACCGGCAGACCCACCTTGAGGGACCAAGGGATTTGCGCCGCGTGTAACCAAGGAGCCTCTCGGTAACGTTTTTGATACGAGTCATGCACGGCCACCCGCAGATAACGGGTCGTAACGGGTTCCCACTCCACAAAGGCAGAGTTTGAGTTGGAGAACGCGGGCAATTCACATTTTTCCGCCAGCGGTCGGACTTGTTCTCGACCCTGCGCGTCGGCGCAAGCAGCGACACTCACGTTCTTCGGCCCCACATAGACCCATGCGTTGCGCGCCACGAACCGCATGCCGCACACCGTCTTGCTCGCGCCCAGATCCAACACGAACTCGGCTGTCACCGGTGGCGCAGCCTTGGGCGGATAGACGTTCGTGTCACTGCCCGTGCGCGTCGTATCCAGCAGACAGGCATAGGTGCCCAAATCGTTGTCGATCATCTTATCCACCGCATATTTTCCGGGTGGATTAGGGTAGCATTCCGCGTCTGTCGTCACAGCGACAGGGCGGAACTCCTCCGCAACAAGCAGGCCGCTACACACTGCGAGCGGGAACACGAGTGAAAAGCTTTTTTTCATGCCCATGGTACACTCTGGTACGTGGAGTTGTGTGAACACGCTGTCACACTCTCCTCGCCTTTCATTTTCAACAGTGTGGGGAAAAGATGTTGGTTTGGCAAGAATTTGCTTGTTCACACGTAGGCTCAAAAAACGATTGCGTGTTATGGAATAGAATCGGTATAGTGCAACCCTTCTCTTTTGTCTTGTGTTGGAGTGATGAAGATGGCTGATAAAACCTTGCCGTTCACGTTAGAGTTTCTTGAGGAAATAACCGCGACCCATCCCACGCCGTTCCATCTCTATGATGAGCGCGGCATCCGCGACAATGCGCGCCGTTTGAAAGCCGCGTTCGCGTGGAATCCCGGCTTTCGCGAATATTTCGCCGTGAAGGCGTGCCCCAATCCATTCCTCATGAAGCTGTTGAAGGCGGAGGGCTTCGGCATGGATTGCAGCTCCTTGCCCGAACTGCTGCTCTCGGAACAGGTCGGCGTGACCGGCGAGTCGATCATGTTCACCTCGAACAACACGCCAGCCGAGGAGTTTGTCAAAGCCAAGGAACTGGGCGCGATCATCAATCTCGATGATCTGTCGCACATCCCGTTTCTCGAAGCATGCGCCGGTCTGCCGGAGTTAGTCTGCTTCCGCTACAATCCGGGCCCCCTCAAAGGCGGCAACGCGATCATCGGCAATCCCGAGCAGGCCAAGTATGGCTTCACGCGCGAGCAGCTTTTCGAGGGTTATCGTACGCTGAAGGCCAAAGGCGTGCGGCGTTTCGGCCTGCACACGATGGTGGCTTCGAATGAGTTGAACCCGCAGTACTTTATCGACACAGCGGAGATCCTTTTCGATCTGGCGGTCGAAATCTCCCGCGATGTGGGGATCACCTTTGAGTTCATCAACATCGGTGGCGGCATCGGCATCCCGTATCGTCCCGAGCAGGAGCCGGTGAACCTCGAGCGTGTCGGCGAGGGCGTGCGGCAGGCCTATGCGTCGCGCCTGATCGGGAAGGGGCATCCGGAACTCAACCTCTACATGGAGTGCGGACGCATGGTGACCGGTCCGTACGGTTATCTGGTCTCGCGCGTGCGCCACATCAAGAAAACCTACAAGATTTTCGTCGGACTTGACGCCTGCATGGCGAACCTGATGCGCCCCGCGCTGTACGGCGCCTATCACCACATCACCGTTCCAGCCAAGGCCGGAATGCCGTGCGACACCGTCTGCGATGTAACCGGCTCGCTGTGCGAGAACAACGACAAGTTCGCCATCGACCGCGCCCTACCGGAGCTGGCCCCCGGTGATCTCGTGGTGATCCACGATGCCGGTGCGCACGGCCATGCGATGGGCTTCCAGTACAACGGCAAGCTGCGCTCGGCGGAACTCCTGCTACGCGAGGACGGCAGCGTCGTGCAGATCCGCCGCGCCGAGACCCCTGAAGACTATTTCGCGACGCTCGACTTTGCCGCAGTCAGTGCGATTCAGTTTGATTAACTGAAGCGCACTGACTGCGGATTTAGGATTTAGGATTTAGGAGTTTCCCTGCTTCGACGTTGGGGGTTCGGTGTTTAGCGGTTCTGGTTCGTGTGTGAACAGACCGAAGAACCATATATCCTTCGAGAGTTTGACAGAATCAGATCGATCATGATACCGTAGTACAGTCATTGATCGATGGAGGTTTTGTCATGTATTCCGTCACGCTATCACCGAAGTTTCAAATCGTCATCCCACTTCCGGTCCGCCGCAACATGGGACTGCGTTCCGGCCAGAAGATACAGGTCGTGGAGCACGACGGGCGAATCGAACTCATTCCGGAGAGAGACATCAAGGATATGAGGGGCTTCCTGAAAGGGATCGACACCTCGTTTGAACGCGAGGAGGATCGCGTATGAACGTAGTCGACACATCGGGGTGGCTGGCATACTTCGCCGGGGAACCCAACGCCAAACATTTTGTTCCGGTACTCCTGTCGCCGCAGGAACTTGTGGTGCCGACGGTCACAATCTACGAAGTGTTCAAAGTCGTTCTTCGGGAGGCCAACGAAAACGCCGCGCTCCAAGCCGTGGCCGCTATGCAGAAAGGGGTTGTTGCGGTTCTTACGCCGAAACTGGCACTAGCGGCCGGCAAGCTGAGTCTGCGGTATGCCTTGCCCATGGCAGACGCAGTCATCTTGGCCACCGCTCAAGACTCCGACGCCACACTCTGGACGCAGGACGCTCATTTCAAAGGTCTCGAAGGCGTCAAGTTCTTTGCCAAGAGATAGCGTAATCGGTTAGCCCGCCGCCCGCGCTTCGCACGGGAATGTAAATGAGGACGTGATAGGCAAGGAGTTTTCACCTTCAGAGTTCAGAGTTCGACGTTCAGCGTTCTGAGTTAAAAAACGTTCACCGTTCAACGCTCAACTCTCAAGTGGAAAAACTCCTAAATCCTAAATCCTAAATTTTCCTTCGGGCGCGCTTCAACGGCGTTGAAGCGCGCCCGGCAGGTTAGCGTTTAGGCAGGTGGATGCAGGCGTTGTGGAATGCGTGCGCCGCTTCCATCCACGCCTCGGACATCGTCGGGTGTGAGTGGATGGTGTTGCCGATCTCGTCGACCGTCAGTTCGTTGCGGATCGCGAGGGCGGCTTCGGCGATCAGTTCCGTCGCATGCGCGCCGACGACCTGCGCTCCCAGCACCTGACCGGTAACGGGGTCGCAAATCCACTTGACGAAGCCATCGGTCTCGCCGGCGGCCATGGCTTTGCCCAAGGCCACGAAGGGGAAGACCGCGGTCTTGACGTCGCGCCCGAGCTTTTGCGCTTGGGTCTCTGAAAGCCCGGCCAGCCCGATTTCGGGCGACGTGAAAATGCAGGAGGGGCAGATATTTTCGACGGTCGACTTCATGCCGACGGCCGCTTCTGCGGCGACGACACCCTGCTGGGTCGCGGCATGGGCAAGTTGGATCGAACCGGTCACCAGATCGCCGACTGCAAAGATCGAAGCCACGTTGGTGCGCCCCTGTTTGTCTACTGGGATCGTACCGCGTTCATCGACGTTGACACCGGCGCGGGCAAGATCCAGCGCAGCAGTGTTAGGCCGACGCCCGACAGCCACAAGCAACAGGTCGCCGGTGACGGTCTGATCTTTGTACGTGCCACTGACCTCGCCGTTCTTGACAACAATATCGGTGAGCGGGGCACCCGTGAGGAAGGTGACGCCCAGTGCTTCCATGCGCTTGCGCAGCACGCGTCGCACATCGCGGTCGAGCACCATGATGATGTCTTCGAGCATCTCGACCACTGTGACCTTTGTGCCGAGCGCGGCCGCCATGCAGGCGAACTCACAGCCGATCACGCCGCCGCCCAGAATCAGGAGCCGTTCCGGCAACGCCTTGAGGTCGAGAAACGCGCGGCTGTCCATCACCCGCTTGTCCTTCGGCAGGAAGCCCGGCATGGCGGAGTCGCTACCGGCCGCGATGATGATCGTGGCG
>Ga0209718_1003005_pt1 | contig 15638 bp, 15 predicted proteins | sample AD_JPNAS1_MetaG_FD_184420 | JGI IMG/M metagenome (GOLD analysis project Ga0209718, IMG submission 184420) | Active sludge microbial communities of municipal wastewater-treating anaerobic digesters from Japan - AD_JPNAS1_MetaG (SPAdes) (version 2) | ecosystem: Engineered > Bioreactor > Anaerobic... | reverse complement strand
TGCGTCGCTGCTGACGTACCAAAGCAACCCCTCACGCATCCGGTCAACTGGTTGCCTGTTTTCGTTGTATAGGATATAACCTCGTCACCGATCCTGATGTGTCCGTCCGCTGCATCGAGGTCTGTGCCATCTGATACCGATATGGTAGTCTGTGCTGCCGTCATGGCAGCCGCCAGTTTTATATTTAATTTCGGTGGAATTTCTATTTTTGCCAGCTTTTTTAACAGGTCTACGCATTCAATGGTAATAATACCCCCTTCTTTAATCGTAATGCTGTCGATATTTCCCTCAAACTTTTGCGCGAAATCAACCGCTGCGAGGCCGTAAAATCCTTGATACAATCTGATGCGCCTACCTGCATAATTTGGGTTTCGAGCGATAAGTTTGCGCCAGAACGATCCCTGCACAGAAGACCTCGTGGAAACGTACGGGTCTACGCCTATATCCGTGTCCGGCTCATCGTACATTACAACGTTCACTCTCCCTGCGACAGTCAAGCTGGTTTTGATTTCTGTAGGTAGATGCTTGACTTCTTTGATATATGGCCGCTCGCCTGTTTTGAAAGGCAACGGTGCATTATTCGACGTAAAGGTGTAATCTTTTGTCCCTTTACTATAATTGGTTTTATCCTTGCACGTGACATATGTGTTGTAGCATCGTCCTTGTATGCCGCCGCAGGACGCAGTGGACAAACCGCAATACAACCCGGGCTTGCCGCACCAATCGATTGCGGCGCAGGGGCTCACCCCTATCGTATTATTACAGTAGTCGAGCGTAATGATCGCCATTTCTATCGGATAACGCGACAACGAATTTTTGTATGTATCGTATGTCATACTTCACGCACACCGCGCATTTTTAGCGATAAGACATCGACATATGCCAGGACGCTGAACGGTGTTTCCAACGGCATATCATCGTCGATAGACACAAAAAATACATCGGCAGGGTACGTATCGAGATCCCAGGCAAAGAAAAACGGTTTAAAGAGTCTCGCATGGGTCTGCCAAAATGGAATAAAATATGCGTCGAGCCATGTTCTGGACACAAGGCTGAATAGAACCTTTAAACTCAAGCGTGGATTATATGTTGACACACCGAGGATGTGGCCGTTTTTGCTGCGCCCCACATCTGCTTCCGGGGATTCCGCATATGGGGCATACGGGGTATCGGGAGGATATTCAAATTGGATCTTCACACCCAGCGAGGCGACCGCTATATAGACGGCAGTGGCCGCTGTGACTATCTTGATACGCCAAAACTGCGCCGATGCAGATGTGAATTTCTTCAGAAACGCTTTGTCGGATGATGGGGTAAACCCGGCCAGGCGCTCAGTCCATGCTACATTGTCCGGCGATGATTCGACTGATACCGTCGCGGTTGCAGTGTATAGATTGTGCCCGACCATTGCAAGGCAGTCAGCGCTTTTTGCAGACCCGCAATCGACTGTGATGTATTTTGTGCCGTGGCTTGCCGCTTTCCAGAACGTATAAGGCCGTAAATCGATTATATTGAGAATATCGTAACCTGTGGCGGTATCGGTTGCCGCCGGGTTGCCGTCTGTCAGTCTGTTATCATGTAATATTATCGGCGTCTGCATAGCATTATGACCTCATGCCGTCCTCAACTGCCTTTTGTATCGATGGTAACATCTCGCGGGCAAATGCATCGTGATCCACGACGTTGCCGGCGATATGCAAATTAATCACCATAGGGCGTTCGGACTGTTTTGCCTCTGTCGCCTCCCACGTGTTTGTTGTCGGCGTGCTGTATGAGTAGCCGCCTCCGCCGGATGGTGTTGCTGCTGTCCCGCCGCCGGCGCCCGGCTGTTGTGAGGCAATGGCTGCAATACGGGCCATGCCGAATGCTATTGCCATGCCTGCCCAGATCGGAGCCATTGCCTGGCCGAATGGAGGAGGCAGGCCCATTGCTTGTTTATACGCTCCGACGGCCATCGTGTATGTATCGATAGTCGCCTGAGCTATTGCAAACGCCTTATACGCATTAAAAGCGGCCTTGCTTTGATTGCCGGATAATGCATAAAATGCCTGCGCCATTCCGGCCATAGCCCCGAAGGAGTTGCTTGTTATAGCGAGTCTTTGCTGGGTGTACATCTGCTCTTCTGCCAGTTTCATCTGGTTGTAAGTCTGTAACTGGGTAAATTCATCGATATATCCCTGTTCACTCAACGCCTTTATGGCGTTCCATTCATTGAGAGCTGCCTGATAACGTTGTGATGCCGGGTCGTTTCCCATCCCGATATCGGCTATCCCCTTTATTGATGATCCAAGCTTACCGAGTCCCTGGCCTGCCTCGCCGCCCACCTGGTTTGCCATATCCATCATCTGCGTCCATATGTCGTCATAGCCTTTCTGCCGGGCATTTTGCTGATTTTTAATCAGCTCATTTAATTCTTTTTGCTTGCTGATATGAATATCGAAGATTTCAAAGGCCAGCGATTCTTCTGTATGCAGGATCTGCCGTCCGGTAATCTCCCTCTCTTTCAGAAGTTCCAGCATCCGTTCGGTCGGATACAACATGTCTTCAGCATAACCGAGCTGTTCCAGGGCTAAGGTTGTCTCTGCCTGTTTATTCTGCAATGCCTTGACCTGTAGTTCATTCTTTTTGCGGGCGAGGGTTTCTTCGTTTATCAGACCTGCTTTCGCGCTCCATTCAAGTTGCTTTGCCTGATGCGCCGCTTCCAGTTCAAACAATTTATTTTTTGTCTGCATATTGAGCAAAACGATCTTGTCCGCCAGTTTTTGTTCTTCCTCATATGCCTTTTTAATGCGTTCCTGCGATTTTTCGTCGTATTCTGACCAGTATTTAGCGAGCTGAGCCGTAGTCCAGGCGGTAATCTTCGCCTTGTCTGCGCCCTCTTTTGCAAATTCAGCCGCGCGGTGATGAATATGTTCAATCTCAGTCATGGTGAGCTTAGCTATCTCTTCATGAATCTTCTTATTTACGTCCTGCGTTTTCTTTAAGTCCTGTGTCGGCGCAGGGGTTGCCTTGCCGCCCCCAATATCCATATAGTTGACGATTCCTTTCCACCAATCTTTCTGCGATCCTTCCGACCCGCCGGACATAACCTGTTTCAACATATGTATCTTCTGCCGGGTCGCATCCGATGCCCCGCCGACTGCCTCGATCTCCAGTGCAGTAATTTCAAGCTGATCAATCAACGCCTGAGTATTTGCATCAGCCGACAATGATGATAAAGATTTTTTGAAATTCTCCATCTCCAATTCCGCTGCTCTTTGCTCCTGATAATGGTTGATGGTAACATACGTCAGCGCACCGAGAGCGGCTGCAACTATGCCTGCCGGCGTTGCAAGGGCGGTCAGTGATCGATACGCAAGTATTTCGATGACTGTTATGAGTTCTTTTATTTGAGTCGTTAGTTTCCCGGTCTGGGCGGCAGCGGTAAGCATCTGCACGGCATAGTAAGACCCAATCGCCACCGATGCCCCGATGAGTATCTCTTTCAGATCGCTCACTATCGATATACACGTTTTTGCCGCCATCCAGAGATTCTCGATTGATCCGACAGCTACGGCGAAGCCTGTCTTGATATTGTCAGCCCACCGGGCGAGATCTCCTGATGCCTTTAATTCAGCGAGTGTTCGTTCCCACGATTTGAGCTTATCGACGAAACCTTCAATTATAATGCCCAGCGCAGGCTGAAATAGTTCGCCGAATTTAAGCTTCACTTCCTCGATGAATCTCGGCATGGATGTCATGAGTTTTCCTACCGTCCCCATAGCTGCTTCATACGAGCCGGCAATGTCTTTTCCCCGTTCAAGGACAAGATTCAAGGCGATCTGCTGCTTTTCCTGAGACGACAGCGACTCCGCCGTCCTACCCGTTGTTTCGGCAAATCGTCTGTAGGCAGACTCGAATTCAACGGTAATGCCGACAGTCCTGAGAATTTCCGGCTGGAGGGTGATAATGCCGTGCATGAGCCGCTGCAGCGCCTCCGACGAGTTGATGTTGCCGATTACCGCCGCATCCTGGGCGACCCGCGCCAACTCCTGCGACTTTGTCAGATCGAGATGCGCCTGCATCATGCGGATAACAGACTGATTGGCCTCCTGGGTTGTGATGCCCATCTTTCGCACTCCTTCCGAATACGCTTCTACTTCGGCCCTGCTGTACCCGGCATTCTTACCGACGGTCTGCATGACGATTCCCAAGGTTTCGACCCGGGCGGCGAGCACCGCCGACTCCTTGACCGTTTCTAAAGCCTTATACGCTGAATACAAGCTGCCGAGATCACGGATCATGCTTTGGAATCCGCCGTTGAGCGCAGGTATTGCTGATGTCATATTTTTCGCTGATGTCGTCAGCTCCTTCATCGCGTTTTCGGTCTTTTGCAATACGGAAATTGCCCCTTTGTCGTCGGCCTGAATGACTATATTGACAGAGTTCATATGTGTGCTATACTCCTTAGTATGATCATCGCAGCAATTGCCTCTGCTTTGAAGGGCTTCCTCACCGTAGGATTATTTATCGCCGCTGCAGCGTTTTTCATCGCATCCGATGTTATATCGGGCGTTCTTTTAAGTATCATCGCCGTCATCTCGTTAAAGGCGTGGTGACGCATCGTTCCATTCTCTCCGTTTCGTCTCGTAATACACCGATATCCATCCACTCCTCAACTGAGAGTTCGTTCGCCGTAAAGGGATATCCCGCACGCTGCAGACGGTACAGATACCAGATATGTGCGAACCACTCACTCGGTTCATAGGGTTCTCTCCCATCGCATTCCGCACATTTTGCAGCGAGCATCTGCCCTGATGTCGCCAGACATTTTTTCTTTTTTTCCGGAGTGCATCTGGCTGCAAGCCTCCTTAGCTCTTCGGCAAAGGGAGGATATCCTCCTCGATCGCCGTCTCTATCTCCACATCCGTATCGGATGCAACGCGCGCCCCCTCATAAACGACGGTTGCAAATGTCGATACAATGTCTGATGCCATACGTCCGAGCAGGTCCTTCCAGTCCTCCCGATAATTCGGGCTTTCCGGATCGGATGATATGGGCTTGCCGGCAACCCCGAAATCCCCTTCACGGAAGCCTGTGAGTATGGCAGTGCCGAGATCAACCTTTACCTTTGGGTTCAATATCAGCTTATTGCCCTTCCTTTTGTAGAGCTTTGACTGATACTCGACCTCTTCCTGGGTGGTCGGGTTGCGGTAATACAGTTCTATTTCAGTGCCTGATCTGGCATCGTTTATTATCATTTTGTTCCTTGCCGATACGTCTAAATCTCTCATGTGTCCTCCTTTTTAGCTTTGTCTTATCTTTATCTCTCCGTTTCCCTCTGACAGCGTAGGATGGGCTGTAAATGCCAAAGCGTACGTCGCCATCCCTTCTCTGCCTCCAAGTTTCGGCGGGGTCAATACCGTGTTGCTCAACGTAATTACAAACCGATTGCCCGAAGCAGATCCGATGGTTGCTGCTATCGTCCCTGCATCTCCGTCTTCCCAGAGGTCAAAAGGATTAAACGATGAGAGCGCAACCAGTTCCGGGTCCACACTCCCCTCCACGTCTCTGCCGACGATGCTGTATCTGTATATGCCGTTCGAAGCGTTGGCGGACATGCGTTTGGCAATCTTGTTTTTAATCGTGACCTCGAAGTTCTCGATGATTCCGGCGTAGGTGTGGACGGTGAATGTAGCGCTGCGGAACATAGGCGGTACAATCGATGTTGCCTCAAATGTCGGAGCAGGAAAGGAGACATCCGTAACGGACGCCTTGCCTCCCCACAAACCGATCAGAGAGAATTCAAGCTTGGCGATATCATTCGCCTTTGCGGACAGCTTGACGCTTTCTGCCATACACCCGAGCACCTTCCAGAGTATGCCGTCCTGATAAAACCAGATGGTGCAGGATTCGCCGGCGGCGGAGCTGTTCGGATCATAATCAACATACGATCCCCCGATAGATTCTGTCAGGTTTGCTGCTCGCAGCAACGCTGCTATTCTTGGCGGTGTTGTGGCTACGCCCGATCCCCTCAATTCTACCGGGAATGATATTTTTACGCCTTCCCCGAGGGGTACTTTCTGAAGCGACCCGAAATAGGGCAGCATCACCTTTCTCTCCCGGCTTGCATCTGCTATTTCAATAGATACCTTGCCGGTAAGCAATGCATTATCGCCGACCGTAGGGGTAGGGTCATTGCCGTATATCGATTCTACTTTCGCCAGGATTAATTGTTTTTCTTCAAGACTCATTGTTTGCCTCCCTCTTGTCTATATTTGGCACAAAATCTTGTTTGTTGATGTCGTAACGATAGGTACCGGGTTGCCTGTCCATCCCCGCTACGGGCGATCCAGTGCTTTGTGCATCTTCCTGTTTTGTACATGCCTTCCCGAGCCTTGCGGCCATTGCCTCGTCATTCAGGTTTTCTTTTTGCGGTTTGCCCTTTGCTGCCGTACTGTATGATCCTGGTTGCCTATCCATAAATTCCTCCTCACTAAGGTAATATGTGCTCTGTTATTGATAATGTAATCTCTGAATAATGGCACAATATGGCGCCGAATGTGCGAGGCTCAATCACGTCGACCTGACATGGCGAGTTTTCCGGGTTATCTCCGTCGCGGTAGTACCATGTGTTTATTTCTCCAAGGGTTCTGAATGTTTCGCATATCGTATCTACAAGGATCTGAAAGGTCTTGTCTGTTTCTTCCGAATCCTTCAGACTCATATACCCCCGTATTACAAAAACATGGTGTCGAAAATATGCGCCCCTTTTATGCTCGTGAACACTTCTTCGGGTTATTTCCCATCCCCTGATCTGCTGGCTGCCCCCTGTAGGTGTATATGCAAATAATGCGAGAAACTCTTGCCAGTTTTTTGTAAATCTTTCATAGTCGTGCACAATCCCGATATCGGTTATGGATTCGAGCCTGGTCTTTACGTCTGCTAATATAAGTAGATATTTACTTGCCATTTATTTCCCCTGTAATAGATGCCGCCGCCCGTTCAAATATACTTTGAATTTGTGGTAGGTTGTCGGCCAATGCCCGTTCAAACATATGTATGCCGGGGAATCCCTTTTTGCCGATCTTTCTTCTAATCAAAAAGCTGACGCTCTTTTTCCATGCTGTATAGGCAAGCACTTTATCCATGCTGTTAAAAGCCCGCCGGCGAGTACCGAGCTTCAAATCTATCCATCCGTCAAGGGCGTCAGCCGGGGGCATCTTTCTGCCCGGTCTTCTTCCCTTTTCTATGACCTCTCCGTATATGCTCTGGGTCGCCACAATGCCTTTTATCAACGGGGTTCCCTTCTGAATTGTCTCGCCATGGATGCTCGCAAGAAGACCTCCTTTTGCGCCGCCCACACCGATTCTGGGGGCTTTTCTGATATTTTCCTTTACCTTCCGTTCAAGGAGTGCAACCGACTCGCTCATGGCCCGATCAAGATGCATCTGGGATATTTTTAAGGACACGCCATTGTAAATCGCTCCATTACATTTGATCGTCGCTTTTATTTCCATTACCGTTTTTCCCTTGCCCATCGGGGGTGCGTCAACCGCTCACCACCGGCAGGGTATTTCAGGTCGAGATCCACTATTACTGACGCAGCGGGGGTTATATCATCCCCTTTGATCCCCATATGATTCTTGTATAAGGTAATTAATTTTTTTGCACGGGCGCTGAACTCGCTGCCTTTTGACCGGTAGTTCACACTATCTGCACCGATGACCGAATCACCCGTCTGGGTATGGGCGTTTGCCAAATCTTCCAGACATAGTGCGGCAACCAGCCTACAGAATGCGTCTTCATCGGTTGCAATTATCGTTGTAATTGTCCTGGGTATTGTAAAAGTAATTCTGAATGTGTCTGCCGCTGCCGGTGAATTATTAAGCAATCTGACCTGTTTCTTTGTAGTGTTTTGATAAATTTCATATGTATCGGGGTCAAGCAATGTTGCCGGTATATCCCCTATAGGATACTCGATACTTTTTATCTCACTGAAACCTTCTGACCACCCGGTCGGCAGATCATAATCATGCCCGCCGTTGCCTGTAACGTCTACCACGTCAGTGTCGGGGCGGTGTTTGCTGTATGTATTAAGCGCTTCGGCGATTTTTAGTTCATAATCATCCGGGTTGACAAGTTTGGCCGAATCATCTTTTACAATACCAACAACTTTGTTTAATAAGGTCAATAGATCGCTCATTAGTACATCCTTCTAACAGTCAATATGACTGTTGCATCAGTAATATGAGACCCGCCGGAAAGGGTGAAAACAATCGTTATAGCGGCTTCATCCGCGATATAGCTGTCGGAGATTGTGCCCTCGTACGTAACATTTGCCGATGGGCAGGCAATCGCTGCGCTCAGAATTGATGCCCCTGCTTCTTTAACATCAATGGTTGCAGATCCCGACACATCCCTCGCAGACGCAGACACGCCTATTACCCTCATTTTAAACGGTGTAGTCCATCTGACCGGCGTTGTTGTCGATGTGATCGTACCCATGATGGGCAGCACTATCACCTGAATGCCGGGGGCAGTTTCCGGATAATTTGACGTTGCTGCCCGCAAAGGCAAACCTGCCCCCATTATAATAAGGAGGGATATGAGCGCCACGCTTATTGTGGCGCTCATAAATTTAAAGCTATGTTTCATCTTACGGCTGCTCGTACAATTCTACTACATCCGTACCATTACAAACATAAAGGGACAATTTACCTGTGGCGATTGTGCCGCCTGCCTGCCCTGTCACTTTAAAGGTAAGGACCTGTCCAGAGTTGTTATAAACATAATATTGTTTGCCGGCCCTGCATGACGCAAGCAACGCATTTACAGCCTGATCTGCATTTGTAGCTGCAAGATATGTTGCCTCCGCTTCCAGTGCAGATATGGACCAGTCTGCATGAGCTGCCCCGTAATCGTGGCTGGCTGACCCGTTAGTTCCTGTTATACAGATTGTTCCGCTTGCATCCGGTAATGTAATTGTCCTGTCAGCGGTAGGATCGGTCGGTGTGATTGTTGTCTCGTGTGCGTCTGCGGTTGCACCTTCGAACACCAGGCCGTTTGATGCCCCGGTAACTGAGTTTGCAGCGTCAGGGGCATTGGTAGCCAGCGTTGACAATACAGGGGTTCCGCTTGCATCCGGTATTGTAATGGTTCTGTCCGCTGTGGGATCGGTAACTGCAATGGTGGTTTCAAAGTCATCAGCCGTTGCACCTTCGAATACCAGAGGAGACGCTCCGCTCAATACCCCGAGTGTCGTTAGTGCCGATGTATCGAGATAATTTTTGCAGTTAATAAGGTACTCGGTGGTACTAATGGCCGTTCCAACCTGCTGGTTCCATGTGGGCGCAGATTGTGTTATAGCGCCGGCAGTCTCGGACAGATATCCATTTTGACCTTCAGAGAGACCTGTCCAGCCGGACACGATACCGACAACAATTATCTCCACGGTCTGGCCCGACGTGCCGCCCTTACCGATAACGCCCACTGCAGGGCGTAGTGTCGCAGCGTCGGCATCTGCCTTATATGCATACCCATCCGCATCTTTAATGGCTACAACATGGCCTGTAGTCAACGTTTCACCAGCAGTCGCCGAAAAACGTACCCACTGCTGTTTAATCACATATGCGTTCACGTTCGCTGACAACAACATTATAATGACAGCCGCGATCCACATAATTATCAAGTTTGTCTTAATCTTTTTCATTACTACCTCCATTTTTTTATTTAGGGGTTTAAGGGTCCAAGAGGCCGATGGGCCAGTTGAACCACTTGAACCCTGTCTTTTTTTATACTACGCTCTTATCAAAGCCCCGGTAGTCATCAATTTCGACTTCCATCTCCTGGCGGATTTTGTACTGTATCTTGTCTGCGGCAAACATCTGCCCGACAAGAGGATTATCTGCCACGAAGAATTCAGGCTCTTCCTGACCGTTCATATAAGCCACTTCAAGCAGCTCGACATCTTGTCCATTAGCCACAAGACCCCAATCGTCAGTATCGGTTGTCAGCTTGTTGATAATAATCCGTTCGTGGTTGGCGCCAAATCTGCCGGCGTGAGGATTGCCCCCGGCCACTCCAGGCCACGGCGAATTGAGACCCTTTGCAACTTCGAGCCTTTCTCTTGGTACCCACATATAAAGCGCTTCAAGGGCGAGCTTTTTCCCCGAATCCTGTTCGGTCTGGTTGAACATCGCTGTGAGCCTGTTTGTAAGCGTTACGATACCTGTAGCGTCGTTGGTAAGCCCTACCGCGCCGAGATTGGCATGATCGTTGTGGAAAAGAGCTTTGCCATCCCCTTTGTATGTTGCATTGTTGATAATTTTGTTCCAGCAACGCTGCGCTTTGGTTCTTTTTGCGGCTCTGCCAAGCCGGGACGGTATTTTTTGCAGGCTTCTTAAATCATCGTTGAGAATAGTCTTTCTCGTGATTGTGACTATCCCGCCTTTCTGATTTAATGCGTAGCTCACCTCTTCGTCGGTGACATTCGTCAGTTCGGCATAGTCGGCGGCTTCAGGATCTACATCCGGCAGATCCCCATAATATCCGACCCTGATCGATTCCATTGTCTTAAAGTCAACTGCGCGACGGATATAACTGATCAATATCTGCTCGCCGAAATCAACAGCGTGGTAATCCTGCACAATTCTTCTGTACATCGATGTGCCAAGAAGAAACGAAAACGAGCTCGAACTATATGCCGCAGGGAGTCTCATCATCTCCATATATGCCTGCCCGAATTTTAATCCATCTCTGGTAGGCAACCCCCTGACCTCAGCATCTCCGGTTATCTGCACGTATGCTGCCCTTATCCCTTCAAATGCTTTTATGCCCTTAAATTTTTCATCAACCTGGACGCCAAGAAGGAGATCGCAGGCGGCCTGCATTTTCTCTGGCTCCTCGTTACACATTCTTATCTGGCCAGATCCGGTTACGCCTCCGCTTCCTGTCAGCTTATCGACATATTCCTTTTCCTCCTTGATAGCCGCTTGCAGCGCTGCCGGTTCAAACATTTTACCGTCAAATTGCTTTTGAATTCTCTGAACAGCCAGCAGGGGGAGGCCGCATTCCTTAAGTTCGTCTTTCAGAATAACAGATGCCGCAGCAATGCGGGTCTGTTCGAGGAGCGCCTTGATCTCATCAGAACCTGAATCGGATTTTGATGAGACAACCGGTGCAGCGGACAGCAATGAGATGACCTCATCTTCCGTGATTGTTTCGAGAGTACCCGCATCAACAAGCTTCTGATACTCGTCGGGCCGTGCCGCCTGTAAGGCAGCCAAAAGTTTTTTTATCATGTGTTCCTCCTTTTTTGGGCCTGCCTGTGCGGCTGCGGCCATTCGTATGAATCTACCCCCTCCGATGGGGTTATACACAACATCGACACTATCAACCCCGGCTATGACCTCAACGGTCTTTTTGCCTTTCGGTACATAACCGACTACATCATGAGACAAGCCGATCAAATCCTGTTTGCCACGTGCAAACGAATCAATCAATGCATCACGCAGCCATGCAGCGGTTTTTATTATATTCAAACTGCCCTCAAGACCGGTTGCATTCGGTTTGACATCGGAAAGCCACCCCACGAGATCCCGAACAGATTTCCCCATAGGATTTTTCGGGTTGTCATGCTGCCCCTGCGACAGAGCAAAAACCTTCGCACCTTCATAGAGATTTGCGGCAGCATGCAGTACCGCAAGAGGATAATCGAACAGCCCGGCTTTATCCAGTCCTGCTTCGATGATCTGGACCTGCCACTTAAAACCTTTTTCGGCATCAGGAGTGTCATCAGAATCAGATGCAGCAAGCAGACGGGCAGCAGCATTCACTCGCACATAATCCACCTGTCGCCGTACCTTTGCCATGTCCCCGGTTACAACCTTGCCGTTTTCATCGATAGTGTAGGGCACCTCGAACAAAGCCCCGGTCCCGTCGGATATAATGCAGTGATCGATATAAATATCAACCATATCACCCCTTGAATCCGGAAAGGCCGCAGTAAACGCATCACAAAGCGCTTTCCGTATCTCGCTGAAGCTCAGCATTAGTTAACCCTCCTTTGCCGGCTCTTTCGCCGGGTTTTTCGGAATGTCATATTTTTTTCCATCCTTTGTTACGACATGAAACGAATCCCCATCGTCCCTCTGGCTAAGAATATCGTCGAGAACAAGGGGACGCACTACGGGTATAAGTTTTATTTTTTTTGCCCCGTCATCACCTGCAACCTCTTTCCTTTCTGATGTCCTAAACTTCAATCCCTCTAACTGTTTTTGCTGTACATTGGCCATGTTTGTTACCTCCTTATTTTGATTCTTGACAAATCTTCCATCTGTGCTAAACTATTATTGAAAGCTTCTTTGACACGGTGAATCCTCCAGCCGTACCGTCTGCTCCCGGCAGATTGGAGTTGAAGGGAAACGGAGGTCCTTCCAGAGAAGCTTTTAATATTTTTAAAGTACATTTTTTATTAGTCTTCCTTTCTTCATCTCGTTTATAATGTCTTTTTCGTTAGTAAATCTGAAGGATGTCAGATAAAGCTCGTTTTTCATGTGAACCGCTTTCACCACTGCAAAATAATCTTTCTCTCCCCGTTCAATAAAAACAAGGTTGCGTTTTTCCTTCTCAATCACTATTTGTGAATTATTAATAATGTCCGGGATATGTCTGTAATCGCGAATGGTCAAGTCCGGATGGTTCTTTTTATTTTTCGACAATGTTTCGTTGCTGAGCATTACTATATCTGATTTTGCAGTTAGCTCCTTTTGTAAATTATTGTCCAATGTTGCTACCGGGAAATTTCCCGTCCTTTTCCCATGATAAAAGTCTCTAAACTCCTGAGTCTTCAGGCCTTGCCGGACAAAATTATCAACAGCCTCATATCTGGTTGTTCCGTATGACACAAACCCGGCATCTTTCAGTTCATCATTCCAACTCGCATGATACGGCACATGATCACACCCGCAATGGATTACCTCGCTTATCGGCGCATTCGGATGCCTGGGGTGCATTATTGATAATCCGCCTACTTTGAACGGCTGATCTACCGGCACATGCTGCCCGTGTGCCATGACATGGGATATACGGGGCATGTGCGGATGCCCGGCGTGTATCCACTGTTTCTCGAGACCGTCTACATATGCAGCGGCCTCTGTCATACGAAATTGTGTCGCCGCTGAAAATATTCTGCCCATTTCGGTTTGTGTTATTGTCTCTGCACGCAAGGCAATATTACCAAACTTACCGGAATCAATAGTCATGCCTATCGCCTTTGCCACTTCTTGTGGAGTTTTTGCGCCGAGCATCCCCAGGGTAATTTCTCCCTTGATACCATGCCAGGCATCCCCGAACATCTTTTCAAGATATCCGTTTGAGTAATCCTTTAAAACATCAAGCGCACCGGTCGATATCCGGAAACCTCCGGCAGATAATTCGACGGCCCTGAATGCGGCATCCACGAGCCCAACTCCCTTGCCCCATGCGCTATTCAGCAACCCTGACAGCTCGGCCGTTGCCTTACTCTCATATTCAGCCATCTTGTCTTCCAGGGTATTCAGCAGGTTTTTAAGGTAATAACTATCCCACGATCCGAGGGCGGCCCGGCCTAATTCGTTCATTGTCTGCCCGTGCAGGTCTTTCATAATATTCAACATGGCCTCACGTCCGTCGGCAATGTTCATATCTTTATCTTTTAGCCGGCGCTTTATCTCGTCCGTCACTTTCACCTTGCGCCTACCTTGTTGTCCTTCCCAAATCGCCGTTGACATAGTTATAACAGGTGTCAATGAAAACACACGGCCTCTTGCCCTCATTTGTTTTTAAAAACGCCCACAGCGCAATATTCATTTTAATCGGCATTTGCCACCTTCAAGTCCGGTTTACCTTTTTTATAATCTTCATATCCTCTGCTCGATTCTTGTTTTTCCAGGTTGTCTTTTATCTCTTCAAAATTCATATCAACGCCCGTAAATGCCACAACGCTTGCAAATATCTTTCGGGCCGTGTCCTTATCAACCCAGCCTTGAACTTCTGCACTCACCAGTGCAGTTCCTATCTGCTGAGCCGCTGTGCTCATTTTTGCAATATCTTTTGTGCCCATTTCCGGTGTCATTATCGTAAACACAGCATCTTCATCACTTACCCTGAGATACCGTGCCTCTCGTGCCCGCCTGATTGCGTAACCGAGCATGTCCTCGAGGATGTATTTAACGTTAAGTTGTTTCTGACTCATGACCTTTAGCGCCGGCTGATCCATTTCAGATGCCGTTGCCCTGTTGACATCCCCGCCGCCGCCGAACCAATGTTCCGGAAACCCCCATCTCCCCAGTATATGATTTCTGAAGAGCCTTGCCCCCTCTGCTGCATCGGCAGATTTGAGATCAGGCGTTATTGCATTTAAAGATACTTTCTCGTTATGTCCGAATACAGATCCTGATTTTTTGCTGAAATTATTTAATTGTTCCTGAATGGCCGAATTATCACCACCTTCGACCTTCATATCCCACACAAACGAATTAAACTGGGGCCATTTATCGCTATAATCAAATAAAAACTGTTCATATACATCGAGCCAATCAGCGACAGATAGATATGAGGATCTGCCCCTCGGCGAATTGGTCACGTTGTTGATAGACCAATAAAAACACTCTCCATCCGTAAACTGTTCTCTCAGCCATTTTGCTTTGGGAGATAATAAGAAATCGGCATCATCGGGAAGAATGGTCATATATTTTTTCGGATCGCTCGTTATGGTGTAACCCCCGGCCATGCCTGTCCAACCCTTCGTCAGTACGCCGATAACCATCCGAACATTGTCCGGGTCGGTTATAACTTGATCTATGTTGGCGGGGTCAATATAGCCGTATCGTGTACGCCCTGTCTGCTGTGCGGTAAATACAGGGAGGCATAATTCGCCGTATATCTGAAGCTCGTTGACGTGCTTCGGAAAATAAAGAGGCATACGGTTTATCGGATCGTGCCAAAATCCATCCAATACAGCCTTTGTATCTTCATGCTTCGCCTCGTACGGCATGCCTTCGGCAAGTATAAATGCCGTTGTCACATCAACAAGCCATCCCGCAAGAGGGTTTGTCTCCCAGAGCCAGTAAGCAATTTCTATCATCCTGTCCTGCGTTACAGGAAGAAGCTCCCGATCTGCGTTGCCCGTTAGTTTTCTCCACTGTATATCCTCAAGCGTCGGAGCGGATAGTGATGATGATGACGCCGCCTTGATTTGTTCTGTTACACGATCGTTAACCATTGTATTTATAGCGCTGCCCAGCATTTTCTGTGCTGCCCATTCTATCAGTTTCATGCTGCCCTCCTGCTGTATAAACCCCTTGAACGGTTTGAACGACTCAAAGAATTTAAACGATTTATTCTCCCGCCCGGCCTCTCGGCATGGTAATCATCGTCTGATGTCTCGGCCGATACCGACACGGCCGATATAAGCCCCGCCTCGATCATGCTTTTGAGCATCTCCAGTGCGTCGGGTCCGTCATCATGATCGCCCATGGGATAATGCATAAGCTGGGTTAGCAGTTCGCGCATATTCCTCCGGAACAGAATCCAGCCGTTTTTGATCCAGGGCTGCAATGTCTGTATTCTCAGAAGCTTATCCACATTTGGCTTCACTTCTACCACATTCAGCGTCA
>Ga0209718_1003001_pt1 | contig 15654 bp, 13 predicted proteins | sample AD_JPNAS1_MetaG_FD_184420 | JGI IMG/M metagenome (GOLD analysis project Ga0209718, IMG submission 184420) | Active sludge microbial communities of municipal wastewater-treating anaerobic digesters from Japan - AD_JPNAS1_MetaG (SPAdes) (version 2) | ecosystem: Engineered > Bioreactor > Anaerobic... | reverse complement strand
CAGGGCTTGCGCGATCTCCCGGTCGCCCATGCTACTCGCGCGGTCGATGCCGTCGATATCGTCCCTGCTCTCGTCCAAGTGCTGTGTCCGCCTCCTCCAGCCAGTCGCCAAGACCCGCTACGATTTCGGAAGCCACGTCGCAAGGGTCCGAGATGCCGCAGACGTCAATCCACGCGATGTCGTCGTGCTTCCGGAACCACGTCATCTGGCGCTTGGCATACTTGCGCGTCTCCAGTTTCACTGCGTCGATTGCCCGATCCAGCCCTTCCCGCCCCGCAAGATACGCGGCGAACTCCTTGTACCCTATGGCCTGCATCGCAGTGGCCTCGGGGTCATACCCCATCTGAAGCAGCCCTCGCACTTCGTCCACCAGCCCGGCAGCGACCATCTGGTTCACGCGGGCATCAATGCGCGCGGCGAGCGCCTCCCGCGGCATCGTCAGGCCAAAGAGCCTCGCGTTGTAGGCATTCACAGGCACGTGCTTTCTCCGAAGCTCTGTAATGGGACGGCCGGTCACCTCGAACACTTCAAGGGCGCGCACGATCCGCCGCAGATCGTTGGGGTGTATCCTTGCGGCGGCCTCGGGGTCGCACAATGCCAGCCTCGCGTGGAGCGCCGGCGCGCCGTCCGCGCCTGCCGCCGCCTCCCGCTCAAGCCTTTCCCGGACCGCAGGGTTGCGGCCCTCGTCCGGGAAGAGAAATCCCCTCACGACAGCGTCTACATATAGCCCTGTGCCGCCCACCATTATGGGCAGCTTCCCTCGCGAGGCCGCGTCGGCAATAGCTGCGCCTGCAAGCTCCTGGTAACGAGCCACGTTGAACACTTCGTCCGGATCAGCCGCGTCAATGAGGTGATGGCGGATCTCAGCCTGCTCGCCCAGGGACGGCTTGGCAGTGCCAATGTCCATTCCTCGGTAGACCTGCATTGAGTCTGCCGACACAATCTCCCCGTCCAGCCTGCGCGCCAGGGCCATCCCGACGGCCGACTTGCCTGACGCCGTGGGCCCAACTATGGCCAGCAGTGGAATGCGCATCGACTCGGTCATCGACATTCCGCCTCGTGGGCAAGGCTTATCACGCCGTATTCCACCCGGCTTCCCCTCCCGCCCAAGCGCGTAGTCACGCCCAGCCTATCCAGCTCAGATCCGTCAATCCTGTCTTTAATGACTACCCGGCGCCGAGCCACGCGAGTTGCCTCCCGCACAGCGTTCCCCGACAGCCTGGCATGGCATGCCCATCGACGCAGTCCGGCTATGCCGGGCGAGAGGCGCACTGGTTCACGGAACATGGGATCGAAGTACACCACATCGTAGCTGCGATCCGGGCACGACATGAGATGCATCAGGTGTTCAGCACAGACGACTTCAACGCTGCGCATGGCGTCAGTCACATCCGGGTCCGCCTGGTCGTAGTCGCGCAACCCAGCCCGCACAATCTCGGCCAGTGCGGGGCTGGACTCGATGCCCACTACCTTCCCTGAAGGCCCGACGACCCAGGCCGCCACTATCGCGTCGCTTCCCATCCCCAGCGTGCAGTCGAGCACCCGGTCGCCCTGGCCAAGGCCCATGGCCTCCAGCATGTGATCACGCCTGCCCTGCGCCGCGCGCCTGATTCTGCCCGGCGCCATTCCAGGATGGAAGAAGAGCCTCGGGCCTACGGGGCCGGACTGCCCCATGCCCACTAGAGTCATCCTGTTCGATTCGACTACTAGCACACCCTCGATCGCGCCAGCACCGCGCCATTCCCTGGCGACCTCGGCGACGGACTTATTATGTCGCTCGATGTACGGCGAGTTCAGCGCCGAGGCAACCTTCCTGGCACGCTCGATTTCGGATGCTCCTGCGCGCGACGATGTAGTGACTGCCAGCCCCCGTGTGATGATCATCGCCGACTGAAGCTCCTTTCGAGTGACTCCCTGGAAATCGTAACGATGATAGGCCTCCCATGCGGACACCTCATTGGGTTCTCGCACCTGAACAAGGCCGCTACCAGTGATTCCATCTCTTCGTAGCGCAGGTGGGCGCCGGCTTTCAGGGCGCTGTGACATGCGAGCGATACAGCGATATGGTCCGCCAGCGACTCGGGATCCGCCTCAGAGGGCGCCGCCGCGATTCCCTCGATTGCCGCACCCAGCGCTTCGCCTGGCGCCATGCCCGCTGCTGCTATCGGTATGCCTCGCACCAGAACTGATGTTGCGCCGAACACGTCTGCCTCAAAGCCCATCCTGGCCAGAGTCGACCGGCGGCGCCCTACCAGATCCGTATCAGCCGCTCCAAGCTGGACAAGCTCAGGTGATAGCAGCAGCTGAGTGGGAGTCGATGATGCCGACGAAAGCTGCCGCCTGTACGTGTCCACTAGCACCGTCTCGTGCGCCACATGCTGATCTATAATGAGCAGGCCCTCATCGTTCTCCGCCAAGATGTAGGCATCTGCAAGCTGGCCGATTATGTTCACCGAGTCGCTGCGCCCCCCAGCGCCGCGGCCCGCGTGCTCACCGAATTCGCGGTACGCGTCGCCATCAGGCAGCCGGCCCTCGCCGCCGCCACCGTAAACCGAACCTTCTCGCCTGTCGGCAGTGATACCCGGCCACAGCCTATCGCCGACGGCGTCATCACGGCCCGACCAGTCACTGCTCGACCCGTCGCGACCGGGCCAGCCTACCTGCCCGCTCTCGCGCATCTTCGAGCCGATGTCCGGCACTGCATCCATAGACCGCAGGGCAGCCGAGACCGCAGCGTAGACCGCTGAATACACGTCCGATTCCGACGCGAATCTGACCTCGCTTTTGGCCGGATGCACATTCACATCCACAGATGACGGATCCACGCTGATCGAGAGCACCACAGGCGCCTTCTTCCCGGGCGGCGCGGACCTGTCGTATGCACGGTCTATGGCGGCCCACACCGTCTTGCACGATACCGGCCTGCCATTGACCAGAACATGCTGCACGTCCCGGCTGGATTTGGCGCAGTCGCCCGGCGCGGCCAGGCCGACGACGCCTATACTATGAGTGGTTTTGTCCACCGGAGCCATGGAGCGCGCAAGCTCCACGCCAAGTACGGCTGCAGCAGCCTCGCGCAACGATCCGCCCTGCGGTGTGTACAGCATGTCGCGTCCGTCTACCTGAAGGCTGAAGGAGACCTCCGGGTGGGCAAGGGCCAGCCTCCCAACGGCCTCGATGACCCGGCGGGTCTCAGTGGCCACTGAACGAAGGTACTTCAGACGCGCCGGCGTATTGTAGAACAAGTCGCGAACGGCTATGGTTGTGCCCTCCGGAGCGCCTATGGCGGACGGTTGGCCCATGACGCTGCCTTCGGCAATCACAACCGTGCCCATTGCCGAGCCCCGCTCCCGCGTCACCAGCCTCACCTTGGCCACCGACGCCACGCTGGGCAGAGCTTCGCCTCGAAATCCCAATGTCGAAATGGAGAACAGATCCTCGGCCCTGGATATCTTGCTCGTGGCATGGCGCTCAAAAGCGAGGCACGCGTCTTCCCGGCTCATCCCGCACCCATCGTCGGATATCGAGATCAACTCAAGGCCGCCGCCGGCGATCTCTATTCGCACGGCGCCCGCGCCTGCGTCTATCGAGTTCTCGACGAGTTCCTTTACAACAGACGCTGGGCGCTCGACGACCTCTCCCGCCGCAATCCTGTCGGCGACTTCCGGCGCGAGCTTTAGGATGCGCATACTCGATCACCTACTCCTGCATTCTCTTGAGCTCATACAGCAATGACAGGGCTTCGCGCGGGGTCAGTGCATCCGGATCGATGCTATCGAGCCTCTCCATCACGCGCTTTGCAGCGCCCCCATCGCTGTCGGCCGTCATAGTGGCTATCGGCAGAGGTTCATCGTCTGTCCAGCCAAACAAGGTCATCTGATGCCCGCCCGATGGCTGAGCGCTCTCCAGGCCGCGCAGGATCTGCTGTGCCCGCCTGATTACCTCCCTGGGCAGCCCGGCCATTCGCGCTACGTTGAGGCCGTAGCTTCGGTCCACGCTCCCTCTAGCCAGCCTGTAGAGGAAGACCAGCTCGCCCCCTTGCTCGACTGCTCCGACATGGTAGTTGCGCGCGTACGGCAGACGTTCCTCGAGCGCCGCAAGCTCATGATAGTGAGTTGTGAACAGAGTGCGCGCCCCCACCTGGTCGTGCAGCCATTCGGCAACCGCCCATGCAAGGGCCATCCCGTCATAGGTGCTGGTGCCCCTGCCCAGCTCGTCCACGAGGACCAGGCTTCGGCCTGTCGCCGTATTCAGGATGTTGGCTGTCTCCAACAACTCCACCATGAAACTGCTCTTACCCGAGCCGATGTCGTCGTATGAACCGGTACGGTAGAATATGGCATCGCATATGCCTATGCGCGCCTCCCGGGCAGGCACGAACGATCCTATCTGGGCCATCACCGTGATCAGCCCGAGAGTGGCCAGTACTGTAGACTTGCCTGCCATGTTGGGCCCGGTGACGATGAGCAGGCGTCCACTGCCCTCGCCCACCTCCAGGTCGCTCGGCACGTACCTAGACGGCCCCAGGATCCTCTCCAGCACCGGATGGCGCGCTTCGCGAATCCGAGTAGCGCGTCCGTCGTCGACAATAGGCCGCACATAGCCCGAGCGCCGCGCCTCCTCGGCGAATGCCGCCAGCACGTCCAGTTGCGCCACTGCGCGGGCCGTACACAGTATCCTGGGCAGATACGCAGCCACTTCATCCACAACTCGCTGGAATATCGCCGCCTCCAGCCGAACCAGGCGCTCTTCTGCGCCCAGGATCTTGGATTCCAACTCCTTGAGCTCGGAAGTGATGTACCTTTCCGCATTGGCCAGCGTCTGCTTACGAGTGTAGTCGACAGGCACCAGGTGGGAGTTGGCGTGCGTCACCTCGATGTAGTAGCCGAATACCTGGTTGAAACCGACCTTGAGCGACTTGATCCCGGTGCGCTCGCGTTCGGTAGCCTCCAGCTTGACGAGCCACTGCCGACCCTCTGTAGACGCCCGGCTCAACTCGTCCACTTCTGAGCTGAACCCGGGGCGGATGATGCCCCCCTCGCCCGTCGCGGCTTTGGCGTCATCCCGTATGGACTCGCGGATCCGGCTCACTGCCTCGGGAACGGGATCTACAGCCGATCGAAGCTCCGCAAGACGCGGCGAGACCGCCCCCTCCATGACCTCCCGCAAGCCGGCAGCGGCCTCAAGCGAAGCGGCCATGGCCAGAAGATCCCTGGGGCCGCAAGTTCCGCAGCCAATGCGCCCGCACGTACGCTCCAAGTCGTACATGCGATCCAGCGCGGCCCGGACGTCGCCCCGCATAAATGTGTCGCCGGCCAGCTCCTCTACGGAGTCGAGCCGTGCGTTGATCTCGTCGGCCCACACAGACGGCCGCTCCAGCCAGGCTCGGACGAGCCTGCCGCCCATGGGCGTGAGCGTATCGTCAAGCGCCCGGGCAAGGCCCCTCTCCCGCCCGAACAGATCTAGGGCTCGCCGAGTAGGCCCGTCCACTTGCATGAACTCGCCCAGGTGGTAGATGCGCATGCGCGATATCTGCGGCGCCCGGGACATTTGGGTCTCCTGTATGTACGAAACCAAACCGCCAGCCGCCCGCACAGCCAAGTCCATGTTGCCCGCGCCGAAGCCCTCGAGCGAGGTCACGTCAAACTGCTTAAGGAGAGTATCTTCGGCATGGGCGAGCTCGAAATGCTTGCGAGGCCTTGGGTACGACACAAATTCGCCCTGTGCAGGGCATGACTCCTTGGCGGACGCCGCATCGTCGTATCCGGGATAGATGCACTCGCTCGGCGATATCCTGCCTATCTCTTCGGATATGATCTTCGCGGCGCCGTCGCCCAGCACCTGGGTGGCCAGGAGTTCGCCGGTGGATGCATCGCATGCCGCAAGCCCCATGCCTGCCGGCACGGCAACCACCGCGATGAGGAAGTTGTTCGTATCCGGGTCCACTTGGTCAGCCAGAGTACCCGGGGTGATTACGCGCACGATCTCCCGGCGCACAAGGCCCCGGGCAACACGCGGATCTTCCACTTGATCGGCAATGGCCACCTTATGCCCGTTCTGTACCAGCGTCGCGATGTAGCCCTCCACTGCATGGTGGGGAACGCCGCACATCGGCATCTTGTTCGACGGACCCGCCTCCCGGCTCGTCAGGACGATACCCAACTCTCGGCTGGCTATCTGGGCATCTTCACAGAACATTTCGAAGAAGTCGCCCAGCCTGAACATGAGGATTGCATCGGGATGCTCCGCCTTAAGCTCACGATACTGGTTGATCATAGGCGTCGGCTTCTTGGCCATCAGTCCACTTGCCCTGCCTCTCTCTGCGCACTGGCCGCCTCGCCGTGTAGTGTCCACGTGCGAGGAGCCAGCACCCTCACCATCGCCAGGTCGCCGGGGACAAGGGGTGCGGGCGCGCCTGCCCGGTCGCCGGGGCGCCAGTGCACCATCTTGTTGGACCTGGTCCTGCCGGCAAGTATGGAAGGGTCGCGCTCGGACGGCCCGTCCACCATCACCTCGACCACTTGCCCACGCAAGGACTCATTCACGCCTTCAGCGGTGGCGTTCACCAGATCTATCAGGCGGTATATCCGATCTCGCTTCACTTCCTCCGGCGCCTGATCCGGCATGGAAGCAGCCGGAGTGCCTTCCCTGGGAGAGTAGATGAAAGTGAACGCGGCATCGAACCGCGCCTTCCGCACCATGTCGAGGGTTTCCTCGAAATCGGACTCGGTTTCGCCCGGAAATCCCACCATGATATCCGTCGTGATGGACGCCCCGGGTACAGCCTGCCTGATACGATCGACCAGATCCAGGTAACGCGCAGACGTATAGCCCCGGTTCATCATCTTGAGCACTCTGTCGCTTCCGGCCTGAAGCGGAAGGTGGAAATGCTCGCACACCTTGTCGCACGAGGCAGCCGCCTCAATCATCTCATCGCTGAAGTCGCGGGGGTGCGATGTTGTGAACCGTATCCTGGCAATCCCGTCTACGGCATTCACTGCGCGAAGCAGGTCGGCAAAGCCCCAGACGCGCCCTTCGGCGCCCGGCGTCAAGCCGCGTCCGTACGAGTTCACGTTCTGGCCCAAGAGAGTGACCTCTCGACAGCCCGACGCGGCAAGCTGGCGCACCTCGGCCAGGATATCGTCAGGACGGCGGCTGCGCTCCCTTCCCCGCACGTATGGCACGATGCAGTATGTGCAGAAGTTGTTGCACCCATATGTGATGTTCACGAAGGCCTTATGGCGGAATGCCCTCGACGCCGGCAGCCCTTCAACGATCTCGTGGGCTTCGTCCCACACTTCGATGACACGTTCCCCCGCCTCCACCCGGGCCATCAGTTCCGGCAGGCGGTGTATGTTGTGCGTCCCAAACACCAGATCAACCCAGGGCATTCGGTGTTCCACCATGTGCCTGACATGCTCCTGCTGCACCATGCAACCGCAGATGCCTATGATCATGCCAGGTTTCTGCGCCTTGAGCCTCTTCATGTCGCCGAGGTTGCCGATGGCGCGGTTCTCCGCATTCTCGCGTACGCAGCACGTGACGAATATGACAACGTCCGCGTCGATGCCGGCGCTTTCGCCGGCGTTTGCATCGACGCGGGCGTACCCCATCTGCTCCAGCAGACCAGAGATAGTCTCAGCATCGCGCTCGTTCATCTGGCAGCCGAACGCAACGACCCTGGCCTTCTTGTGTTCTACGTGCATCCCAAAGCCTCCTGAGTGTCGCGTCTACACGCCCGCAGCGAGCGCTCCGACGAGCATCTCCATGACCTGTTCGTAGTCAGGCGCCGCTCCCACTTCAGCCACTGGCAGCTCAACGCCGCGCTCCACTCCATCGCGTATCTTGTCGGACTTGGCCAGATCCCCGAAGAGCAGACCGCCCACGAGCTTTCCGCCTCGCAAGACCAGCTTGCGGCGAATTCCGCGCGCCTCATCTTCCGAGATGATGGCCGCTAGCCCAACGCCATCCTGAGTTTGCACGTCTCCGATGGTGAATATCCTTGTGCCCATCACCATCAGAGTGTACGACGGCGGCACAGCACTATACTCGATCAATCCATCGGCGACGCCCGCCCTGGCTGCGTTGGTTCCGGCCACCTTACCCTGACTCATGGCCACGGGCCAGGTACCTCCCGGCGCTCCGGCGAACTCTGCGACATCGCCGGCGGCGAATACCCATGGCTCCGATGTGCGCATATTCGCGTCCACTACAACTCCCCGGTTGACGCTGATTCCGGCCGATCTTGCCAGCTCCAGATTGGGGCGGACGCCTGTCGAGAACAGCACGACCTCGCCCGGCACGTCCTGCCCGCCGGAAAGCCGAACACCCTCAGCCGTTACCGACTCGCTGGAGGCCGCGAGGTGGAGCTGTATCCCCGCGCGCGCCACGATGTCGGCCAGCATCTGCGATGCAGGCTCGTCCAGCATCTTGGCGAGAAGCCTGGGGCCGTGTTCGAGCAAGTGCACCTGCAGATCCAGTTTGGCCAGAGCCCACGCAGCCTCCAGCCCGAGCGGGCCGGCGCCCACAACGCAGACTGTGCCAGCGCGGCTGCACGCTTCAGTGATCGCCTGAGCGTCGGCCACAGTGCGCAGGGAGAACACGCCATCCCTATCGCGCCCGGGAAGCGGAGGGACAAACGGGCTGCTCCCGCATGCCAATACCACTGCGCGCGCAGGCAGACTTGCGCCGTCGTCCAGCACAACCGCTCGATGCCGAGTGTCGATGGCTCGCGCCGCGCGCCCAAGCAACACCTCGGCACGACGCTCATCATACCAGGCATGCGGCTTTACTGCTATCTGCTGCGGCAGGATCTCCGATCCGAGGAGATGTGAAAGCCTGGGACGGAAGTACGCATAGTGGGGTTCGCCCGAAACGATAGTAACGGGAACGTCCGCATCGTGATCCCTTACTCCGTCAAGGGCCGTCAGGCCCGCCGGACCAAGGCCGACAATCACAATGCCCGGCTCTGCAGAATGGTTCATACACCGACCGCCTCCCTAAACGACCGCGATCTGAGCCTGAGCGCTCTACGCGTATTATACCACCCATGCTGGCCAGGGGAAAATGCGGCGCTGGATATGGGCAGAGCCGCGCTTGCGCGCGGCTCTCGGACTGCGATCGAGCTGCCCGGGTTCGGTCCGATGTCGAGACAGGTGGACGGACTAGCGAACTACCTGAACAGAAGGAAGATCACCACTAGCACTATGCCGATGATCACCAACCACCACCACCACGGGAATCCCCAGAAGAACCAGGTCGTCTTGGTCTCTGCGCCTTTCTCAGTCATCATATGTCACCCCCGTGCCCCCATGGGCATGCTAGAACCACCATTCCACGAACAAGAACACGATAAGCAGGATGAACAGCGGCAGTAGCTTGCCAAGCCCTGTACCCGATGAGAACAGACTGTCGAGTTTCACCCCCGCACCTCCGATCTTATCCCTGCCGCTCGGGCGCGCTGTCCTGCGGAGGAATCTCTGCGCCAAGAGTCTCGATGAGCTTCGGGAGCATGTTGGACCTCATCCCCTCTTCAGCCAGCGAGCCCAGCAGCGATGCGAAACTCGGATCGGACGACGCTCTCGCCATTACGCTCTGCAGCATCTTGGTAATCTCCTCCGACCGCGGGCCCTGAGGGTCGCGCGGGGCCTTGGCTTTGTCGGGCGGCGAACCCGCCGGGCCTTTCTCCACATCCATGATGCTCTCCACCGCCTTCGCAACGATCTTTGGATCGAGATCCAGGTTGGCCATGCCTGACAGAAACGCCAGTGGTCGGTCCTGCAACCCCATTCCCCTCCTTTTCCTGACCACATCTCCCAGCGACTCTACTACCGATATGAGGTTCACAGAACCCAGCAAGTCATCAGCCGCCGACTGTCCGCGTTCGCTCAGGAACGGGCGCAGAGCCCGGACCAGAGCCACACTCTCCGAATCCGTGGGCAACCTCATGTGGACACCCCCACCCGCGTAACTGCTGCAGTACGCTTTTTCGACACCCTTGCAAGCGCTGCCGCCACGTCTATTACACCTGCCCCCTGCTCATCAGGGCCTGCTCCTGCTAGAGGAACGGACGTCGACTGCAGTATCGACTTGACCTCAGACGGCGTAAGCGCAGGATCCGCCTCCAGCATCAGCGCAACGGCGCCCGTAACGTGCGGGGCTGCCATGGACGTGCCGGAGCTCTTGCGGTACCTACGGCCCGGCCAGGTAGACAGAACATCCACACCCGGCGCGCTGACTGCTATCTCCCTGCCTCTGCTGGAAAAGTTAGGAACAGAGTCGCGGTCGTCTACAGCCGCAACAGCGATTGTCTCGACGTACCTGGCCGGATATCCCACGGAGTTGGGCGACGGACCGCTGTTTCCCGCCGCGCACACCATGGTTATACCCGCTCTCCTGGCGGCGAGAACCACATCCCTGAATGTCTGATTCTCCTTACTTGCGCTAAGGCTGAGGTTAACCACCTTGATCTGCTGGCTGACGCACCATTCCATCCCCTGAACCAGGTTGGACAGCTTCCCCGACCCTCGGCTATCGAGTACCTTCACAGAGTAAACACTAGCGTCAGGCGCGACCCCCACGACACCGACGCCGTTTCTCAGGGCGGCTATGGTGCCCGACACGTGAGTGCCATGGCCATTGTCGTCGCGGGCAGACGCGGTGCCGCTGATGATGTCCATTCCGCCCTTGACGTTCCGTCCGATGTCGGGGTGACTCGAGTCAATGCCCGTGTCGAGCACACCGACCTTGACTCCCCGCCCTGTCCGGTCCACTCCCGCGAGGTTGATGCGGGTTATGCCCCACGGAGTGTTCTCCACGAGCCTAGGCCCCCATGCCATTCGCCCGACTTCGAACACCATGCTGATGTCGATGTCATCGTCTACTCGAAGTACTCCCGCTCTGGAGCTCACCAGCGACTGTACGTCGGTCGCCTCATCTTCATCAACCAGAACGAGAAGTCCATTCACAAGAGGCAGTTCTCTGAGCACGCATCCCCTGCAACTCGACAGAATCCCTACCCAGTCGGCGCGGTCCACAGCCTTGTCGAATATGACGATCTTCTGCTGCCGCCGCCTGCCCGACTCGGAGAATTTGACGGAAGACCGCATCATCACTCCACCTCCCCGCTCTGCCACACACTATGCTCTAGCCTTGCGATTCGCCCTTGCCGGGACGCAGGTCAGGCAGCTCGACCGCCTCCTCGGCCTCAGGCTGCCCTCCTCGACTCCGCTCCTCCTCGCCCTCTGTCAACAGCCACATACTGGCCATCAGGCCGGCGATGACCAGGATATCAGCGATGAACCCTCTGCTAGACGCCTCATCCATCCGTGCACCCCTCCTTGCGGCGCAAACCTCGACACGCGCCGCCCTGCGACCCCAAAGCGCTATACATTATGACTTTGGAACAGGATTGGTTACATGTCCGCGAGGGCCACTACTGCTCCATGCGTCCGGATGCTATAATCGTGACGTGAGGCACAAAAAACCCAGCCTGGGCTGGCTCAAGGGGGTATTCGAATGAGGAGATCACTGGTGATTCTGTTGGTAGCCGCTATCGTGGCCGTGGCAGCGTCTGTGGCGATCCTGGCTGCGGCGCCCGGCAACCCGCAAAATGGGGTCGGCAGAACGGCTGACGTGAATCCCAATGGATGCACCGATTGTCACAACAAGTCTGGCGGCGTTGACAACAGCTTGGCCGCTGTGGTCAAGAAGAGCGCGCCCAAGCATGTGGCCGTCAAAGAGGACATCAACAACTGCTACATATGTCACGCCAAGCGCGCCGACATGGGGAAGATCATGCACCGGAGCCACCTGGCAGAAGGCAACAGCTTCATAAGCACCTACGGCGGATCCTGCACGCACTGTCATAGGGTCGATCCGAGCACCGGCGCGATCAGTGTGAAGGGCGTCAAGAAGTAGCAGCAGGCGTATGGGAGCCGCGCGTGGCGCGAGCATTGGTGACGTTTGATCGAGAAGATCAGGCTGATGGCCCGGGAAGGATCTCATGTCCTCCCCGGGCCCGTACATCCTGCGCACAGACGCCAGAGGCAAGTCGGACGGGCATCAGCACGTTCCGCAAAACCCTAAAGTCTTGCCTACCGGGTGTACCTGTACTGATTCAGGACGGCAATCTTGTCCAACATCCTCTGCTGTGGGGTCTTGGTCTTGTCGTAGCGGTAAATCGCTTTCTCCCAATCGCCATAGACAGCATTCGGGAATACGATGAGCTTGCTTCCCCACTCATTACAGATACTGTCAACTGCATCTCTTCTGGCATCGACGCCTTCCTTCACAGGGAATAGATCCGCAAAATCCTCGAGGTTGTCGCCCAAGACCAGGACGACTTTGTGGTTCTTTTCTACAGCGGCTCTTCTTGATTCCTTGCTGGAGGTCATGCCAGTCTCCCTAATCAAGACATGATCTTCGTCAACCATGGGAAATCCCATTTCCGCCATTCTCAAGTACGTGACGTCCCTCAGTGACGGATCTCGGTTGGTCACGTAGAATACGCTTGCACCCTTGTCGACAACATAATTCATGAACTCAACAGCACCTGGAAGCGGCAGGCAGGCATCAGAGGCAAGGGACTTTCCAAAAGCAGTATTCGTCCACTCCCCATCCTGCAATACGTCTGCAGTGTACATTACTCCGTCAACCAGGGTGTCATCAATATCTGCAATGACGGCTAGCTTCTGGCCGGGCTCCATTGCCTCCAGGGCCTGATCGAATCGTAAGGTAGCGAGATTGAAGGATTGCCAGAAACAAGCCCTCGCTTCCGCCGACAGCTGCCAGAGTGCTGCATCGATCTTCTGCTCTCGATCGACATAGCTGGAGATCCTCAGCGGGTCTTTTGCATAGGCAGTCTTGGCGGCGTCATCCCACACTGCATCACAGCCGACGAATTCAAAGGATTGTTGGAATGGAGCCTCATCCTTGGCAAAAGACACAGTCACCCTGTCGCCCTGAATCCGGAGAACCGCCTTGTTCCGGCCATCGAGAGCATATGTCTCAGGCTCCCTCCCATCCCGCTTGATGCTTAAAACGCCGTCTTCAACGCATATCGTACAGACGTTGCCTACGCCCTGCCCCGTGGAAACATGGCCTGCCACGCAGACCACGAACAGGCATACGAGCGCTAGTGACAGGAGTCTCAACGTTCTCCGCTTTTCCACTTTGAAAGCCCTCCCTATGTATGCAGATGATCAGGGAAAACGCAGTGGCCGGCTCATTCGAGCTTTCTCAGATGCTCCAAGATCTCACGTTCCACAGCCTCGCTCACATGGTAGCTATGCTCGTCATCGGGGAAGGTCCCGGCCTTCACCTCTTCATCGAACTTGGAAAAAGCGGCGACCACATCTTTCCCTATCTGCGCATATTGCTTCACGAACTTGGGGATAAACCGGTCAAATAGGCCCAACAGATCGTTCGTCTTCTCCAATCATAGGCGGGACAAGATCGTGGTACGGGAGTGGAACGTTGCGGGCTTGTGGATGTACTACCGCATACCCATTGTTACGATGCCTATGCTCGCACCTGCTATCAGGGACAGCATGGACTAGACGTGCCGAACGCCTGCAGGATAGGGAAACACGGATCGCACGCTATGCGGACATGGAGCTGGCGGGCCGCCGGCGCAATGCGGAGCGCCGGCGGCCCGATTGGTATATGTGCGAGTTGAACGGGGACTGACCGGTAGCGGAGCGGCGATGTTACTTCCCGCTTCCTCCTGAACCCAGGGCTATGGCTGCCACGATTGCGGCCACCACAGCCAGAACGCCGATTATGGCGCCCGAACCCATTGTGCCCGTGGGCTGGCTTGCCTTCTGCCCCTCCAGCCGTTCCACACGGGCCTGCAGTTCCTCTATCATCGACTGCAGTTTGACCTCGCGCGCCTCAGCTTCCCATCTCTCTGCCACGAGATCATCGGCAAAACGTTTCCTGAGCTCGTCTACGCTTCCCTGGAGCACTAGCTCCATGCTAGCTAGACGCTTGTTCAGGCCTTCAATTGCCGTATTGATCTCAGCGATGGCCGCGTGTGCTTCCTTTGTCGAGGCCACATTGGCATTCAGAGCCTGCCTGGTTTCGTTCAAAGCGTCAACGACTTTTCGGATGTCCATGGCGTTCTCGACGACCTTGGCGCCGGTGCGCAGGTCTTCGGAAGCGTTGGCAGCGATCTTGTCGTTCAGGGTCTTCGACAGCTTATCCATAGCCACTTGCAGGTCCATCAGCGCCTGGCGCTGCTGGCTGTAGTCGGATCCCTGCTTCTTGCCGAGCTCTTTCAGGCTGCCTTCGATCGTCTGGGCGTACTGCTCCAATTCGTATACAGCCTGCGACAGGGCCTGAAGTTCTGCAGCGACGGCTTCTATGCGAGCGCGCTCGGTCTCGAGCCCCACCATGATGGCCGCATCAGCCTCTGCAGTCTTTCGGTCAAGATCCGCCATTTCGCCGCGCGCGTTGGCCAGGTCCGCAAGTATTCTCTTGGCCTCTTCCTGCCTGGCAGAACGCTCGGCATCTGCCGTCGCCGACAGCACGTCGACGGCCTGCGACAAAGCATCTTTCGTTGCCGCCGCGGCCGCCAGCTCGCTATGGGCCGAAGCCAGTGCGTCGACGGCCTCGGCAATCCCGGCCACATCCTTCGCCCTGGCCGCACTCTCTGCCTCGATCGCCGCGCTTACCTGCGAAATGTCACTGGATATCCTGAGGGTGAGCGCCTCTTCCAGGGCAGTCACACGTCCCCCCAGCTGGTCTAGTGACAGCCTGAGCTTGTCGTCGGCAGCCTTGAGCTGGTCGTCTGCCGCTGCACGATCGCGCTGCTCGGCCTGTATAGCTGCGCCAAGAGCCAGAGCGGAGGACTGAGCCATATCGCTCTGGATGGCAGTCAAGCCGGCCAGATCCGCACGTACATCGGCCAGGTCCTTCTCGCGCGCCGCCCGCTCGCCTGCAAGCCCGGAGTCGAGAGACTTCCTCATCGACTCGGCCATTTCATCCTGTGCGCTCTGCAGGGATGCGACCGCGCTCTGCCTGGCTGCGGCCTCGTCGGCAATAGCCTTCTCGGCCCATGCCTTGTTCGACGCAATCGCGCCCTCAGCCCAGGTCCGCGCAGACGCGATAGCAGCCACTGCCTCATCGAGCCTCACGGAGAGCTGTCCTATCTGCGCCTTCTGCACCTCATCCGCGGTCTTCAGACCATCTATTGAAAGGCTCAGCCTGGATTCCAGATCCAGGCGCGACCTGGCTTCTCCCTCGACCGCCGCCGCGCGGTCGCGCTGCTCGGCCTGGATAGCTGCGCCAAGAGCCAGAGCGGAGGATTGAGCCATATCGCCCTGGACGGCACTCAAGCTCGCAAGATCCGCACGGAGATCGGCCAGATCCTTATCACGCGCCGCCTGCTCGCCTGCAAGCCCGGAGTCGAGAGACTTCCTCATCGACTCGGCCATTTCATCCTGTGCGCTCTGCAGGGATGCGACCGCGCTCTGCCTGGCTGCGACCTCGTCGGCAATAGCCTTCTCGGCCCATGCCTTGTTCGACGCAATCGCTGCCTCGGCCCACGCCCTGTTCGACGCAATCGCGCCCTCAGCCCAGGTCCGCGCAGACGCGATAGCAGCCACTGCCTCATCGAGCCTCAAGGAGAGCTGTCCTATCTGCGCCTCGTCC
>Ga0209718_1003000_pt1 | contig 15657 bp, 15 predicted proteins | sample AD_JPNAS1_MetaG_FD_184420 | JGI IMG/M metagenome (GOLD analysis project Ga0209718, IMG submission 184420) | Active sludge microbial communities of municipal wastewater-treating anaerobic digesters from Japan - AD_JPNAS1_MetaG (SPAdes) (version 2) | ecosystem: Engineered > Bioreactor > Anaerobic... | reverse complement strand
CCTTGCCCTGGGCCTTTCTCGTTGGGCGTCAAAGCGGCCGTACGCAGGAAGATGATGCCAACCCTGCGCCTAGCAGGGCCTCATCGCACCTGCCGGAAAACCCTCCGGTCGGCAGTTATCACGGGGGCGGCAGGGTCATTGGGCGCCGCGGAGACACTGAGCCGCGGCAACAGGAGAGTAGACGTTGGGCCATACCTCAAGGCAGCATAGTCTCAGTACCGGCCTGATTGGCCATAGTGATAGAGACTGACAACATGCCAGCTCCAGCCGTTTTGGCCGACGGCCATGATGCCAACACCAGCTAAACAGCCATTCCGGCGAGGCGAGCATGACCCCCTCAGCCAACAACCCACCGTAATGATCGGGGAGGATGTCATTTTCCCGCTGCGTATCCATCGGGTGTAGTATAATCCAGATAGTCGCTAGCAGGTTATAGGGGAGGCGCATGCAGATGCAAAGAACCCGCGTGGCGGTAGTTGGATTGGGCAATGTCGGGCGGGGAGCTGCCGAGGCCTTGGCGGCATCGCCAGATTTTGAGCTTGCAGGGGTTGTCAGGAGGCGGGCAGAGCCCGGCGCCCGCGCCACGGGGCCGAACTGGGACGCGCCTGCAGTGACGCGAATAGACGAGCTGGGAGAGGTTCATGCCGCCCTGATGTGCGGGCCGACGCGAGAACTGGAATCTGCGGAGCACGCTCTCTTGCGGTCGGGGATAAGCGTCGTGGATACGTTCGACATACACGGCGACCCGCTGTGGAACCACAAGCAGTCGCTGGCCGCTTCAGCCGTCAAGGGCAAGTCCACTGCGGTCATAGCTGCCGGCTGGGATCCGGGCGCCGATTCCGTGATCAGAGCGCTGCTGGAGATCATTGCCCCCACTGGAATCACCTACACCAATTTCGGGCCAGGCACGAGCATGGGCCATTCTGTGGCCGTTCGGGCCATGCCGGGAGTGGCGGACGCTGTGTCCATCACTATTCCCGCGGGCTACGGCAGGCACAGGCGGGCCGTCTATGTGGAGCTCGATGGATCGCGGCCCTTCATCGATATCGCGTCCGACATCCGGCGCGACCCTTACTTCGTCCATGATGAGACCGATGTGTTCGAAGTGGACTGCGTGAGCCGGATGGCCGATCCTGGGCACGGCGTCGTAATCGACAGAAAGGGCTCTTCCGGCCGTACCGGCAATCAGCTGCTCAAGTGGGAAATGAGGATAACCAACCCGGCCGTAACCGGGCAGATCATGGTTGGGGCGCTCAGAGCAGGCCTCAAGAAGACACCTGGCGCATACACCATGATCGAGTTGGCAGTGGCTGACATGCTGCCACAGACTCTAGAGGACTTGCTGAAGAGGATCGTCTGAACTACTTCATGCCTGAGCGGGACCGTATGATTCCACGACCTTGTTCTTGCCCTGACGTTTGGCTTCGTACATGGCCGCGTCCACAGCTCTCACAAGGGCATCGACGGATCGACCGGACTCAGGCATGGAAGCCACGCCCAGGCTTATGGTGGCCGTCACCGGCATGCCGTCCACTATCAGCGGCGACCGCTCCATCTCGGCCCGGAGCCGCTCCGCCAGCACCAGTCCGTCAGTTCGTGTGGTATTGGGCAGTATTATCATGAATTCGTCTCCAGCGTACCTCGCAAGTATGTCGGACTTGCGGGCCACTGTTCGCATAGTATCAGCCAGGTGAATCAGGTGCATGTCGCCCATGGTGTGCCCATACTTGTCGTTGATGTGCTTCAGGCAATCAGAATCGAGCATCACGAGCGTGAGAGGGGTACCATGCCGGGTGGCCCTCTCGATCTCCTTGTCGAGAAGATCGCAGAAGTACCTGTAGTTACCCAGACCGGTGAGGTCGTCGGTGAGCGAAAGCTCTCTGGCCGATTGGTACAGCCGCGCGTTCTCCAGGGCTATGGCAGCGCTGGACGCGATAGTCATCAGGAGATCTCTCTCCTCCTCGCCGTACGCGTTCATCGTGTAGCTCTGCGCCGAAATCGCGCCCACTACGTGGGCGCCCACGCGCATGGGCACGATTATCACTGAGCTTGTAGCCTCATCAACGTTGTGCCCATATCTGCGCTCTCCGTCCATCATCTCGTCTTCCTGGCGGTTGAACAGAATCGGCTGGCCGCTGGAGATCACCTTTGCCGTGGGGCCCGATCCCATGGCAAACCGCACCGAAGGAGAACGAACCCCCTGGTCCATGAGGAACGCCATTTCGATCTCGCGGTTTCCCGCGTGGTATATGGCCACAAAGAACGCGTCGACAGGGAAAATTCGGCACACCTCTCGGTATATCTTCTCGAAGAGCGCGTCTCGCTCAAGAACCGACGTAAGGCTCATAGATATCTCATTGAGCGTAGAAAGGTAGTCCGCCCTTCGCTGAACCTCGTCCAGCAGGTGGGCGTTCCCCACAACCACGCTCAGCTGCTTGCCCAGCATCTCGAGGAACTCGCAATCCTCTGACGTATATGCCATGCCCAATCGCTTGTTGCCGAAGGTAAGCGCGCCAATGCAGTCGGGACCTGACATCAGAGGAGTGGCAGCAACCGCTCGCAGCCCCTCTTGAGCCAGCTCCGGAACGGCCCCCGCGAACGACTCGTAGTCGGATACTCTGACCGTCTGTCGGTGCGTAACAGCCACGTTAGCCAGCCCCTCGTCTCGCCTGAAGACCCGGTTCAGAAGCGCGGGGGGCGTGTTCCTGCAGGCAGATGCCACCAATCTTCCGTGTCGATCCTTAAGCGCGACCATGCCAATGTCGCCGCCGAGCACCTCCAGGCCGCCGTCGAGAATCAGCTCCAAGGTCGCCCTCAGCCCGATCCCGGAGTTGATCTTGCGGGTGATTCGCGCCAACACCTGGTCCCAGTGGGCCCGCCTGCCGAGTCTTTCGCGGGCGGAGGCCAGCCGCGCGGCACAGTCCTTCAGTATCTGCGATGCAAGGCCCATTCCGCCCCCGGCGAACAGAATAACGCCGCACCTGTACGGAAGTACCCATCCGGGCACTGTTAGCTGGCCCGACCGGGGAAAAGCAGCTCCGGCGTAGAGCAGAGCACACAGGATACTGCCGACAGAGCTGGATATCGCGCTGTCCTGTAAGGCGATGATGCAGAGCGCCACGAAGTAGAGCGCGTACGCTTCGCTCGTCAGGCCTCCGCTGAAATACACGCAGATGGATATGAGCCCCATGTCGAAGGCCGACGCCACAGTATTGACCATGCGCGAGTCAAACCTGCTGCCCACCATCCACACGGCAACCGAGAACGCCGCCCCAGGCATGATCGTAGTGATCAGTCCCGGACGTATTGCCAGCTTGTGAAGGACAAACATGATGCATGCAGCCACGATCACTGAGCGAAGTAGGATGATGGCAGTGCCGGCCAGACGCGCATGCTTGTCGTCCGCGCTCGAAGACTGCAGCCCGGGCAGAGGAGACGAGGCCCTCCTGCCGTTTACCAGTGCTGACATTCGTACCACCAACCATTACGTTCTTGCCGGTTTCACGCCTCAGCCGGCGTTGGGTCGCCATCGCGCGCCTCGCCGGCCTTCTTCAGACACGTGGCGAGCAGAGACGGTCCTACTGCCTCAAACAACAAAATCCCAGGCACCACAATTGATGCGAGCATAGAGCGATGATCCGGCAAGGCGACTCCCGCCGCCACTGTGAGGCCTGCAGCCAGGCCCGCCTGCGGCAAGAGCGACAGGCCGATGCGGAGCCGCACCGCCGCGCCGGTTTGAGCTGCCAGCGCTGCCATGAACGACCCAATAGCCTTGCCGCCTACTCTCGCCAAAAGGTACAGACCGAAGAACATGGACGAGTCAGCGAGCGACCTGAAGTTGCACCCTACTCCTGCAAGAGCAAACAGAAGCACATACACCGGAGGCGAAAAACGGTCTATGGTCGCGAATAGCTTTCTGCTGCCCGTCACCAGGTTGGTGAGCGTCGCGCCCAGAACCAAGCAGCTTATGATCGGCGAAACATGCATCCTGGACCCCAGCCCGGAAGCGAGCAGGACCGCGCCGACCACTATCACTACCAGCTCGTCGCCTCCCCTTGCATACTTGACGAAATACCCTAGCGCAATGCCGACCACTACGCCCACCATCACAGAGCCTACTAGTTCCCACAAAAACACTCCCGCTACACCCGTGACCGACTGCGACGCGCCGGCCACAGGCAGGGCGCGCGCCACGGACACAGCAACGGCGTAGAGCATGATGCATACGGCGTCGTCCACAGCTACCACAGACAAGAGCATCCGGGTAAGCGGCCCGTCGGCCTTCTGCCTTCTGATTATCATGATCGTGGTGGACGGCGCCGTGGCCGCGGCAATCGCCCCCAATACAAGGCCTAGGGCAGGAGGTTTGCCGGCTATCGCCGCCGCGGCCAGGACGGCCGCCATGCAAAGGCTCGCCTGCGCAAACGCAATGCCGACGGCGCCTCTAGGCAATGAACGAATCCTCCGGGCTTCGAGCTCGCCTCCGACAACGAAGGCTATCAGCGAAAGACCCATCTCGGCAGCGAACGCCGTGCCCGCCGGGGTGATGGCGCCTCCAATGCCGGGCCAGGCATGCCCCAGCGTGATCCCTGCGAGGAGGTATCCCACTACGGACGAGACGCCCAAGGCTGCCGCTACATGCCCAAGAGCGACACCGCTCAACATGACAAGACCCACCGCAAGAATGCTGCTCATTCAAAACCTCTCCGCCAACACGCGAGGTTACTGACCGAGGTCGTCCAGGTTGGAGTGGCGTTTGGGGAACCCCGCGATTTTGCCTACCGGAACCGTAAAGAGCAACCCCGAGCCCGGAAGGCTGAGGTCGCCAACGACGCTCTCCACAGCCGCTATGGCCTCGTCAACCTTCTCATCCGGCAGCAGTGCGAACACCGTTCTGTTGAAAGGCCTGCTTTCGTTCAGATGATGTCGCAAAGCCGCGAAGATCGGAATGGATGAACTGTCGATCTCGGAAAGGGCCCGCCCCATCCCCATACTCTCTATGCAGGTCGCCCCGGTTATCCCTGCCCGAAGAAAAGACGAGAACAGGTCATCGAGGAGCGCCGTATCGTTCAGCACCACAAACAGAACTTGCACACGAATTCCCTCCAAAAGAGGCAAGTGTTGCGTTGTTACTAGTTACTACTATACCCAACCGGCTGGTTCACTGCAAGACGCTATCGCGCGCCGACGCAACGAGAATCCGAGGCAGGATAAGTGGAGACGCCCGATGAAAGTACTGGCTTGGGACGGTGATTGAGTTGATCAGCCCACTCATAGACATAACTCGCCCGCTGTACCACGCAATGCCGGTGTGGCCGGGAGATCCGGACGTACGATTCGAGCCGGCGCTCGCGATTCCAGACGGTGGAGCAAACGTCACGTCGCTGCGCATGGGCACGCATTCCGGCACACATATCGATGCTCCTTCGCATTATCTCGCAGGCGCCCCAACGGTGGACCAGGCGCCACTGCAATCTCTGGTCGGCCCCTGCCTCGTCATCGAGTTCGCTGCCGGAAGCGCTATCGGACGTAGCCGCCTGGCGGAATCGATCAAGACGCCTCACCCACCTCGAGTTCTGATGAAAAACGGCCAGGGCGCGTATCTGGATGAGGGCGGCGCCGCTTACCTCGTTGAGCAGGGCATATTACTGGTAGGAACCGAGGACATGTCCATCGAAAGCCCCACTGGAAACGGCAGCGTGCATACATGCCTTCTGGCGGCAAGCATCGTCATACTGGAAGGCATAGATCTGAGCCATGTTCCGCCAGGCGAGTACCGTCTGATCGCGCTGCCATTGCGCCTCATGGGGGTTGACGGAGCACCATGCCGGGCGGTCTTAACTCCTCTTTGATTGCATTGCGGCATAATATGGCATTGCTGGAGCGACTGGCCTTCCTTCGGCTGAGCGTGCCTGCGGTTCTTCGACGGCATGCAGCGTCACCTGTCTTTTCTCCGCCCGGTCCAGTTTTCCTTCGTGATATACTGTGATTCCTTGGGTGTCTCAAAGTTCTAGTATACGCCCACATGCAGCGGTCAGACTACCAATGCAACCGCGACACCTGCAAGAAAGGAGGAGGCATCGAATGCCGAGAAGGAGCAACAGGATCCTGAACCCTCAGGCGCGTCAAGCGCTGAATCAGATGAAGTATGAGATTGCGAGCCAGGTGGGCGTGGACTACAACACCTATGGCGGATACCTTGGCGACATCCCCGCGCGCGAGGCGGGCAGAATCGGCGGCCAGATGGTCAAGCAGATGATCGCCGCGGCCGAGCAGAGCTTGATAAGCCAGACGGTCGCCGGAACCCAGGCCAGTTTCGCGCAGGCCCTCAGGCCTCAGGGGTTTACGTCCGAAACCACATCCAGCTTCAATATCCCGACCAACCTGAACGTTCCCAAGTCGTAGCCTGCCCGCACATGGCACGGAGGGCGCGATAGCGCGGTCAGCGCCCGGTCGCACCTGGACCGGGCGCTCGCCGCGATTACCTTCTCGCGACATCTCGCGATTCCGGTGTCGGGCGCATGTATGCCCACCAGTACATAGTGCCCACAAGTACACCTCCCCCTACCGCATTGCCCAAAGTCACCGGCAGCAGATTCCGGGCCGCAGCGGCAAAGCCCTCGGCAGCAGGAGCCGACGACACCATATAGCCTATAGGAATGTAGAACATGTTGGCGACTGAGTGTTCGGCTCCGGACATAATGAAGGCAGATACTGCCATGGCCAGCGGCACTATCCGGCCGGACACGTCATCGGCGGAGTACGACATCCATACTCCCATACATACTAGCCAATTGCATAGCACTCCACGAAAAAAGGCCGGCCAGAACTCGAGGGACGATTTCCGTATCGCGGTCATCACGAGCGCCTGGGCAGAAGCTCCGTCGACCGGCTGCCACAGTCCAGTTTCATGATATAGCCAGGCTACGAAGACAGCGCCGGCCATATTAGAGAAATAGACAATCACCCAGTTGCGAATGAGTGCTCCCAACCGAATCCGCCTGTCGAGGAGCGCCATGATCATCAAAGAGTTCCCGGTGAACAGCTCAGCGCCTCCTACTATCACCATGACAATGCCTACACTGAACACCAGGCCGGAGATGAGCTTCACCATACTCGGCCCGGCCCAAGCGCCCAGCGCGTATGAGACTGTGTGAGACGCGACAGCAGCCATGGCGATGAAGCTTCCGGCAAGGAAGCCAAGCACAACGAGGGTAGCCGCGCCGGCTCGAGACTTGGCCACACCCGCGTTCACGGCCGTGGCGGCGATTTCTGAAGGCGTTCTGTACGCCACCGAATTCACCACTCTTTCTCACGTAGTTCGGTATACTCCAACTATCTCAAGGGCTTGAAGCGCTGTCAAGCATCGGCCTCGGAGGTGTGTTCCCACCACTTCCCACAGGGAATTCCACGTGCCTGTGTAGAATAGACGGGCACGAGGGGGGCCAACAACTTCCGCGCAGGCTTAACAGAGAAAGGAGTTGCAGTTATTGAGATCTAGACTACGAAGCAACAGTTTCAAGGCCGCAGCAGTACTGGCAGCGGCAGCCTTGATTGTGGCCATCGCCGCGTGCGCAGCATCGGCTGCTACAACGTACACGGTCAAGACAGGCGACTCGCTCTTCCTTATCGCCCGCAGTTTCGGCGTGACGGTAGATGCCCTGCGTGCCGCGAACGGGTTGTCACACGACTGGATCTACCCGGGCCAGAGACTGACGATCCCCACATCGGGAAGCACACCGGGGCCGTCAGGTTCTACCTATACGGTCAGAACGGGTGACTCGCTGTTCCTCATCGCGAACCGATTCGGAGTCACAGTGAGCGCGTTGCGCTCCGCGAACGGGTTGTCGAGCGACTGGATCTACCCTGGCGAAGTCCTGCGTGTCCCTACCGGCGACAATTCCCGTCCGCCCGATCCCCCGTCACGAGGGGACTACGGTTCATGGAGTGGGTCAGACCTCTCGCTCCTTGCCCGACTCGTGACTGCCGAATCTGGCGGCGAACCGTACGAGGGACAGGTAGCAGTGGCGGCTACCGTATTGAACAGGGTGCGGAGCGGGGCATATCCCAATACCATACCCGGCGTGATCTACCAGGTCGTAGATGGCAAGTACTATCAGTTTAGCCCAGTTCTCGACGGCAGGATCAACACCGCTCCGTCGTCGACGGCGCTCAGAGCAGTGCAGGACGCCGCGAACGGATGGGATCCGTCCTATGGCGCACTGGGGTTCTACAATCCCGCCAAGACCTCTAACTACTGGGTGACGATTCGCCCAGTCACTAGGGTGATCGGAGGCCACGTCTTCTTCAAGTAGAGCGAGTGTGTCCAAGCCCCGGAAGACAGGCCCGACCACTCCCCGAGGCGCGCGCGCCTCGGGGCTTTTCTGTCCACCTGCGTCTTGAGTTAACCGCCACATGGTTGTAGAATTGTGCGAGGGAGGGACTAGCAGTGCCAATCTATGAGTACAACTGCGACAACTGCGGCAGATTCGAATTCCTACACGGGCCAGGCGAAGGCGCGCTCACGCGCTGCCCCAAGTGCGGTTCTCCTGTCCGGCGCCTCTTCAGCTCCAGGATGGGTGTCATATTCCACGGGTCTGGCTACTATGTGACTGATCACAGATCAGAGGAGTACAGGAAGGCAGCGCGCGCCGAAAGCGCCGGCGCCGGCTCGTGTTCGTCAGATAGCTGCGGCAAGTAGAATAGCGGTCTGCCTGATCACGGCAGTGGAGTCTGAGGCGGGTAGTTCCCGCCTCTTGCTCACATGAGAAGGTATCCCGCCCCCGGAAGTAGAACATCTGCGCCAAGCCGACGTTTGGCAGGTGAGATACTTGACCATGAAAGGAGAGCGGCACGAGCATGTTTGTGAGAGATGTAATGTCCGCGAACCCCATAACGGTGACTCCGGATGTGTCGGTCATGGAGGCGCTGGAGATAATGAAGCGCAGCAAAATCCGGAGGTTGCCTGTCGTGCAAGGTGGAAAGCTTGTCGGCATCGTCACTGACCGGGACCTGCTGCAGGTATCGCCGTCGCCCGCAACCTCTCTCTCGGTATTCGAGATCAATTACCTCATCTCAAAGATGGCAGTGAGAGAGGCCATGACCACCCGGGTGATCACCGTATCCCCTGACGACACCATCGAAAAGGCCGCCGTGGTGATGCGCGAGAACAGCATCGGAGCAGTGCCGGTCATCGACGGCGCAACGGTCGCAGGCATCATCACAGAGACCGACATCTTCGACGCGTTCTTGGAGATGCTGGGGGCCACCAGAGCCGGCGTCAGGCTTACTGTGGATCTGCCCGACCGCAAGGGCACACTGGCCCGAGTAGCCGGCGCCATCAGCGAAGCGGGCGCAAACATCATCAGTGTAGCCACCTTCGAGCGGTCGCCAGATACTGTCAGAATCGTCATTCGCCTGGAGCCCGAGAACGCCGACAAGGCTGCTGATGCCATATCAGCCAGCGGGTTTGACGTAGTGCACCGGGTGAGGTCGTACGTCCAGTAGCGACTGGCACACGCCCGCGGGGCGAGGGCTCGCCAGCTCTCGCTTCTCGCCCCCCTGCGCTCCGTGCCTGCGTCGCTAGATCGGCGACGGTCCCCAGTCCGGGAGAACGCAGTTTCCCTGCCCAGTGAGCTGATGCTGTTCGCCGGCAGGGGAAATGGCGTGTACCGCGTACCGGCCTGATCTGCCCATTTGGGCCGCTATCGCAACGGCACGCGAGTCAGGGCTCCAAGCAAGCCCGGCACAGCGTGGGTCGGTCACAAGAGTGGCCACTGCACGCGGTTCACACCCCGCCTCAGCGCCGATGCAGCGCACATCGAGCATGCAGACGGACACACGCTGGCCCCCTTGCTCCTCTGCGCCCCCAACGCAGTAGGCAAGCGTCCTGCCGTCGGGCGACCACGCCAGCGACCAGGGCCAAATCCCCCGGAAGGTTCGCGCCTCCCATATCTCCCTGGTGAACACGTCCACGACCCGAAGCAGCGCTCCAGCATCGTCCGATACCACATACGCCGCATGCACACCGTCTAGGCTGGCCGCCACTCCCCATATCCTCTCAGGGCCGTCTGTGAGCTGAACGGCCTCCCCGGTCCACGTATCCATGACATGGAACGTGCTGTCGGCAACATACGCAATCTGACTGCCGTCACCCATCCATGCTGCCATCGCAGCGACGAAAGTCGACTGTGCGAGCGTTTCATCCAGACTGACGACATAGGTGGTCGCATCCAGTTCATACATGACCGAACCGCCGCCCGGCGACCACCTCGGCGTGATCAACCCCGAAATGGGCTCGCCGATCGACTCCGCCTTATCGGCCCGAACGTCGACAATCTTCAGCCGCCCATCGGCGCCTTGCAGCGCCACGCGATCCCCGCCTGGCGCAACCGCCGGCACTGATCTCCACGAGCAGTCCGCGCTGGCAAGCACTGTCGATGAACCGCTCGCGACATCCAGCACCATCAGCCCGGGCTGGCCGGCCTGATCAGTGATGCAGACAATCATCCCTCGCAATTCGTGGTCCTGCGGGACTACAACCAACTCCCCACCGGACATCGACTACACCCCGCTTCCCGAAGTCCCTTGAGAAGCGCCCGCTAGTAGCGCCCGGTAAAATATATGCTGCAGGCACTCTCAGAGTGCCTGCAGCTCTTGGCTACCTACACGATAGTCTACACGGGTGTCGTCGGCTTGGGCCCGAATCTACCTGCTAGCCTTCTGGGCCCTGTGACAGGCCGCCTGATGCGTCCCCTCATACAGGACGAACTCGGGTTCGGCCTCCCTGCAGATGTCCATCGCATATGGGCATCGCGGGTGGAGATGGCACCCCGGCGGTGGGTTCACGGGGCTCGGGATCTCGCCTTTCAGAACTTCGGAGATACCCCTGTGAGCGGGGTCCGGAACAAACACCGCTCCGATCAGAGCCGTGGTATACGGGTGCAGCGGATTCCGGATTACTTCCTCGGCCGTGCCCATCTCCACGATCTTGCCCAGGTACATCACGGCGATCCTGTCGCAGATGTGCCTGGCGGTAGCAAGGTCGTGCGTGATGTAGACGAAGGTGACCCCTTTTTCGCGCGATAGATTGAGCATGAGGTTGAGGACTTCGCCTCGGATCGACACGTCCAGCATCGAAACCGGCTCATCGGCCACGATAAAGTCGGGGTCGAGAGCCAGAGCGCGCGCCACCGCTACCCTCTGCCGCTGGCCGCCCGACAGCTCATGCGGATACCTGGGCATGTATTCCTCCGGAGGGATCATCTCCACGTCTGCCAGAACTGAGCTCACCACATCGCGCGACTCGTGCACCGTATTGGCAAGCCCCTGAATTCGCAGCGGTTCGGAGATGATCGTCTGCACGTCCATTCTAGGGTTCATGGATTCGTACGGGTCCTGGAATATCACCTGCATCTTGCGGCGCAGGTTCTTCATCTCCAGAGGGTTGAGCTTCATGATGTCGACATCTTCGAGCCTGACCGACCCGGATGTGGCGTCGGTCAGCCTCAGAATAGTGCGGGCCAGCGTGGTCTTGCCGCAGCCCGACTCGCCCACTATGCCGAGCACCTCGCCTTTGTAAACATCGAAGCTCACGTCATCGACGGCCTTCAGCACGGGAGGCTTGTCGGTTCTCAGCGACTGGATGAAGCTGAGCCTAACGGGGAAGTACTTGGTCAGGCTCCGTACCTCCATGATCACGTCGCCATGCTGGAACTGCTTCTTATCAAGCTTAGCCGCTACTGCGCCCATATGTCCACCCCCTGCTGAACAATCTCCGCCTTATGGCATGCCGCCATGTGACCGGTTTTCGCGACTTCGCGCAACACGGGCTCCTCCTTCATGCACTCTTCATCCGCTAGCGGACACCGAGGATGGAACCTGCACCCGGAAGGAGGCGCTAAGAGGTTCGGAGGAAAGCCCGGAAGAGACCTGACCGCGGATCTTTCGGCGTGAATGTTGGGGAATGACTTGACCAGGCCGGCTGCGTAAGGATGAACAGGGGTCCCGTACACGTCGTACACGCTTCCGTACTCCGCTATCTTGCCGGCGTACATCACCGCTATGCTGTCACATGTCTGCGCAATGACCGATAGGTCGTGAGTGATGAGCATCATCGACAAGTTGAGCTCAGCTCTGAGCTCAGCCATGGCCTTAAGGATCTGCGCCTGCACCATCACGTCCAGGGCAGTGGTAGGCTCGTCCGCAATTATCAGGCTGGGATGGCATGCCAATGACATGGCGATGACCGCCCTCTGCTTCATGCCCCCGCTGAACTCATGAGGATACTCGCCGAACCGCTTGGGGTTGATGCCGACCAGATCCAGCAGGCTTTCAGCCCGCTCCACTGCCTTCTCCCTTGGCATCTCCTCATGGTGGAGGATGGCTTCGACGATCTGCTCGCCTACGCGGTGAACAGGGTTGAGAGCATTCATCGCGCCCTGAAACACCATAGATATCTTGCTCCACCGGATTCTCTGCCGGAACTCCTCCTCCGGCATGTGCAGAATGTCCTCGCCATCCATCATTATCGTTCCGCCGTGATACTCACCGTTAGTGGGCAGCAGCCTGAGGACTGCCGTTGCCATGCTGGACTTTCCACACCCGGACTCTCCGGCGATTCCCAGAGCCTTTCCACGTTCGATATCGAAGCTTATGGAATCGACCGCCCTGACATGGCCCCGGAGGGTACGGTAGTACATTTTCAGGTCTCTCACTTCAAGCAGGGCCATGATTACGATCTCTCCCTATAGCGTGGATTTAGGATCTCGTTGACTGAGTTTCCGATGAACACAAAGGCAAGGCTCATGAATGTCAGTGCAAGCCCCGGCGGGACCAACCACCACCAAGCCATCGTGGTGAAAGCCCCAAACTCCTTTGCGTTCTGCAGTACGCGGCCCCATGTGCACACTCGCGGGTCGCCGAGGCCCAGGAAGCTGAGCGACGCCTCCGCCAAGATGGCGCCTGGTATCCGCAGAACGAGGTTGGCGAAGATCAGAGGCATCACGTTGGGCAGTATGTGATGGAGCATGATGTAGCTCTGCGGCGCCCCCGATGCCCGAGCAGCCTCGACAAACTGCCGCTCCTTTAGCGATAGCGTCTGGGAACGCACGAGCCGCGCGATGCCCATCCATGACAGCAACGCCAGCAGGATCACTATGTTGAGCACGCTCTTCCCGAATAGCGCGCCAAGGATAATCAGTATGGGCAGTTCCGGTATGGCGAGCAGCACGTCCGCCACACGCATCAGGAACTCATCGACCGCGCCGCCGACGTAGCCCGCCACGATTCCCACAGTGGTGCCGATGGCTACCGCTATGAAAGCCGTTGAAAGGCCTATGGCCAGCGCTATGCGCGTCCCGTAGATGAGCTGCGACCAGATGTCGGAACCCATATGGTCGACTCCAAGCACGCCGTGCACCATGCCGAGGACTCCAAAGGCCACCGGACTTATCTTCATGGTTACCGGCCCGTCGGGCGAGGCGGACGACATCCTAAGCCGGATAGTGTAGTCGCCCTTCTCGGCAAATAGCACCTGGCTGGGTTCGCCGAAGAACGACAGTCCCAGTTTCATCTTGAGATCGAAGTCGCGGGCGTCGATTATCGCGCTCTCGGAATCCACACTTCCCGACACAGTCCTGTCCCACACGTCGTACGCTTCCCCATTCGGAGTCACCAGCTCGACATTAATGGATGTCTCGGCGGTGTCGGGCGCGTCTATCGAGTAGTCGAACTGCGCGGAAAAGGTATTGGGCGACTTGTAGTTGTACTGCATCACATGGCTCAGCACAACTTGCTCCGCGGAAGCACCGGTTTCCGTTGAGATCTCTTCATCTGCGACTTGATCGGATGGTTCCTCGGAACTGCTCGAAGCCCAAGGGTTCCACTGAGCATTGCCTACGAACGAGAAACTGAAGTCCTCTTCCGCCTCAGATTCCCGGGGTTGAGTTGCAGGGTAACTGAGCTGGATTCCGCTCCCTTCGCCATCGTCAAACGGCGATAGAGTGGCCGCGCCCAGTTCCTCCTGGTTCCATTCATCAAAGCCCAGCTTGAGCCGGATCGTCGGAGGGCAATCTCTAAACTTCGCGCTGAGCTTGGACATCCAGACCGGCGCGGCGCTCGCATCTGCGAGGTAGAGGTCATCCTTGGGGTTGTACGGCGCTATCCATGGAGCGAACACTGCAACGATGACGTACACCGCCACTATTGCCAGGCCCACCATGCCCTGCGACTTCCTGCGGTATTGCTCCCAGAACGTGAGTGGCCTGGGAGTAGCCGCTGCCGCAGCCTTGGCAACGTCGGCCCTCTGGGCTGCCTTGGCATCCTGCCTCATTTGGTACCACCTGCCCCCACGCGGATCCTCGGGTCGACCAGGCCGTACGCGATATCCGCCGCTAGATTAGATATAATGACGGCCAGCGCAATCAGGTAGAAAGCGCCCTGTGCCGCCGGATAGTCCATTTGCATGGTAGCATCGAGCAAGTATCTACCCACGCCGAACCAGGAGAAGATGCTCTCCGTGATGACCGCCCCCGACACCGCTCCCGGCAAAGACATGAAGATCAGGGTGACGATGGGAGGCAGTACGCTTCGCAGAGCGTGATGGTACAGGACATCGCGCTTAGGAAGGCCTTTTGCCCGGGCAGTGAGGATGTAGTCCTGCCCCAGAGCCTCCATCATGGTGTTCCTGGTGTAAAGCGCCCACGATCCAAAGCCCATAACCAGGTTGGATCCGGCGGGTAGGATTAAGTGCCACACACGATCGAGGAACTGGGCAAAGGCGCCGTCGGGCGGCGGCGCGCTCATAGTGCCATGTATAGGCAATATAGGCCAGTAGTAGCCGAACAAGAGCAGGAGCATGAGCTGAACGAAAAACCCTGGAACAGCGTGGGCGAACAAGCCAGCGCCAACGACGAACTTCTCCGTGAACCGCCCCCTGTTGGCCGCGGAGTACACCCCGAGAGATATGCCGACTGCGGCTGTGGCTATGAACGTCACCAGAAAGAGCGTGATGGTGTTGGGCAACCTCTCCTTGAGCTCGTCCCACACAGGACGCTGCGTGTTAAAAGAGAGCCCCAAGTCGAACCTGAGCAGTGCGAGCATGTAATTCTTGTACTGAACCAGGGGCGGATCGTCCAGACCGTACTGCTTCTTCAGCGCCATCTTGGCTTCCTGCTTGAAGTTGGGGTCAATGATCATCTTCTCGGGATCGCCCGGCATCACACGAAAGAGTATGAAGTTGAGCGTGAGAATGACGAGGAGAACGATCACGGCGTATCCTAGCCGCTTCAGAAGGTATGAGCGAAAACCCAAGTGTATCTCACCTCGTTCTGCCGCTTCACCCGGAACCGCCGCCCGGATTATGCATCGCGGGCGGCGGTCCGCGCAATTCGGTTTGGTCGCGCTGCTGCGTCTACTTGCCGGGCTTCAGGCGCCAGTAGTTAGGGTTCTTGACGAGCCTGACAAACTCGCCCGGACGGTACTCCTTCATGATGAATGGACCGGTGCCGACGAGCTTGGTGTAGCCCTTAATCGTCGGATGCGGCTCCAGCCAGGGCTGGAACGTCTTCCAATCCTTAACATCCTTCCAGATGTGCTTGGCGAGCATGCTGATACCGGCGTTATAGAAGTGCCAGTAGCTGACGGAGCTGAAGTAGA
>Ga0209718_1002990_pt1 | contig 15681 bp, 3 predicted proteins | sample AD_JPNAS1_MetaG_FD_184420 | JGI IMG/M metagenome (GOLD analysis project Ga0209718, IMG submission 184420) | Active sludge microbial communities of municipal wastewater-treating anaerobic digesters from Japan - AD_JPNAS1_MetaG (SPAdes) (version 2) | ecosystem: Engineered > Bioreactor > Anaerobic >... | reverse complement strand
CTTGACCCGGCCTTTCAGGTTCACGACCACGGGACTGCGGAAGTAGTAACCGACACGGTGTTTTTCATTGAATTTATAGAGTGTGCCGAGCTGCCATCCCCAATGGTTGCCGGACGTGTTGATCCTGATCTGTCCGTCAGCTGTATTGACTCCGAGGAAGGGGATCGTGATGAGGTTGTTCGGATAACCCTGGATGCCTCCGAAATCGTAAATCCGGTACCACATCGGGCCGCCGCCGATCGAGAGCTTGTCCGTGAACTTGTAGGCGACGGTCGGTTTTAGCGTGAACATCTTGAGATAGTTCCGCCAGCCCGTGTAATGGGTCGCCGGATCACTGGAATTGTACTTGTTCATGAGCCCGAAGGGGGAGTCACTTCCGATGCCGAAAGCCAGGCGGTCACAGAAGACCCTTCCCGGGTTGATCGTGACATACGCGGTCGGGACATACGCGAGCGTTCCCGAGCTCCGGGTGTCCCCTGTGACGTCATTATCCTTGAACGTCAGCATGCTGATAAAGTTCTGGCTGGCCTGGACCTGGACGCCGGGAAGGTCCACGATGCCGGCGGGATTGTAGGAGATGGCGGCCGGTTCATCCGGTGTCGCTGTCGTGGCGCCGCCAAGGCTCAGCTGTTGGGCGCTGAAGGAGGCGTTCTCGAGGCCTCCTGACCCGACGGCCCAGGCGGAAAAGGGGGACAAAAATGTGATACTGAGAATCGCAAGGACCGCTATGGTCTTTTTCATGAAAGAGGCTCCTCGTTTATGTTTGAGAGTCTGCAACCGGCACCGGATAGTGTATAACGTCATGGTTACTTATCGAACCGGATTCTTCTTTACCTTAGTGAATTTAAATCAATTATTTGGTTTATCGACTATACAAAGCAATCAATAGCTATTTAATGCTATATCGAAGACTTTATTGACTTGCAAATTATCATAAAATGAGTTATATTCCCTGAAGAAAACGGGAGATAGTAGCAAATGTTGATGGAAGAATTGGAAACAAGGCTTTCCAGGATCAAAGACCAGAAGCTCGCCACGGAAGTCCGCCGTTTCCTCCTGAACCTGTCCCTCCTCTTCGATAATCAGCCGCCTGTCCACATCCAGGGCTACATCAACGAGATATTTGATATCCTCGAAGAAAAACATTGCGCAGGAAAGTTCAGCTTCTAGCATTGCCTTTCTCGCCGTTCCATCCCTGATCCTTTTTTAGCGGTTTTTGCTGCCCGGCCCCAAAAATCTATTTATAAGCGATATGAATCGTCTTATGAGATAGAACCAAAAAATTTAAGCTTTAAATCCGTGTACTTTGATCTTTCGCGCGGATATCTTTCTGATCGATGAAGAAAATATCCGACGAACGCCAAAGTGATCGGGATGTGATGATCTTGCCGCGGGTTCAAGCGGAGGCTTCTCTTTCGGGAGTCTTGCCACTTCCTGCGTTCGCGAAGCGTTTCTGCCGCTGCTCGCATCGGCTGTCCATCAGAGTGGTGGCGCTTTGCCTGGTATTCTGTCTTGTTTGGCACCAGACGGTCTGGTGCGATGGTCTTCCGTCGCAGGACTATGATCTCACCGCGGTCCGACCGGTTGTCGCGGCGGCAAATGTTTCATCAACGGCACCGGATGAACCGGTTCTTGCGGATGCCACCACGCAGTTCCTCGCTAATAACGCCGGTCCGCTTTCCGAAAGTCCGGGAACGGACCAGAATATTTATGATGAATCCGGACGGATCGTAACGGAAAAACTTCCGGATGGCAGAATGTTCCGTCATGTCTATGAAGGACAATCGATCCAGTCCGCGATCGATAACGCCGAAGCCGGGACGACCCTTTTCATCCATTCCGGCACTTATCATTACGAACGCGACGCCTTTGGGTGTCCCCAAGGGCTGATTCTGAAAGCCGGGGTGAATTTGCAGGGGGAGAATGCAGATACGACGATCCTTCACGGTGATTATGAAACGGGAATCCAGGGGATTCGCGCGATGGGGAATAACCGGATTGAAGGACTGACAATCTCGGGGATCGGCCCTTACGCGGGGACTCCTTCCGCTGCGATCCGCGTTGAAGGAGACAGGGTTGTGATCCGCCATAACCGGATCGTGGCTAACAAGGATTACGGCATTCATGTCCGGAACGGTTCCGATACGCTGATCGAAATGAATTATTTTTCGATGACGCATGTCGGAGTCCAGCTCCCGAAGGACACGACCGTGATCAGGTACAACACCTTCGTGGCGAACGATATCGCCATAAACGTCCTTTCCGGAGCGAAGAGCCGGATCTGTAATAATATTTTCACGGGAAGCACATTTTCATCGATCTATGAGTTCTCCTGGGCCGCCCACTCCGCCGGTCAGCCAGGCCGCGGATATGCCGTGGTGGAGAACAATACCTTTTGGAAGAATACGGAACGGAGTACCGCTTATGGCAGCGCTACGCCTCCCGCGGCCGCGGCGCAGACAGCCGGAAATCTGAAGGCCGATCCGGTATTCGTGAACGCCGGGACCGGGAATTACAGTATCCGGGCGACCTCCGAGTCTTATGGCCGCGGCGCATTTCTCCCCGAATCGCTGACAGCCGCGCTCGACCGCGCGAGCACGATACCCGCCAAAAGCATTATCCGGAATATCACGGACGGACAAGCCGTCACCGGTTATCAGGTCCTTTACGAAGAAGGTTCCGTCGAAGAATTTTACAATGACGGCCGCCGGGTCCTTGATACGACTCCGCCCGAGATCGAAATACCCGAACAGCCGGTTTACACCCGGGAAAGCTCCTGCGAACTTCGTTACACCGTGGACGGCAAGGATCGGACCCGGAGCTATTCCCTGCAGGAAGGTGAGAACACGGTGGTTCTTTCCGCGACCGATATTTTCGGACGCACTTCGACGAAGACCGTGACGATTTTTCTGGATACGGTGCCGCCGTGGGGGAGTTTACGGATCAACAGGGGGGACGCCGAGACGGATTCGAGGGCCCTGGCTCTTTTTATCGAGGCGCAGGACGATCTTTCCCCGGTTGCCAGCGTCAGGTTTTCACTGGATGACGGGTCCAGCTGGACGGATTGGGAGACTTACGGAGCGAACAAGGTTGTTGAGATCCCCGGGGAAGGAGGAGACGGATTAAAAACGGTTTTGTGCGAGGTCGAGGACCGGGCCGGTAACAGAACGGTTTTTTCCGACAGTATTTTTTACACGACGGCCCCGGTGTTGCCCGTTGTGGTCGTGACGTCTCCGTCTTTGACGGATCAGGAATTCTATACGCTGACTTACACGGTGGACGGAGAGCTTCATAATGAGACCTGGAGACTCCGGCCGGGTCTCAACGAGCTTTTGATCAGCGGCAGCCGGGGAAGCGGTTCGACCTATCTGGCTCATGAAGTGATGCTCCGGAAAAATGCCCCCGAAGTTCCCGAAGTGCCCGGAGTGCCCGTTTTGGGCACGGACCCGATAACCTTAACCACGCAAAACGGCATGGTGCTGAAGTATGCCGGGGATATGCTGACGGCGGTCGAACAGCCTTCGGTTTATACGCTTTACCTTCCGGAATTTGATTCCGGGAACAATCTCGCGGGAGGGCTTCTTGTTTTTCAGAACGGTGACCGGATGCTTTATCAGGGCGGGAAGCCGGTTTGCCTAGAGAAACCGTCGGGGGAGAAGTTGATCTACCACGAGGACGGGACCGTGGCCTATGTTCTCGGCTCCGATTCAAAAAGAACGGATTTCGCCTACCGGTCGGGTGATGGAGGCTCCGTGACCGGGATTTTGAGTTTTGAAGAGAACCTCACCGCCCGCTATGACGATCAGGGAAAACCGCTCTGGATCAAACGTTCGGATGGGACCCAGGTCTATTATGAAGACGGATTTCTCAAAGGTTACAGGAATGCGAACGGTGATTTTTTCCGCTATGAAACAAGTATCAGCCGGGAAGGGCATGATCTTACGGGTTATTTATCGAAGATTATTGCCGTCAGGCCGGCGGGTTTTTCGACCGAAATAGATCCCGGCCTTTTCCTCCAAAACAAGGACGCGTTCCCTGAAGCCTGGGAGACCCTGCAGAATGATCTTCTCGAACGGATCGAATACGACGCGACGGGAAATATCCGGCAGACGGTTTCAGGAAAAGGAGAGATTCTGCGGCTTGCGGATGGCCTGCCCGTCGCCTTGACGGGGCCGGATCACCGGGTTGTTTCGATCGGGAATCAGATATCTCAAAACGGCGACCTTCTTTCGATTTCCTGGGATGACGGAAGCGGTGTGGTTCAGATCTATAACGCGGAGGGCGCGCTGGAGGGCCTGCGGCTAAGCGACGGGACGCTTCTTCGTATCGACGAAAGTTCGCTTGACCGTATCGTGCTCTCGGACGGAACTGTTTTAACGGAGCTTGTCTGGAACGGGACCAGCCTGACGGGTTTCAGGAGGACATCCGCGGACGGGCAGGTAGAGATCTATCGAAACTCCAAAGTGATCGAACGGATCGGGGCGGATGGTGTCCGGACGATCTTCATCGATTATCGGAACAGCCGGGAACCCGAGAGCCTCATCACGGAAGACGGAATGACCTATCGGGTGATCCGCTATCCGAACGGCGAAGGATTGACTGAAAGGCTGACCGAACTTGTAAAGATCGATCTCCCGGGCGGGGGACGGATCGAATTCGAGCAGGGCCGCCCGGTCCGTTATGTTCAATCCAGACAGGTCCGGATCGAGCCCTATGAGGTTCCCGAGCTTCTTCCCGGGAAGCACTTTGTTTCCGTGATCGAACTTCCCAACGCGAGCCTGCGTTCACTGACGGTTGATGAGAATGGGTATATTTTCAGCGGCGAGATCCTTTTTCGTGACGGGACCCAATGCCTGATCGAAAACAATGAGATCGTCAAACAAATTACCGCGTCCGGTCGTTTTCTCGAATTTTCGGACGCGATCGAATTTCAAGAGCCCGGTCCCGCGTCCCCTCCGGAGGCTCTGACGGCCGCCGAAGCCGCTTACCGGCGGTATCTGGTCGAAAAACAGCTCGGATTTTTTTCGGAAGGCAAAGGGCTCCACGCGGGCACCGGACTTCCTCTCGATAATTACCTGCTCGCGGAAGATCAACAGTCGGATTACAGCCAGGCTACGCTTGTGGGTTTCTGGGCCGAGATCCTTGCCGCGATCGCGGCCGGTGATTTTGAAACGCCGCTTGTTTCAAGGAAACAGGCTTTCGAAAAACTGGAAGCCTTGCTGGCGGTCTATCAGGAAGTCCAGCGTCAGGCGGGATGGAACGGTATGGTCGCTTTTTTCAGGATCATTGAAAATGAGCAGCCGGTCCTTGATGAATCCGGGGAGCCAACCGGGGAGGTCATAAAGACTTACCGTTACGAAAACCTTTCCGATCAATACGGTTTTGGAGACACGCTGAACCTTGCCGTCAGCCTTTCGAGTGTGCTCGGGGCCGTAAAAAATCTTTCTCTTGAGCCCGATATGACGGTTCTGCGGGAAAGTATTGTCGCACGGGCTAACGCGATCCTGACAGCCCAGGAAGCGGGATACGCGGCTTTTTATGATTCCGTGAAAAAACGTTTCCGGGGTGCTTACGGACTTAATCCGCAGACCGGGCAATGGGAGTTTGTTAACAATTATTATATAGACCGCCTGTTCAACGAATTTCGCCCGGGCATGGTTTGGCTCGCGGCGAATTACCCCGAGTATCAACCTGCGTTTGACGGACTGGATGTCACAATCCGGCGTTACTTGACGGAAGAAGGCCGGGCAATCGAACTCGCGGCGCCGTTTGACGGAGGGACCTTCCAGATGTTCTGGCCGCTGATCCACGTGGATGAAACCCGGTATCCCGAATTCAATGTCGCGCTCCGGAATTTTCTTTACGTGCAGGCCGAATACGCTTTCGGGACCGGGAATCCCGGCCTTTTGTCGGCGGGCGATAATCCCGGGTACGGATACGAAGGCAAAATCGGTCTTCCCGCGGCCGCCGAAGCGGATGATGTCCGCCATAGCGATATCGGGTCAATTTACGGGACAGCCTCGGCCTTTGGCCTGGCCCCGCATTACACGCTTCAGTTTCTCAAGAATCTGGAAACGAGTTTTCCGGAGATCGTGACGGAAGCGGGTTTTGTGGACGCTCTTTCGATAAGAACCGTTCTTCATACGGATCCCGTCACGGGGGAGATCTTGCCGACCGAAGAGCCTGTTTTTTCGTCGCAGTATTTCGGTGTGGACCAGGCATCATTCATTCTTTCGCTTCTCACGACGAGCCGGGGTTATTTGCGGAGCTATCTGATGGACCGGGGTGTCGCGGAGCGTTTCGACAACCTCTACGGATCGTTCCTGTTGAATCTGAACCCCGCGACGGATTCCGCGCTCCCCATGCCCCCGTTCGGCGAAAACGTCGAAGTGCTTTATGACGGCGGAAGCGTTATGCCCGACGGAAAGATGTCCGGCCTTGTGAAACAGCCGAGCTTTATTCCGAACGTTTTTGATTCCAGATTCGGCGAAGGTCGTGTGTTCAATTATCGCCAGCCGGACGGAACTTTCCACCACAGCGCGATCGAGTTCGGAGAGGGCGGCAGTTTCAGGGAAATGGATATCCAGGAATATCTTTTGTTGACGGGGCATACCGATCTCGGCCGGGCCCTCATGGGAGGTTTTGAGCTCGATGTTTACAACAGGGCGGATTCCCAGGGAGCTTTTTATACGCCTCTGCATGGTTACGCGGCAAGCGAACTGATCCGCGATCCGTTATTGGGGGAAGTCCGCCAGATAGCGTTCCAGTTCCTGGACGCGGAGCATCCTGTGGGGCTTTGGAACAAGTACAGCGCCGCGCCCCTGGACCTGGACCGCTTTGATTTTCTTTCGGTTCCCGTCCGCGTCGGTGACGGCACGCCGGAAAACATACGACTGAAGTTCGAATTCAAGGGGACCGGGAATATTTTTCTGACCGAACCGCTAAAACAGGGATGGCAGTTCATCACGATCCCGGTGGTGCGGCCGCTTGACGGCAGGGCGGAGATGATAACGACGGTCATTCAGTCGGCGAACGGGGAGCCTGTTGCCGGAGAAATTTATATCGGACCGCTTTCCGGCTTCAAGGTCCGGACAACGAACCGGCTGGACTGGGCGATGATGCTCGGTAAAAGCGAACAGGAGATAAGGACATTGATCCGGAACGGGATCGTCACGGAGGCTTTCGGCGGAGGGGTTCGCGATGCCGAGGAAATTCTCGAGAATTTTACGATCGATTCGTCCGGGAAACTTGTAAGCGGCATTCTCCGGCGGGCGGACGGCAGTATTCAGTATTTTGAAAACGGGCTTCTTTCAAAGTGGGTTTTTCGTAACGGCCGGACGGTGCTCTATGAAAAAGGGATTGCGAGTTTCATCATTGATCTCGCGCGGGGGAAGCTGGAAACGGGTCGTTTTTACTACGATCAGGACCTCCGGGGAACGATCCATTCCTTCAATATCCAGGACAATGACCGCCGGAGGATTTTCAATACCGACGGGACGCTCCGGACGATGATTCAGGACGGGAACACGGTTCAGATGGAAGGAGGCCGGATCATTTCGATCACGACCCCTCAGGCCATTCTTACGGGGATTGAGTTCGGAGACGACGGCAACCTGATCCGGGCCCATGCGGTTCTGAACGACGGAAGGGAGATGGATATTGATGAATTCGCGGGTAACCGGGTGAGTGTCGGCGAGGGCATATGGCTTTATTACCGGGGGACCGAGATCACGGCGGTCGAGACCCTCCGGAATGGCCGCACGGATCTTGTTTATCGTTACGACGCGGCCGGCCGCGTTGTCGGGGTTGACGCGGAATTTACGCGGGAAGGCGAGCCCGTTTCCATGCCTCTTTTCGAATATCTCATGCTTCCCGAGAGGGCCGCTGAACGGGCGCAGCTTATATCAAGAACGCTGAATGTGATCGCGATCCCGGGGTCGATCGTCGGGGAGTTCAGTTATCCCGATCACCCCCAGGGCGAAATGATCTATGCCCGGCGGGCCGATATCGGCTATGACTCCCAGGCGTATTTTATGTTTCAATATCAAAGCACGAGCACAAGCCACGTCCTCGGGATGGTTTTTAATCATCAAAACTCTCCGTTCGAGATCTCCGATTACGGATTTTTGTCGGTCACCCTCATGCAGGATCCCTCCATGACATGGAACCAGGATTTTACGTTCAAGATAAAAGGAACGGGCTACAACACTTTATATGCGTTCAGCATGAAAAACCTGGTGCCGGAATACCGGACCTTCTGGTTCCCCATGGCGGGCAAAGCCGGATTGGAAGGCGAGATCACTCTCGAACTTGTGAAGGAAAGCGACGGCGTGGGAAAGGAAGGATGCGTCTATTTCAAGGATGTTTCCTACATGAGCCTGAAAACTTTTGAAGAGCCTCTCTGGGAGGAGCAGGCGGGTATTCGGGCTTCCCGGATCAGGAATCTCAAGATCGAGGCCGAGAACCTTTCTTCGGTCGGCGCGACCATTGCCGCCGGAACACCGCTCACTTTTCCGGGGCTCCTGCCTTATCTGGATATTCCCACGCGGATGATTCACACGGACACGACTGCCGGGGCGAACCGGCTTGTGACCTTCCGGAGATTTGACGGAACCCGGGTTGAACTGAACGGAAGCGAGGTGACCCGCGTGACGCTTCCGAACGGGATCGTCAACGAATATGAATTTTCCGAGAACTCGGCCGAGATCAGTATCGGCGGCCCGGATCATACTTCCCCGGACGGGTCCCCGGCGGTCAGTTACAGCTACGGCGCGCTCCGGAGGATTATCCAGCCGGATGGAAGGCAATATGATCTTTCCTATGAGTTTGACAGCGAAGGAAACGAGATCACCGTTTTCACGGATCCTGTGAGCGGGGAAGTCCGCCGGTTCAGGGGCGGAAAACTTTTAACCTCGGCAGACCCGAACGGGATCGTGACTCACTACCTTTATTCCGATGAGGAGATCATCGGAGCGGAATTGACCTACCGGAACCGTGTTTTGAACAGCACCCGGTATTCTTATGAAGGTGAAGAGACCCGGATCACGGATGAACGCGGGACGGTATGGTTTTATGACGCCGACGGCAAACTGATCAAGCATCTTACCCGGGATGGTTACCTTTATGAATATTCCGATTATTTCCAAACGCTTCCTGACGGAGCGGTTCCCGACCCCGGCGACTATAAGAATGCAGCCTATGCGGAAACAGGTCTTCGGGCTGTCAGTCTGAAGGGGTATCAGGCCCCGGACGGTTCCTGGATCATTTTTGAGGGGGATCAGGGATCCGAAGTTCATCTCGCCTCGGGCGCCACGGCGGTCAATCTTGTGTTTGATGAAGATCAGCGAATCAAAGCCGGGCAGATCCAGTTTTCGAACGGATTGATTCTTGAAATTGAAGATTACGTTCCGGTCCGGGGACGGCTCGCGGAGGGTTCGCTGTTTGAACAGTCTCTGCCTCAAGGGACGTCGCGTGAAATTGTGCAGGATGAGGAGGGCGGGTTCCTCGGGTTTCAATGTAAAGTCGGGGATTACACGATGACTTATAACGCGGCCGGAGAACTTGTCCGTGCCGAGACGGGCGCCGGCGCTTCACATTATTTCACCTACACAAAAGACCCCGGGGGGCGCCCGACCGCGGCGACAGAGACGGCGCTTACCCAGGTCGCCTTTAATGGTGTTCCATTTCCCAAAGAGCTTGAGCTTCTTGCCGGATCGGATCAGAAGATTCTCGATTCCGGAAAAGAGATCGCGCGTCATGAAGGAAGCGGTTTTCTGGTCGGAGTTTACAAGGAATCCCTGAATCAATGGGACGTTTATTCGGGGAGTTTTTCGTCCCAGGCAGACCGGACAGGACTTGAACATTTTCTGTCCGGCGTCAAGGCCGGCGAATCGGTGGCCGCGATAGTTTCCGATCCCTCCTTTTCCGGGGCCGGAGAAGGGATCTTGTCGCTTTTCGAAGGGCTTGGGGCAGGACAGGTGCGACAAGCGGCGTCGGGGAACCGGAAATGGACTTTTTTCGGAAATGAGAGATTAAATGCGGGGGAAGGAAGGGACGCGATGGACCAGGCCTCCTTTTCGACCGTGACGAAAAATGTCATGACTCATTCGATAGATTCCGATTCCCATCCGACTTTTCGGGACGCTCCGATGCTTCTGGATTTTGAAATGTCGGTATCCCGGGCCTACGATTCATTCCTCAAAGAGTACCGGCCGCTCAAACTGGATCGTGACCTTCAGCGAATGACCGTTTATGACGCGAAAAACGAGATGATTTATACACAGCGGCTTGACGGGCTCAGCTCTTTTTACGAGTTCGGTAAAGTGCGGGAGACTTTCGACAGGGAGGGGAACCTTTTGAGCTCCCATGAATACGGTTGCTTGTCCGGGGCCGGAGCCGTGCCGCCTTGCCAAAATCCCGAAGACATGACGCTGTCCGGGATTACGCTCGTCAAGGCACGGCAGGATCTGGAAACCGAGGTGCAGAGTGCCGCCGAAAAAATTGCCCAGGCCAGATTCGACGCGCTTTATAAATTGGCCTGGCAGGATGATGTGGCGCGTCTCCGGATCAAGGAAAGCGTGGACGCGGGTGTCGCGGAAATCAACCGTCAGATTTCGAGTCTTGAGTCCCAGCGTTATCAGACCGTCAAGAAATGCCGCAGGTACCTCTTCGTGAAGCATTGTGAAGAGCATACCTACGAAGTGCCCGGAGCCCAGAGCGCGATTAACGGACTTGTAAGCCAGCGGGCTGACCTGATCCGGACCGGGGAAGAACAGCTTGCGGCCATTCCCGGGGCCATGGCCGAAAAACAGCTTGAGATTGAACGGACAACCGCTGAAAAAATGGCGGAGCTTGAGGCGCAAAGGGAAAGCGTCATACTGGATATTCTCCATCAGGAGATGGAGCCGATTCTCACGGATTTTTACAGGCGAATTCTCGGGCGAGACGCCTCTGAAGAGGAATTTGACGATTGGGTGGATCGCTTCAAGAGGACCGAAGCGATTGATATTTTGACTCTTGAAACGGAACTCTCCGCGTCTCCGGAACGGGCCGCGCGCGAAGCGGAGAAGGCCTTGATTATTCGGGGAGTTCGGGATTTTCTGAACGACTATCTCGCGTCTTCCGCCGAGGAGAGGGTTTTGATGCTCCGGGAACTTCGCCTGGACGCCCCGGAAGCGGTCAATCTCGATTCAACCGATGCGGATGCCATACTCGCCTGGCTTGAAAGCCGGGATCTTCACTTTGGCCAGTCCGCTTTTCTCTCCCTGAAAAAGATGCTCGCTTCAAGCGGCGCGGAAGTTTCGATGACGACGCTTGGCAGGGAATCAATCCTGATCGATATCCTGACCGGGACCATCCACAAATTCACGGAAGGCGACCTTCTGATTTCCATGTTCGCGCTCGACCGGACCGCGTTGATTCACGCCCGGGATTTCGCGGCGGTGAGGTATTCCTTTGAGGATTTGAAGGATTTGTACCAATCCGCCTGCGGACCTCAGGCGCCGTCCTGCGGCGTCCGGGTCATCGCTCATATCGGGGAAGACCATTTTGTGCTCGTCAAGAACGTGACGGAGACGGAGGTCACTTATGAGGAAACCGGCAAAGGGATTGGGGGGGCGGATGTTACCGTAACCCGGGAGCAGTTTCTCAGTGTGTGGAACGCGAAAGGCAATACGGGATACTTGCTGGTCGAAGCGTCTCAGGTAATTCCGGAAAAGCGGCTTTCGGACCGGGAGGCTATGCGGGTTCGCGGGGCGTTTTTTATGATCTTCTTTTTTGTCGCGTCTATTGTTTTGACCGCCGTGAGCGTTGCCGTCTCTTTTTTCAGTCCCGCACTGGGCAAGATTCTCGGCTACGCGGCCCTGGTGGCCGGAATTATCGGGATTGTGGCAAGCCTGGGCCAACTGGTGGTTCAGGGCCTTCGGATGGCCTTTTCGAATGTGACGGCGAATGGGCTTTTTTCCACGATGGCCCGGGGAATCATGAATCTCGGGAAAGTGCTCTGGGAGTCGGTGAAGTCGGTGGGGCGGTTTGTTTTGAAAGGGTTCCAGTTTTTGAAGGAGTCTTTTACCGGCGGATTGAACAGTCTTGGGGCCGGGATCACAAGGGTTAACGATTTTCTTTTTACCGCGGGGGAGGCGGTCTACAGGGACGGTGTGCTGATCGGTCACAAATTCACGTCCGCGCAGGTTGTCGCGAGACAGCTCGTGGCGGCGGGCCTGAATTACGGTGTTTCGAGGGGGCTTCAGGGGTTAGGGCTTTCGCCCGTATTGGGCCAGCTCGCGGGAGCTTTTGTGGGCGGCGGATTTCTGGGGATCGGTAATGCCGCGACGGGGTTTCTCCGTTCGGGCCTGCAAAGCTTTGCGCTGCAGGGCGTCTCCCGGATAGCGACCCACCTCGGTCTCGCGCCGCCGATCGCGGACGCGCTTTCGCTTGTTGCCTCGCAAAGCCTGAGCGCTTTCTTTGACCCCGCGCTTACTCTCAAGACCGCGCTCACCGGCATCGCTCCCACGGTAGCCCGGCAGTTCGCCCTGGGCGGCATCGAACTCCTCGGCCGCTCCATAGGCCTCGATCCCCGAATCACAGCACTCATGGGACTTCCAATGGCCGCCAGTATCGGAGGGACCGTAAAGGGGGCGATCAATGGATCCAGCATCATCAACTCCGCCAAAGATGCGTTGTTCAGCGGTCAGACCTTGGGCGGAATGGTGTCGATTGGTGCAAGCATTGGGCTGGACGCGATAGGTGCTCCGTCGCTTGTTCAGGGTTTCCTTCCGGGGCTTTTAAACCAGTTAACAGCCAATCTCGCCAGCGGGACCGGAAGCAAGGTTTTTTCAGGGCTTGTGGATAACGTTGCCAAATTCGGGAAAGGTGTGGCCTCGGTGGTTGGCAACGTGATTTCTTTTAGCGCAAAAGTTTTGGAAGGCGCGGCGAACCTTACAAAAGCAGGCTTCGCGAAAGCCATTGAATTCTTCTCAGGGATTTTTGACCGCCCAACGCAAGAGTCTCTCTTCCGGGCCGGAGGAGGGAGCATTGAGAACGCCATCATGAATAACACGATTATTCTGGGCGAGACAGCGCGTGTCACATTTGGCGGTATCGATATTTCATGGAACAAATCAACAGACACATTGACCGTTATCAACGGAAGTGAGGAAAGAAAGTTCAGTAATTTGCGATTAAGCGGTCCGGGTGATTTTTTTACTGGCCGGCTTGATTATTACAATCAGCTCGGGGATGGTTCTGCCGTGACGCAGACCTTCCTGAATGGCCAGCTGTGGGACATCGTTTACTCGGATAACCACGGTTTATCGCTTGGTGTCAAGCCGCTGGATTCTTACACACCCATTACGTTCGACAATCTCGGTAATCTCCGGAACGGGCAGATTAGTTATAGCCAAAACGAATGGCTCAGATTTGTTGACGGCGCGGTAGTCGAAGCCCATTTTCCGGCGAATAGTTACGGAATGCTGAAAGATCCCTTTCAGATTAACACGTTACCGGATAATACCGTGCTACTTCCAGGCTCCGGGATTATGGCTGGGGATTTGAGGGGACTGGATTTCAGTGTTACGCAGGATGCATTAGGGAACGTTCAGTTTCAGTTGGACACGAACGGAAGTGACCAAGATGCCCTCGACCGGCTTCTCGATAAACTGCGAAATGGCGCCGAAAGCTTCGAAAACGGTTTTGAGCGGTTGAAAAACCGGTTGTTGCTCTTGGGTTCTCGCACAGATGAAGAAATTGCAGTTCATAAAGCCAATGAGATTCAGAAGGTTTCAACTAGTCCGTCCAATCTGTATATTCTCAGCGCAGAAACGAATGCTTTAGGTTCTTTTGTGATTCGCTCTGGAACTTTAACTGTAGACGATCTTGCCACTTTTGAAAACGTTAATCATACTGCCTTAGCTTATCAGGATCGTAAGACCGGGCAAGTTTATGTTCTTGATATAGATGTTAATGGAAAACAATATATGCGAGCGACGCATCCAGGGTGGTCTTCAGACCTTCGTAGAATGACTTTAGAGGAATGGTCGCAAAGCTATGCAGATTTTTATGCACAGGAATTACCAGTATCTGCTTTGGCAATGCAGAAGGTACAGGATATTATCAAAAAGCAGTATTTTGATTCCGAAACAAATCAATTAATATCAAATCTGCAATACGATGCCACATCTGCGATATTGGCCGCGGGTTTAAGTTTGCCTATACCTTCAAATTCTAATTCTACATATTGCAGTAAATTAGTTTATGATATTCTTCGCGATGCGAATATTTATATCCCTGGGATTGATACAGACAATCCTTCGCCAAGTTTAGTTTGGCGTGCTGCCAAGAAGTGGGAAATAACAGGAGATGGAATATGAAAAGTCTGAAATGGATTTTATTTATTAGTGTATTTTTTACGATAACCTCGGAGGCGTCCTCTATGGGGAATATTTTTAACAAAGGACCTAAAGAAAACAAACCTGGCCAGGAATTGGCTGTAAAGCCTACATCAGGAAAGATAGTGTTCCAGTCCAACCGCGGTGGTGCTTTTGGAGAAATCTGGATTTTGGAGAACGGGAACATAAGGAAGATTTTGAGTGGTAGAGAAGCCGCAGGTAATCTTTCCAAAGGACACTTAGCTGTTTTGGGAGAGGTCCTGGCTGATTTTAGAAATCCTAAGTGGTCACCTGATGGAAGTAAAATTTTATTTGCAAGGGAAGACGGGTTCTTAATTTTTGATAAAGACGGATTGTTATTGAGAAAAGTTAAACCATCCGATTCACCCAAAGATGCTGTTTGGGCATCGGACGGTAATTCGATTTACTTCAGTAAAATAGATAAATCTCCACAGGGGGGTGGAACAAACAATATCTATTTATTTAATTTGAAGGATTGTTCTGAAAAACAGATTACCGATCTCGACCCTTTGCCGGGCATTCGTTCCATTATGTCATTTGTTGTATCCCCTGATGATAAAAAAATAGCTTTTACAATGGACGGCGAGGATGAATATGGCATTAGCATTTGGACAATCAACACGGATGGAACCGATTTGAAATGGACGATTAAATATGCGATAGAACCGGCATGGTCGCCGGACAGCACAAAAATAGCTTATGTGTCGCGCAACTTACCTTCGGGTGAAAAAGCTGGCGAATATCTGGATATTTATTTCCTGGATGTTACAACGGGTAAGACAACCCGAGTTACCAACAATCAATGGGAAGAGCATTGTCCTGTCTTTTCCCCTGACGGTAAACAAATCGCATATAAATCAGCTCGGCACATCCAAAGGGTTTACGGTGCTGAGTTATTTGTTATAAATATTGATGGCACTGGTGAGGCGCGCTTGACATCTCCTCAGAAACACCCTAGCGATCCTGTTCACGGCTGGGTTACGGATCTAAATCCCGACTGGCACGCATAGGTTTTTCATCTGGACAATAAGGGCTCGGCATTGATTCGAGGGTCGCGGGCGGCGGATTTCTGGGGATCGGTAATGCCGCGACGGGGTTTCTCCGTTCGGGCCTGCAAAGCTTTGCGCTACAGGGCGTCTCCCGGATCGCGACCCACCTCGGTCTCGTGCCGCCGATCGCGGACGCGCTTTCGCTTGTTGCCTCGCAAAGCCTGAGCGCTTTCTTTGACCCCGCGCTTACTCTCAAGACCGCGCTCACCGGCATCGCTCCCACGGTA
>Ga0209718_1002975_pt1 | contig 15759 bp, 10 predicted proteins | sample AD_JPNAS1_MetaG_FD_184420 | JGI IMG/M metagenome (GOLD analysis project Ga0209718, IMG submission 184420) | Active sludge microbial communities of municipal wastewater-treating anaerobic digesters from Japan - AD_JPNAS1_MetaG (SPAdes) (version 2) | ecosystem: Engineered > Bioreactor > Anaerobic... | reverse complement strand
GTTCCGGATGCGCTGTTGCGGCCGTAGATCGAGATCGCCTTGTTCGTCCACCCCGGTCTCGCCCCCAGCACCGCGCCCCAGTTACGGATATCATCTCCGCCCTGTTTGAACGTACTCGAGAAAATCCCGTCCACTTCCTCGAGGCTCAGGTTCGTGACCGGGTTATCCTTATTAACATAAACCGCCAGATTGTCAATCGCCACCCGGATCATTGTCGGCTTATAACCATACTTCGCCTCAAACCCGCTGACCTCATCGGACTTCATCGGACGGCTCATGGGACCGATCTGAGCAACACCTTCCGTCAGGGCCGGGGGAGCGGTCGCGGACCCCTTGCCTTCGATCTGGACGTTCACATTCGGATAGATCGCCTTGAACCCCTCCGCCCAAAAGGTCATCAGGTTGTTCAGGGTGTCGGAACCGACACTGTTCAGGTTTCCCGAAACACCGCTTGTTTGCTGATACTGTCCGATATTCGGATCAATTTCTGCCGCGACGCCGCTGGACGGAAGTGCCAACATCATCGCGATCATGCTAACCGCTGCCATTTTTTTCATTGTCACATCTCCTTTTTTGTTCTTTGTAACTGAGGGACCGGCCCACCCCGGGGCTTTTTCCATGACCAAGGGAGGAATTGTCCGCCGATTCAAGTGATGGGCCGGCCCGGTAACCATGTTAAAACTTCCAGACCAGATCAACTTGATACAGCTGTTGCGCGTTCGGACTATTGCTTCCGGCATCAATGACATTTTGCGTAAAAAATGCCGAACCGTTGAGTGTCAGGAAATCCGTCAAACCATAACCGGCTTTGATTACACTGCCCTTGCGGTTGGTAAACCCGAAATCCGAGTCGGTCCAGACGCTGAAGGTCGAATTCTTTTCCAGATGCCCGTAGGTGTAACCAAGCTCCCATTCGCCCTTCTTCTTCGCGGAACCGATCTTCGCGTTCACAACGTAGAAATGCCGCTCATGGGCATTGTCCATATGAGCCTGAGTATTCTGCCCATGCTCGAAAGACAATTTGAATTTCGGCAGCGGATCGATCTTCCAGCCCAGCTCGTGGTAGAAGCTGAGAACTCCCAAATCACCCGTATTCACACCGGTGAAAAGATCATTGTTTCTCATGTTCACACCATCAATACTGTAACTGGTGGCTGTAGCAGTTCCGACTTTCCCGATCCCTCTCGAAAATTCATAATTGATATGGTGACGCAAGTCGATGGGATGCTGGAGATTCTCATGGGTGAATTTATTGCGGATTCCCCCCGAAAAACCGAAGAGTTCGGCATCGCCGTTGTTGTTATCCCTCGCGGACGATTCATTGATGATGAACTGTGTCCCGAGAAACTCAATGTCCGTGCTCAAATTTTCAGTCTTGAACAGGCGGGAAGTAACCTTATCATAAAGACCTTCCGGCGTCACGTCGCTGTCCCAGCTCAGCCAGCTGTGAACGTCCGAAAGCGGATTCGCCACCTTGCCAACTCCAAACTCAACATCACAAATGGGACCCACCAGCGCCCATTTGGGATTGTAAATTGCGTAAGCCTGATCAATCGTTATGGTTTTATTGGCAAAAGCGCTGTCAAAACTCTGGTTCGTGGACGTAGGATCCGTCGTACCGCCCGAAGCAAGCCGAAACCCCGCCTTGAACTCGTCGTTAAATTCCTTCTCGAGCCCCCAGCGCAAGCGGAACCGGAACCGGTTCACGTCCGCCGACGTCGCCCTCGTATTATTCGCGGGCTCATAACGCATGCGAATGTCACCTTTGGATTTCAGACCATTGAGCCATTTGTCTGAATCACCGATTTTCTTTTTGAGGTTCTTGTCAAACTGTGCCTTGAACGCATCTTCATCGATCTTGGGCGCTTCAACACCGCCGGCTGCCATTTGAATACCCGCACCCTGCGTTTTTAGCGCCTGGATCTCTGATTTCTGCGCAGCGATCGTCGACTGCAGTTCGGACATCTGCTTCTGCAGATCGTTGACCATACTCATGAGCTGAGCTTCGTCCGCAAAAAGCGTCTGGCTGGCAGCAAACGAGAAGATCATTAACCAACTGATCATCCGCAGGAATGTTTTTTTCATTGTTACTTTCTCCTCCCTTGATAGGGTTTTGACAACAGTCGTATGGACCGTTGAATCTTTTTCTTCTACGGGAGAAAGCATAAAAAATATGCGTCAAATCCGCGTTATGGATTTGTAAAGAAAAGGTAAAAAGAAGGTCATCACAATAACAGGCCGGGGCGGATGAAACCAGTGTCCGGGCCGGGCCTGGGGACGTGGGAAAAACAGGGGAGGGCAATTACAGTTTTTCGCTTTTGACAAGAACGTAGCTTGCGGGGTCTTTGTGAACCCGTGCGAGGCTGATCTTGTAATGTTGACGGGATGGTGCCTCGCCTTCCCTGATACCAAACGAGGCATGGGGATCAACAACGGCCATGCTAAGCCATCCTTTGGGAATTCCTTCCTCATCATTTTTTTTAAAATCCATGATCAGGAACTTCCAAAACTGCTTTTCTTCCGCGGCTTTTTTCATCTGGTCTCTCAGCGAAGGCTCTTTAACGATGACGGTCTCAAAATCTCCGGAAAGAACCCTTTCGATCCTGAAAACGACCGCAGTCCATGCCGCAGGCATTTCGGCCGGCGGTTTTTCGAGCGCATCCACCGCGCGCCCCGCGAGAATGCTCCGCGCTTTGATCGGGACGACATCAAGGATCACATCGGTTTTAAAAGATTTTTCCGAACCTGTACCGGCAAAAACCAGACCGGCGCTCAGGATCATCCAGCAGAAATATATCGGGAGTTTTTTCATATAATCCTTTTGCCGCTTTGCGCAAGCTCAATCGGGAATAAACCCTGGAACCAGTATAGCTCCCCCCGACCGTCTTCGCGTAAAGGCCATGTAATTTTTCGGACGGCGTTAAAAAAAACGGGCCGCGACGGCGTAGCACAGGGAGGCGATCAATGCCGAGCAAGGGATAGTCAGGATCCAGGCCCAGACGATATCGCCCGCGACACCCCACTTCACGGCGCTCAGTCGTTTGAGCGATCCGATGCCCATAATGGCCCCCGTGATCGTATGGGTCGTGCTGACGGGCACACCGAGGGCTGTTGAGACAAAAAGGGTCATGGCAGCGCCGGATTCCGCACAGAACCCGTCCACCGGACGGAGCTTCGCGACCTTCTGCCCCATCGTCTTTACGATCCTCCAGCCGCCGAACATCGTCCCGAGACCGAGCGCGAGATAGCAAGCGAGTCCGACCCAGATCGGGATATGGAACTCCTTGCCGAGAAGGCCCGAGCTGAAAAGAAGGCTCGCGATGATCCCCATCGTCTTCTGCGCGTCGTTGCCACCGTGCCCCAGGCTATAGAGCGCCGCCGAAAGAAGCTGCCCTTTCCGGAAAAGATGGTCGACCTGCAGCGGAGAGCTTTTCCGGAAAAACCAGTAGACGAGGATTCCGAAGCCGACCCCCAGGATCAGGCCCACGGCGGGTGAGATAAAAATGAAAGCAACCGTTTTGAGGATGCCCTTCCAGACGAGGGCGCTCGGACCGGTCTTCACGAGAGCGGCGCCAACGAGCCCCCCGATCAGGGCATGGGAGGAGCTCGTCGGGAGCCCGAAATACCAGGTTATGATGTTCCAGATACATGCTCCCATCAGGGTTCCGAAGATGATGTTATTGTCCACGATCGCAATGTCAACGATCCCCTTTCCCATCGTTTTCGCAACGGCGTGTCCAAAAAAGAAAAAAGCGGCAAGGTTAAACGATGTCGCCCAGATCACCGCTTTTTGAGGGGTCAGCACGCGTGTGGAAACGATCGTCGCGATCGAATTCGCGGAATCATGGAACCCATTCAGAAAATCAAAAAAGAGCGCGAGAAAAATGAGAAAGACGATGTAAGTCGTCATGATTTTCCTTTAATTAAAACAAGCCGGGGATCATGACTGTCCATTCACCAATGAAACCTGGACATCATGGTTTAGGCCTGTTTGACCAGGATCGATTCGACCACATGCACCGCGTCCTCGCAAATGTCGAGGACCGTTTCGGCATCCTGGTAAATCTCTTTCCATTTGATCACGGCGATGGGATCCTTGGCATGTTTTTCGAAGAGCTCGCCAAGCATATCATCGCGCATCTTGTCGCCGAGATTCTCGAGGCTGTTCACCTCGATACAGGCATTGATGATATCCTTCTGGTTCTTTATGTCCCGGAGGCCCTGGACGGCCTGCGCCACGCCTTTGACCGACATCTCGATCACGCGAGCGAATTCCGTAAGGTTTCGGTCCGCGGAAAGGACCTTGTAGACACGCAAGCGCTTCGTGATCGCGTAGAGAATATCGATGATGTCATCAAGCTCATTGGCGAGCGCGTGAATATCCTCGCGATCGAACGGCGTGATGAAGGTTTTATTGAGCTGGTCCATGATCTGGTGGGAGACTTCATCGCCGCGGTGTTCAATTTCTTTCATTCTTTCGACCTCCTCATCGTCCACCTTGAAATCCGCGACGATCTTCGCGAAGCGAGTCGCGGCCTCCGTGGCGTAACCGGCCTGCTTATCGAGGAGATCGAAAAAATTTCCGTCTTTGGGGAGCAGGAAACCGAACACCATGATTTTCTCCTTTGCTGATAAAACCTTAAGCTTTTGCCAGCAATTCGTTGACCTTTCGCATGACCGCAAACGCGTCTGCGACATAGAGCACGTCCGCCTTGCCCTGCGCCCAACCGCAGTTCGCGTCTGTGTTGATCGCCCGTCGCTCGCTGATGAACCGCCATCCAACCACGTGCGGTTCCTCGCCGTGACAGCAGGTCGCGAGCCCCTTCGGGTGACGCGGCGTCGCGCCGGTCTGGCCGACCTGGTTCAGGTGGCTGATGAAGGAAAGCACCGCTTCCCCTTCCGCGCCGAGGTCCACAAGGGATTTACTGCTTCCGAGCGAGGCCTTGCTCGTCTTGAGGAAGTCGAGGATGATCTTCTCCGCGTCTTTCCCGTGGATTTGACCGTCCGATTGTTTTTTGGTCCAGCCCGCGCCTGCGACAAAGAGGAGTTCCGCGTCGGGACGGATCGTCTGCGCGTCGGCGGAGGGCGCCTGAACACCCGTCACTTTCGTGCGCTTGTCGGCATCCGTCAGGGTCACCGCGACCGCTTCGACGTTCGCGGAACCTTTCGCGCCCGCGCAGGCCGGGAACGTGCCGGAATCCACGAGGAGGACCCACGGCCGAGCGGCACGCGTCAGGGTCGCGACCATGCGCTGGCGATAATACCACCGCTGGATGTCAAGCTGGGCACCGTTCACGGCGATGCCGCTCACGTGCGTATCGATCGATCCCTTGAGCCGGAACGCGAGACCCGGCAGGGCGCGCGCGAAACGGGACGTGCCGGGCGCGATCACGATCGTCGCGCCGGCCGCTTTCGCAAGGGCCTCGGCCGCTTTGGCATCGGTGGCATAACGGGACTCATTAAAATCGCTCCGCTCACGCCGAAAATCTTCACGGCGCCCGAGCCCGCGATCTGGTCCGCGGCCGACTTGACATCCCCGCCGATCAGACCTGCCGTCAGGGTCGAACCGGCAAGGTCCTTGGAGAGTTTCTGGGCCGCGCTCAACACCTCAAGCGCGATCCTGGGAAGCTGTCCGTTGGAATCAGTGTGTGCGAGATAGAGTATTTTTTCCATAACACCCCTTTACCCCGTTAGAGACGGGAAGCGCTTCAAGCGATTCTTGAGATAGCGTTTCCCCATTCCTGTTTTTAGATAAGTTTCGCGTTCAAAGCATCGTTGATATGAGAACATGCCTCATAATAGACAAGCGCGAAAGGGCCGCGTCCTTTTGTGGATTCTGCTCTGCCCCGAGCATGTTCTTTGAAGCGCTTCCGCAAATCCCGTGTAAAACCGGTATAAAATTTTTTACCTTTATCACTTCGGATGACACAAGCATGCACCGTTAGAACCAGTCTCTAACGGGGCTGAATCCAGGCAACAATTTCTTTGGCGATCTCGTCGACGGGTGTGTCTTTGACGATGCGGGTCTGGCGGACCTGTTTCGGGAGCTCAACGGAGGCGAACCTGATCTTGTCGGCCCTGAACCCGGCGGGCGCTGCTTTCTGCAGCGCCGGCATGATGCCGCGCATGTTCGCCATGCCGACCTGGGGATTGTTCGGGGGCTCGGGAAGGTTCCCTGTCGCCCAACCGATCACAGCCGGCGCGCCGGCGCAGGTTGAGACCTGATACTGTCCGCCTTCGATACGCTCCAGCAACTGGAACGAACTGTCCGCCTGGACCTTCAGCTCATCGACGCCGAGGAACACATCGGATATACCAAGCTGTTCGGCGATCAGCTGCATCGTGACACCCGCGTCGCGGGACGCGGACGAACAGCCGCCGAACACGAGGAGCTTTGTCTTGTCGAGGCCGGGGAGCTTCTGGATCGCCCCCGCCAGCGCCGCGGCGACCTCGCCGGAATCCATGAAACCACTCGCGGACCCGTCGACCACGGAAAGCTCGAACGGGACCTTCTGGGCGATCGTCATCATAAGCTGCTGCAGCTTCGCTTTGGGCCCGAGGGAGATCAATGTCACCTTGCTGCCCGGGTTCTGTTTCGCGAGGTTCGCAGCTTCGAAAAGTGCGTGCCCGGCCCACGGATCGAGCACCGACGGCAGCATCATTTCATTCTTGAGGGCGGGGCCCGTCGGACCCTGGACCGGCTCCAGGGTCTGGAGCGGGTCCGGCACAAGGCTGCCGCACACAACGATCTGATAAGCGATTGTCATGATAAAAACCTCCGTTATGGATTGGACACCCCGCATTCATCCCAAAGGCATACCTAGGATAGCGAAGGCAGGAAAGATTACGTTACGAGCGGTTCATTATAGTCAGCGACCGCCATTTCGACCAGCCTCTTTTTCACCCACTCCACCCCCGGGAGCTAGACCCCGGGGGTGGAGTGGGTGCGAAATTGGGCTTGTCATCGGCACCTGTTTAAAGTAGAAGATAACCCCAAAGATAAAGGCATCCGTTATGATCCTGATCTTCAATAAACCCTGCGAAGTCCTGTCCCAGTTCACGAAGGAAATCCCGATCCACAAAACACTCGCGGACTTCGGTTTCCCGAAGGACGTCTACCCGATCGGACGGCTCGACGCGAACAGTGAAGGACTTCTGCTCCTGAGCAATGACAAGAAATGGACCGAACGTCTTTTAAAACCCTATCACGGGCACAAGCGAACCTATCACGTCCAGGTTGAAGGCGTTCCGGCGGGACAGACACTCGCAAAGCTGGAAAAAGGCGTGCTGATCCGGCGGCTGAAGACCGCGCCTTGCCAGGCGCGTCTGATGAAGGATCCCCATTATCCCGAACGGCACCCCCCGATCCGATTCCGTCTGACCGTCCCCACAAGCTGGATCGAGATGCGGCTGATCGAAGGAAAGAACCGTCAGGTCCGGCGTATGACCGCGGCCGTCGGGCACCCCACCCTGCGTCTCATCCGCGTCGCGATCGGACAGCTCCATCTCGGGAAACTCCCACCCGGCCAATGGCGCGAACTCGAACAGCGTGAGATTGATCTCCTGCTGAAGAACTGAATCCTTTCAGCCTGCGCGGTTGAACAGGTGCAACCGCGCGGGGGGATGCGGGTACTCTGGCCGCCCAGCCAGCCTTTGGCGAATCGAACCGGGACTTTTTTCCCGTTATGAGGTGTACTGAATATGCCGGAGGAATCCGAAAGCGGCCCGGAGATATTCGTTTTATCCACGCCGCCTGGACCTTACACACCCGCAAGGCGTGACAAATCGCACCTCGCAGGTGTCGGGGATTGTTAATTGATGCTGGAATGCAGACCGCCGGAACCCGCGCGGAAATCCACATTGGTCAGATCAGAACCTTCTTCACGCGCGGAGGCGCAGTTCCAGAGACAGGCCGCGCAGTGGATGCACTTTTCGCGGTCAAAGAGAGGAACGCCGCCGTCGGAGCCGGCCGTGATCGCCTGGCCCGAGCACATTTCGATACAAATCTTCGTCCGGCACTTTTGACATTTCCCCGCGTCGAGGAACACCACGTGATCGGCATAACCTTCCGCAGCCTGGACCTTGCCGCCGAGAAGCAGCGCGTCCTGGTGGGAAACAAGAAGCTTCCCGTCATACCGAATCTTCGGCCAACCCGCCGCGTCCATCATGGCGTCGTGCATCGAGGAATTGGTCGATGCCATTTCCTTAAAGGCCGCATCGATCTTTTCCCCCGGAACCTTCTTGCCGTAATATTTTTCAAGCGAAGGAATTCGCGCGTAAGTCGGTTTCAGCTTCGCGGGAATATTGATCAGACCGTTCGTAAAACCGGCGAGCCCCATGCCCATCATACCGAGCTCAAAGCAGGCGCTGAAGCCATCGCGCGCCTTTTCGGCGATCTTCCCTTCCTTCTGGACCCAGCTTGAGCGGCGTTTCGCGAGATACACGGTTTCGAGATTTTCTTTCGTGAACGGCTTCCCGGCTTTCAGGAGTTCGATCACACCTTCCGCAAGCTGAACACCCGTCGTCCATGCCTCGTCAACGCCGGACCCCTTCAGCATGTTCGTGCTGCCGGAACCCTCGCCGATCCGTGCGAACCCGTCCCCCACGATGAACGGCTCACCGCGCATTCCGGCTTCCTGCAAACTCTTGCCGCCCCAGGATTTCAGCGTGGCGCCGTCCAGGTGCTTCCAGAGCACGGGATGCTGCATCCAGTGCTGGAGGTAGCGGTAACCGGTGCGCATTGGATTGTCGAGCCAGGACGGAATAAAAATACCGAGTGACGCCATCCGGTCCGGACAAACATAAAGAAAACCGAAGATTTCGGGCTCGGGATAACCAAATGTGTGGATCACGGTCCCGGGCTTAAGCGTCGTGTTCTCGGGCAGTTCAACGACCGCTTTCATGCCGAGCGCCCATTCGCGCTGGTGATGGCCTTCGGGAAGTCCGAGCTTCTGGTCGAGTTTCTGTCCCACGGGGCCATAGGGACCGTCCCCCACGACCGTGAGCGACGCACGGATATCCATGCCGGGCGCGAAAGCCCCGGTCGGCTTTCCCGATTTTTCGACGCCCTGGTCGGCCAATCGGATGCCCACAACACGGTTTGAATCAAAAAGAGGTTCCTTCACGGGCATGCCCGGCCAGATCTGGATCATGCCGCCGCCCATGATGTTCGAACCGAGCCACTGCGTGAACTGTCCCATCGAGAACACCCAGCCGCCGTGTTTCGCCATAAAAGGCGGGATAAAGGGAAGCCGGAACGAGTGATCCCTGAACCAGGGGAGAATAACACCGATGACACGAAGGACCGCGTCAACGAGCTTCAAAAACCAGGAGCGGCGGCTTGCGCCGACGGGATCGAGGAGGTAATAGACCTCTTCATGCTTCACGGGATGCGCCATCGGGACCTGCGCAAGCTCTTCCGGCGTGAACGAGGCCTTGATCCCTTTCGCTTCGGTCACGATCCCCGAAACGCCAAAACCAATGTCGTCCGCCCGCTCGTAGCAAATCACCTGGAGCGGCATGCCCGGCATGACCTTGCTTTGAAAGTGCCCAGCCGTGGGATCAGCCGCCATGGCTTTGTTGAGCGTCGTGAGGAACCCGGCGGACGCGGGCCCGAATCCGGTGCAAACGATATCGACATCCATCTTCTGGCGGTCAGCGGTCATCTTTCAATCTCCATCCTGTGGTCGAAAATTTCCCGTAAAAGGGCTTTGTCCGTACGGGGCACGGAGCGCGGAGAAAGAAACACAAGGCCCTTCACTCCGCGCACCGCATACCCCGTACTGATCTTAAAGAGGATAATCCAACGCTTCCGGGATCATCACCTGTGAGGCGGCTTCGCCCGCGCGGTCCTTCGCGAGGCGCGCGCCGGCAAGCGAGCATTCCAGCTTCTCACGGAGCTCCGAGAACGTCTTGAGCGCGGCATCCGGAAGAGCGCAGGTTGCGCCCTTCGCATGATACCCGTACACGAGTTCGGCGCAAATCTTCGCGACTTCGCCGGCCGCGCGGGCGGCCTGAACGCAGGAGAGGTCGCTATAGAACTGAACGAACCCCGGAAGGCCTTCCGCGAGCGTCGGATTCTCGGGACCCTTCTTCTCAAGCTCAAGCGTGTCGAGGATGAGCTGACGGGAACCGAGCATCCACGCGAGCGCGTCGGCCATCGGGAACGTCACGCCCTGGCGCTGACCGCCGTAGAGCGTTTTCCCGTTCGCGTCCTTTGCGTTCCGGAGATATTCGACCGACCAAAGCCAAAGCTCCATCGCGCCCGCGAGCGTCCCGGCGCCCATGCCGGGCTTCGTCGCATCAAGCTGGCGGAGATCCTTGATCCAGTTCCTGAACTGGGCAAGAAAAACGTCGTTTGTCATCGTGAGCGACATCTGACGGCGCTGAACGCATTCGGGGCCTTCGTAGGTGGCCTCGAGTTGCGCATCCGACCATTTCTGCGTGAGAAACCCGGGGCAGTCTTCCGTGATCCCGTAGCCGCCCATGAGAGAAACGGCCTCGCGCATCATCGTCGCGCCATAGCCCGTGTTCCAGAGTTTGCAGGCCGGACAGAACACGTCGGCAAGTGACTCTTTCACGACATACTGCACGAGAAAATCATTGTTGTAGGCTTCAAGGACCTTCGGATCGCGCCGGGCTTCGGGTTTTCCCGTCTCCGCGACATAAGCGAGCGCCTTCTTGCGCGGTTCCGCGAATACCTTCATCTGCGCGCGCGGCCCCTTGATGCCTTCTTGCAGGAACATCGCGTCCTTTTGCTTCTCAAGCGAATCGAACTCGTCGAAAATGCGGGCCGCTTCGAACCCGAGCGAGGCGCTGGCTTCGCCGGTCGCCCACACGTCGATCAGACGGTGCTGCGCGTCCTCTTTCTGCTGGATGCCGAGGTCGTAGCGCGGGGTTCCGGGCTTCGCCGCGTCGCCGCCGCGGTAGCGCGTCCGCTGATAACGGATCACGGGCTCTATCGCGGAAAGGAGTTTGGCAGAGGTCATCATCGCAACCGTCACGCGCGTGCGGCGGAAAACGGCTTCGATGACTTCGTTATGGGTGTAATTCGGAACGATCACACCGTCCTTGATCGTGTAGCCGCCAATGATGCGGCTCGCGGGGATTTTCAGGTTGAAGATCGGGTCGTGCGTACAGGAAAGCTGGTGGACGAGCTTCAAGGTCGGCGCGCCCGGATCATAGACGCCCGGGTCACCCTTTTCGAGGATGACCATGCAGCTCGATTTGATCTTCGGATCGTCCGTGTCGACCGCCGCGGTCACGAAGTTGGCATAACCCATATTCGTGATGAACCGGCCGCGCTTCTCGACCTGGATCATGGGTTCCTGCCCTTCTTTCCACTCGGAGATGCGGATCTTGCCGGACAGCATGCCGGCATCGACGCCGACATAAGGAAGAGGCTCGGTGAGCGCGAACGAACCGCGGAGCATCTCGCGTTCTTCGCCCGGCTTCGGCGGCACGCAACCGCTCATATAGTGATGAATCTGCTCGGGTGTCCCCTTTTCCTGGATCGGCTCGAGGGCGAGATTATTGGCAAGGCTCGCGGTCGCAGCACCCGCATCGACCCAGGCGAGCTCGAACGCGATCAACGCAAGCACAAGGTTCTTCGGTCCGGAGATGTACCCGCCCTGGTCCGGTTCCATGAAGGCCGCGGTGATCCCGGCGGCATCCATCGCCTCGAGCATTTCCTGCTTCCGAGGCGTCCAGTCGTGCGTGGCACGCTGTTTATCGGCCACGAGCCGCGCGACAATACCTCGGGCCACCGAACGGGTCGCCTGCACGACCATCTGGTGCTCATAGCGATCGGCAAAACGCCACATGATGGAACGGACATCATCCCCCGGCAGTGTGCTCATCAAAGCGGTTTTTTCGGCATTCGTGTTCATTGGATATGCTCCCTTCTTGAATTGACTTGATTGAACCCTGAAGCGGAGTTATAGGACTTTGTCCGTTATGACCCGCCCAATGATCCCGGAGGGACGTCGAACGAAAGGTGTTATCTTATGCGGGGACCCTGAACGAGGCAAGGGATTTCTGACTTTCTGAGGTAACGGGGGGATCAGTGCGGAGGACAGGGCGCGGGGTATTAGCTCTTCGGCTTCACCTCAACCTCAAAGATCGTCCCGCGAACGCCCGTGAGGGCCTGCGGGGTACGGACTTCGAACCTGGAATCGCCCTGCAGTTTCTCCACCTGCGCGAGCAATTTACCGACCGCGAGATCAAGCAGTGTCGTCTTGTCGCCCGTCTTCGGATCGATCTCGGAGCGGTTGATCCGAAACAGGCTTCCTTCCCTGATCTCCACCGTCCCCGTCTTCCCTTCATCCAGCACAAGCGTCACCGATGCTCCCGGCGCCGTCCGGATCTCATCGCCGGGAAGAATGACCATTCCGTTCGTCACGGGCTGCCATTCCCCGCCAGGAATTCGCATGAACACATCCTTATCCGCGTTCTCCACCGTTCCATACCGGCTCTTGTCCGTAATACTGTCCCGGTTCCGCGGAAGGTTCTGCGCCGCGACAAACGACTCCGGGTTCCACATCACATCGCGCGGCCTCACCTTCAGCTCAAGAGGTTCCTCAACCACCGGCTGAGCTGCCGGTAATACAGGCGCAAGACCCTCGGCATCGGGAAGCTCGCTTCCTGACGGTTCCTCGGTCACGGGAACCGTGGCCTTCACTGTTTCTTTCGCAACCCCATCCCGGAACTCTCGCGGCATCCTGAACTCCACCTTTTCAAAATCCCCAGCACCGAGAAGGTTCATCACATTGTCCCCGCCGATCACATACACAGCCCCTTCGATCACGCTGACACTGGTATCGAACTTCATTGCCATTGCCGGACTGAAGAACGTTCCGAACGAATCCACCATATAATTTCCGATGCGAAAAAGGACATTCTGAACATCCTTCAAATTGATTTCCAGCTCGGCATTGACGGCATCCCGGTCTATATCGGGCAGGCGTTTCTTTTCCCCATAAACCTCCACGCCTCCCGAAGCCAAGTTATCGAGATCATCCAGCGTGGGGGTATTGGCGGTCCTGGAAGGATCTGTCTGTATCACGTAATCATCCAGCTGATACTTCAGAACGATATTGTTGTATTGCACATCCGCGATCTCGGTGACCGCCACGCGCCCGAATCCATACTCTCCGAGATAAAGCACCGTGGAATCCTGGGCGGTGAACTTGCCGTCGGGGAGCGGGCTTCCGGTCCCGATCTCCGTCGTGAGCGGAGCGTACGCCAGGGTTTCCACAAAAACCGGCGAGGCGGAGGTATTGACCATGTTGTTCCCGAGACATCCGCTGCTGTTGGATCCCCACATCTTTAAGGTCCCGTCAGCCAGAACAGCGCCCAAGTGGTTCCAGACACCAGACAGCCTGGACACCGCTGAGATACCTTCCAGAGCTACCGCCGATCCGAAATTCCGCATGGTTGTCGGGCTTGTATAAAGACATCCCCATTGGCGGACCGTGCCGTCCGCCATCAGGGCGCCCGAGATCGACTGGGCCGCTACGATATCGATGACGACACCATCCTCGAGACCAAGAACCTGGACGGGAACCAGGCTGTCAGCGCCGCCTCCCCACGCCTGCTCTATCGTCGCACCGTTTCCGAGCTGCAGATCCCTATTGTGTCCCCAGGCATAGACGCTTCCGCTGTCCATGAGGGCCATAGAGTGCTTGGTGCCCGCCGCAATGGCTTTAACACCCGTAAGAACGCCCACACCACCGAGACCAAGGACATGCGTGGGCGAGGACCTGTTCCCCCTATTGTTAATTCCCAGTTGGCCTTCCTGGTTATAACCCCATGCCATGAGATTATCGTCAGCGGTTGTGGCGGTCCCATTGGACATTCGAGCGAGTGAATGTTTGTACCCGGCTGAAATTTCGGCAACCCCCACAAGGCCCGGAACCGCCATGGGAGAATATTTGGTGGCCGAGGTATACCCCAATCCCAGTTGCCCGTATCGATTGTCCCCCCAGGCGACCATAGTATCGTCCGTTACATCGCCCGCAAGAGCGTTGTCAAGGCGGGCCAACGCGTGGTACCCGCCGGCGGAAATTTCGACGACCCCCACGAGCCCGGGAACCACGACGGGACGTAATTTAGTCGTCACCAAACTGTCCCCGATACCCAACTGTCCATAATTGTTCCTGCCCCACGACACCACAGTCTGGTCCTTCATCAGCGCCAGTCCGAACATCTGACCGGCCGCAATGCTGGACACACCGGACAGGTAACCGTCCCCGCTCACGTTCAAGACACGGACAGGTGTGTTCGAACTTCGGACGGTATCGTTGCCAAGCTGTCCGTACGTGTTCGTTCCCCAGGAATACACTTCGGAACCGTCACTTTTTAAGGCTAGTGTGAACTGATACCCCGCCGATATCTGGCCGATATCATTCAGATGGATCAGGGTCGGGAAATCCATGAGGACGTGGACGGGGGAATAACTACGCTCACTTGAATTGTCGCCAATGCAACCCCTGCCCCAGCCCATAATGCTTCCTTCCGAAAGCCGGATCATGGAAATATCTTTACTCGCTGAGATCTGAAGGATTTTTGAAGAGATTCCGGGAACAACAACCGGCACGGGGCTGTTTGCGTTCGTTCCGATACCCAGTTGCCCAACATGGTTGTATCCCCAGCCATATAATGAACCGTCTTCAAGAAGCGCCAGTGAATGACTCCCCCCCGCACTAATGCTTGCAACATTGGAAAGACCGGCCACCTGGACGAGGGAGCTGCTGTTCGTGAGGGCTGCGTCATTGCCGAGCTGCCCCCGGTTGTCCCGTCCCATCGCCCAGACGGTTTTGTCGGACAGAAGGAACAGGGAATGGAAACTGCCTCCGGATATCGCCGTCACGGTGCGCCCTCCCGCCAGAGCACCCACGATCAAGGCGGGCGAAATCCAGCTGTATCCGTCGCCGCCCAACTGCCCATACGAATTAAGACCCCAGCCGTACACAGTGCCCGCGGACGTAAGCGCCATGGAGTGATAGCTCCCGGCAGCAATCGCTGTCACGCCGCTCAGACCAGCAATGGCGGTCGGGGTGGTGGTCCTGCCCGTGCGCCCCAGTTGCCCGGAATCATTCCGCCCCCAGCTGTACACAGTGCCATCCGCTGACAACGCGAGAGAGTGTTGTCCGCCCATATCTTGCCTTGAGACGGTATCACCAGACTCGCCTGTTCCCGCGGCCAGACTTATAATGTTCTTTCCGTTCAAAGCCGTAAGCAGCACAGGGGAAGAACGGTTGGTCTTGGTCCCGTCCCCCACCTGACCATAGTTGTTGTAACCCCATCCCACAACGCCCCCGGTCGCAAGCAGTGCAATTGTGTGCGCACAGCCAACCGCAACACTTTTAACCCCCGTCAGGAATCCACTACCGTTAATACCGAGAACTTGGACAGGAACCAGATAGTCGGCTTCGATTGAATCCACACCGTTTCCGAGGCGTCCCAGATGACTCCACCCCCAACTCCAAACCGTGCCATCGCTACGCACAGCCACCGTGAAATTTTCCCCACCTGCGACCTGTAGTGCATCGGTAAAATACCCGCCACCCCACTCGAGGTCCCAACTGGAATAACCCGCCTTGAGTTCATGGCCCAGGGAAATATTAAGATTGGTGAGAACGGTTATTTTATTGTCACCATTTTTTTGGGTGACAGCCGGAGTTAAACCATCTCCAAAATTCAATCCCCAAAAAGTCCAGTCGTTCGAACCGCCGAAAGAACCGTCTCCGACAACGGTGA
>Ga0209718_1002973_pt1 | contig 15775 bp, 15 predicted proteins | sample AD_JPNAS1_MetaG_FD_184420 | JGI IMG/M metagenome (GOLD analysis project Ga0209718, IMG submission 184420) | Active sludge microbial communities of municipal wastewater-treating anaerobic digesters from Japan - AD_JPNAS1_MetaG (SPAdes) (version 2) | ecosystem: Engineered > Bioreactor > Anaerobic... | reverse complement strand
TTTATACGTTTCCGGTGAGGAGTCGGCCAGCCAGATTAAACTGCGCAGCGACCGGATCGGAGCGGCGGCGAAAAATTTATTTGTTCTGGTCGAGGTATCCCTGGAAAAAATTCTGGAACAGATTAAAAAGCCCTGTAGTCGATTCACCATATACCTTGGCTGTACTCATAAGTATAAACTGCTTCACCCCATCTTTCTTTGCTTTCTGTGCTACCTCTACAGCCAAATCGCGGTTTATTCTAAAATAATCTGATTCGGGAGCACCCTTCATCTGATGAACCAATGCGGCAAGATGAAGAATGCAGTCATATCCTTTAAATGAAATCAATTCTATATTTTGATTAACTAAATCAACAGTTTTGATATGATACTCACTGGAATGAGTTACAAAGTATGAGCCAATAAATCCTGTTGCTCCTGTAGTAATAACCCTCATGTTTTTTTAATCTTAAGTATAGTATTTCTATTTATTTGTTGTCTTCCCGAATCAAAGAACCATCCCCATTTATTAAAGTACTTCATTGCAGATATGATAAAGATCTTGAATAAAAACATTTTTTTTGCGGCACCTCTCTCATACCCATGATAAACATGCGCTCTGTGATAATAGATAGTTTTATAATTTTCATGAATTCTTCTAGAAATATCAAAATCTTCGAAATACATAAAATACCTCGTATCGTATAAGCCAGTTGTAAGTATAGCATCAATTCTGAATAATGAGAAACAACCAGAAATAATTGGTGATTCAAATGTTTTATAATCGCAATATTCCTTCATTTCATATCGATTCATCCGTTTCTTAAAATAAATGCTATTGTAGAATAGTCTTCTAATAACTAAGTCAAGGGGATTAGGTAATAACTTAGGAAGAAATTGCGTCTCACCTGAAGGATATAAAATTCTCGGCATTAACAATCCTATATTTTTATTCTCATTCATGTAATTTAATAATATAATCAAAACATCATTATCGAAATAAATATCTGGATTTAAAACTAAATGATACTTCGCTTTCTTCAGTATAGCATATTCGATTGCTCTATTGTGTGCTGCACCAAAACCTTCATTTTTAATATTCTTATAATATGAAATTCTATCATCTTTAAGATATTGACTAATAATGTCAGTTTCTGAATTGTCTATAATAAATAAATGCCAGTCTATTTCTGTATTTACAACGCTTTGAATGGTTTTTTCGATAGATTGATAACTATGATTGTATGTCACAATCGATATGCAGATAGTTGGATTTTTCATCTAAAGATTAACTCAATTAATTAGTATATCGTAATTTAATACCAAAAAAATAAAATATATTCTTAACACAAAACCGGAGTATTGTTTGAATATTTAATGCAATTTTTAGTGGGACATTCTTTATATTCCTACTTCTAAGTCGCATTTCATTCCTATAACCCACGAATTTTGATTTACCCGATGTGCCATAAGTAGAGTAACAACAGATAATAAAATCATAATAGACATAATGATGTTTCCGAAGATAAATTATAAGATTTAACTCATAATCAGAAGAAACATTATACTTTTTATCATATCTAAAATCATCAAAGAGATACCTTCTATATATAGCACCCTGATGATGAATAGTATTTAGGAATAAAATCATATAATCAATTCTTGATTTTTGAATTTTTGTTTTGTCCCATATTGTATTCGCAATAATTATATCATATTTTGAATTATCATTATTAAATATCTTTGTAAGGACATCATTTGTATATAAATAATCATCACTTCCAATAAAATATAACCAGTCTCCCGTTGAAATATCAATGGCTTTATTCATGGCATCAAATATCCCGGCATCCCTCTCTGATACAAAATATGAAATATGAGCTGTATATTTATTTATTATATTAATAGTATTATCATTTGATAATCCATCAATCACAATAAATTCAATATTTTGGTATGTTTGATTAATTACACTTTGAATGGTACGCTCAATAGTACTCTCGGCATTTAAAGTGACACATATTATTGATATTTTATCCTTCATAATGAACTTTTATTAATGGTACATATGCTGCCAAGAATGTAATCATTAGTAATCCAATACCTCCACTCCAAATATATGGATTGGCAAATGAAGAAAATACTATTGCAAATTGGCTAATAACAAAATAAAAAACATCATTCTTATAATCATTTAAACAAATCCAAAGCCCATATAAAGCATGGTAGAAATAAACATATATAATCATTGCACTAAAAATTATTCCACCAACCCTAAATAAAAGTACTGGGGCAACCTCAATAACAAAATCTTCTTTCAACCCTCGCAAATCCATATTTTGCATAACAGCTCCTACTCCTTTTCCTAAAATGATATTTGACAAACTCATATCCTTAAATATTGATTGGAATTGTTGAATTTTAACCATAATTGAGTGCATCTTGAATTTGTTTAAATATAAACCGTGATACTTCCACAATAGGATAAACATAGTCAACAATATGATTGTACAAAATATAAAATGGAGATATTTTCTTCTAATCAAGAAATATATTAATAATGAGATAATCATGCCAATTATCAAACCGTATGTTTGTGACAATATAATAAGGTATAAAACAAGAATAGCTGAGATTATCTTTATAAAATTATTTTTATTATATAATAATATATAATAGAATAAAGGCAAAATAAAAACAAAAGTTTTAATAATAATCCTTGGATTATTATTAACTATATTAATTTGAAGTAAATCATGGCGGTTATCTATAGCTACAGCCATCGTATTATAGATATGATATAGTACTATTATGAAGCAAAAATATAAACACAATAATAAAACTGAGAAATTGAAAACTCTAATGTATTTTCTTATGCCATACTCATTAAACAATATATTAAGTCCGGGTATGATTAAGAGTATTAGGTATGGTTTAATAAACCACATAGCATTACTTATCTCATTTCCAATCATAACAACACTATAAAATAGTAACAGAATAGCAATTGTAAATACTGTAAGCATAAAAAATACTATATGTCTATTTATCGTTTGTTTGATGATTATTGACAGAACAAACACCAATATGCATATATAATATCTTAATGGCTGTCCAAATATATTTATGTCAATAACAAATGTGTTTAAAAAAAGAAATAAAAAAACTAAGAACTCTAATATTGCTATTAATTTAACTCTTCCCATTTCATGAAATTTTATAATTCATCGCTTTTAGTAAATTTTTATTGTCTTTATAGTTGATTTTTAATATTATTTTTAAATAAGTAGAACATTTAATAAAGATATAATACAAACGAAAATGTAATTTATATTTCTCGAAATAATACTTTAAGGACTTTAAATACTCCTGATGCCGGTACAATGTTCCCCCATTACCATGACCCTCTGTATGTACTATCGATTTTTGTGATATGTATATCTTTCGATTAGGAATTCTTCTTAATAAATCTGGTTCCTCATTACATAAAAAAATATTTTCATCAAACATCCCTGCTTTAAGAAAAGGTCCTTTATGAATTGCTAATGCTGCTCCCCATGGCCATATTAGTTTATTTAAATATGCAATTTGGTTTGGTGAATAAAATAAATATTTTTTGATTAGAAAAAAAACAAACATAAGGTGAAATTTCTCGGGAAATATAGAATATGAATTATTTAGCTTTCCATAATTATCTCTTAATGTAAAACCCACAATGTAGTTATTGTTTCCCTCAATGATAGAAACTATTTCTGTAAATATGTTATCTATTAACAAAGTATCAGGATTTAAAAATAAAAATATTTCACCATTTGATTCCGCCACTCCAATATTATTCCCTTGCCCAAATCCACCGTTTTTTTTATTCTTAATATATTTAATTTTTATCCCATTAGTGTTTAATAGCAAAATTTTATCTTGTATAATGGAATGGATATAATTGTCGACAATTATAATTTCAATCTCTTCCTTTTTCAAATCATTATATTCAATAATTGATTTAATACATTCAAAGATTACCGAATCACTCTTATATGCAACTATTATTATTGATAATTTAATCATTATAAACCATTTTTAGTCCAATTTTCCCAAACAAAAGGAAAATTATATGTGCAGTAATGAGTTAATGACAACTTTTGTTGAATTGAAGCCATTCTCTGCCAAGAATTTGGTATAAAATAATGAAACTGTACTTGAATATTATTAATTTTATTAATAATGCCTTCATTGATTAAATACTCTAACAAATCATATTCGCCCCCCTCAATATTTATCTTCATAAGATCAATCTTATGAATTGATTCTTTTTTAAAAAATTCGATAGCATCATTAATAATAATCTTTGTTGTATTACCTTTCTTTTTGTAAATAGATGAGCCCTCAGACGTAACAAACAAGTCTACCTCATCATATTTTGCACCTAAACCAATATTAAAAACTTTTACCTTATCTTGATCTTTAAAAATATCTTTAATGACATTTGCAAATTTATTACACGGTTCAAATACGTAGATAGTACAATTATACCTTTTAAATATTAATTCGCTCCATTTTCCAAGATACCCCCCCAGATCAAAGACAACACTCGATTCATCTAGCTTATAATCTATCCTTAATGAGCGATCTCCCTTAATTTTTTCCCATTTCTTTATATTAATAAGATGCTCGAAATAAGGATATGACCTTCGAATATTCAATTGAATCCATGTGGGTAAGATAGCTATAAAAAGCACCATTATTTCCTTAATACTATTTTTAAGATTAATCATATATCTATTGTGTTTTTATATGTACATTATATTTTGAATTTATAAATTTTTTTAACTGATGAGATATTTTCTGTGATAAGATGTCAGTTTTATTATATCTCAATATTTCTGAATAAAATAATTCATTATTATAATTTCTACCTTTATATATTTTTTCAGGACCAATTTCTAAATCTTCATCATAGGTGTTGAATAAATAAAATAGAATATATGCCGTTTTTTTTGCCTTTAATATCTGCTCAGAGGTAAGCGAATTATAATTCTGAATATTATTTTTAATAATATCAATATATTCTGTTTTTGTTCTGGGATCTATAGTAAAACCCAACTGAGCATAGGGAGGTTTTGCCGCTAATAATGTTGGCTTTCCATAACAAGCCATTTCTATACCAATTGTCCCACCGCAGGTAATAATACTATCAGCGGATAATAAAACAGAATATGTACTCTCATCTTTTGAAATTAATTTTGACTCTATATTATATTTTTCTAATAATTTAAATACTAAACCTTGTTCATTATATAAATCGGCTGAAGGATGCTCTTTTATGAGAAATTGAATAGACTTGTTTTCAAGTAATCCTTTAATAGTTTCTTCCATCCATTGAAAATAATCCTGAAAGAGTGTATTGGGATATCCATGAGGAGCATCACAAAAGATATGTGCCATCAATATGGTTAGTTTTTTATGTGGATCAAGGTTATACTTCTTTTTAAACAAATCCCGATTAATAATACCTTTATTTTTGTATGCATTAATAACATCATGTTGCTCGATATTGCCTTCAAAACGTAATTGAAAATATCTATCAATTTCATCAATCACATTAGGAGAATTTGCAAGTTCATTAATCATATCTTCAGATACATGTCTACTATAATTATTAAAATCCTCTACCTTTGTAAATTTTGCTAATGAATACGTATTTAAATCAATAGATGGAACACATGAAATATTATCTCTTTTACATATCTCAAAAAGCAAACCCCATCGATATACATTATCACCTATAACTACGAACTGAACATTGTGCGTTTTAAAAATATACATAAAACAATGAAAATGCAAAAGTTCAAATAATACCAATAACTTTATATGGAAATTCACTTTTAATATTTCTGGCCAGCTATTCCTGCTTAATATACCATCATATATATATTCCCCTAATCTATATTTGTCTACTTTAATCGCAAGAATATCATCCTTTGACTTGAACCCTTTAACTTGACTCCAAATATATAATACTTTTGATAAAATTATTCTCAGCATTAGATATTTTAATTTAATCCTGTTATGACACATAGACTCAACAAATATTTTATAATTGCCACTTATATTGACTGGCTCAATAATCACTGGTTTTAAATTTAAATGTTTGGCTAATACCAATGCTGTTTTAGCAATACCATAAAATATTTGCTCTGTCGGATAAAACGCTTCAAATAATAATATGCCATTGTAATTATCATCATTTTTATGACGCCAATACCTTCTGTTGCTTTCTATTACTTTTTTAAACATATCTCTTAAATCTCAAACCATTTTAATTTATAATGAACATACCAATAATTTATAATAAAGCCAAAGAAAAATGTAATTAGTGTAGTTATTGCAGCTCCCATAATGCCTATATGAGAAATAAATATTATATTTAAACAAACTTTACATATTCCGCTTATTATTATTAGCATTGAATAAAATCTAAAATTATTTTCATACACAAGAATACCATTATATAATTTCCAAATACCATCGAAATAATAGCTTAACGAGATAATAACTGCAATCCAGGAGGCATCTCTGAAAGCAGGATTTATAAATAACCTAATATAAAGAAATACGAATATCGAAATGAGAACCGTAATAATAAATAATACAAGTGATATTAGAAAGATAGATTTTTTCAACTTTCTCTTCTGTCCAATTTTTACTTTCTCTATAATATATGGTAGCCAAGCTCTTGAAATAGCACTTTGTATCACAAGTATAATCATTCCAAATTGAAACCCCAATCCATACACACCCAAATCGTCTAATGATAGGATCTTTGATACCAATACTCTATCAGATCTTTCAACTAGCCATGACGCAACCTGCGCAATAACTAATGGAAATCCGACTATATAGAAATTTCTTATGCTAGATAGGCTAATTGCTGTATTAAATCTTTTACTCCTATAAAATTTAAAAACAATTATTATTAAGATTATTAATGATGATGAAATAAGTCCTATGATCCTGGACAAATAATTATGAATGTAAATCACCAAAAAAAAGGTAATAATGGAGTTAAGTATAGAAAGAGAAACAGATGTTATACTATACGAAAGAGATTTGCCTTCCAATTGATACGAAGTAGTAATGACACTATAAGTAGCCTGCATAAATGCATATAAGCACCCAGATATCAACAACCATTTATTAATTGATAATATTTCAAAATTTAGAATACATACGATGAGTAGAAGAAATATTGTTTGATTGATGATAGCTATAAACGCATTACTAAATACATTTTTTTGATGTTTTTCAGAATAATAATTTATAATCGAAATATCCCCACCCCATAACATAAAAGAAGTAAATAAAGTAGAAATAGCAATAAAGTTCTCTATAATTCCGAAGTCACTTTTCGTTAAATAATGAGTTAATACCGTTAGTAAAACAAATGATATTCCCGAAGAAATAATAGATGATAGAATGTAGATTGAACTATTTCTGCTAAAAGTTGATTTTAGTAATATACTTTTTAGATTATAAATATCAAGAATCATATACCTTACTTTAATCTAATAATATCTCCACATTCTTCTTTCCAATCTCCTTTATATGTTTTAGGTATATTCCAGTCATTCCCATATCTAAATATCAACCATTCCTCTATATTAGAAGGCATGAAGTATTTGACGTTATGAAAGATAATAGTATCCAGATTAAAAAAATACTTTGCTGGTTGTCTTCTTTCATAACCTTTCTCCTGATAATTAACTATTTCATCACAATTGGTATACCAGAAAATCAAATCAATTATCACTTTATCCTTATCATATAACGCTAACTGTTGTATTTTTCCCTTATATAAGACTTTACGACCAATACTGAGATTCATTTTTTTCTTAAAAATATCTGATATAATTCTATAATCCTGTACATCCAATATATCAATATCAATATCATTGTCGTGTGGTATAAATGCATTATTACGATAGATACCTAAAATAGTCCCGTCAGTTATTCTATATTTGATGTTCATGTTTTCAAGTATATCACAAGCTTCTTTCATTATTCTACTAGCAGATGCAGGAAGAGGGGATAGCTCATAAAACGGAAAACAATGAAACTCGACAAAGATTTTTCTAATCTGCTGTTGGGCAAAAAAAACTATTAATTTGATTGTTCTTTTTATAATAAAATATATCTGCCTCATTAAGAATAATATTATACAAAATTATTTTTCTTTTGTTGTATGTCCGCTAATGCATTGAATAACTTGACATTATCTTGTAGATTCCTTATTGCTATTCTAATATATGATTTACCCTGAATCCCCTTTTTGAACCTGCAATCTTTTATTAGTATATTATATTTATCAAGTAACTCCTGAGCAAGCATGGTAGATGAAAATGGGGTTATTACTTCACATAATATGAAATTTGCTTGTGTGGGTATTGTCCTAAGAAATTTAATTTTCTGTAAATCCTCAAGAAAACGTTTTCTTTCCACACAAAATAATTGACATGCATTATCATAATCTTTTTCATATTTATTAAAGATTTGCATAAAAAACTCACCAAATGAATTTATATTCCATACAGGTATTTTTTCATATATACTGTTTATAAGATTTTTATCGGCAGTAGCCATCACGCCCAATCTAAAACCAGGGACACCATATGATTTGGAGATACTCTTAATTACTACCAAATTATGATGATTTGATATAATATCATTATTTAACAGTGTATGGCGTTGATCTGGTTCTACAAAATCAATAAAAGATTCATCGACAATTATCCGGACATGAGAATATTTAGATATTAGCTCTATTAAATCCTTGACAGGTAACAATTGACCCGTCGGATTATTAGGATTTACTATAATAATCTGATTCACTTTGAGCATTAACTCTTCTATATCATTTATGGTATAATTAAAAGAATTATCATTAGGAGTTATGGAACATATGCATTCTTCAGGTAGTCGACTAGAATATTCCTCAAAAGTAGGAAACATAATACCGGTCATTATTTTTTGATCTTTCATTAATAGGGCAATCAACTCAGCAGCTCCATTACCTACCAACGTATATTCTGGTCTAATACCAAAGAATTTTGCTGCCAATAATCTATTTACATTCATCCCTGAGGGATATGTCTCCATTAATGTTTTAAAATTTACATTGATTTCATCCACTAATCTTTTGGGAGGAAAAAAAGGATTAACTAAATAACAGAAATCTAAAAGTTGAGGAAAACGCCAATATCCACCATACCTTTTATGGTAAGTATTCAATTTATCTTCTCCCCTGGAAAAAATAGTTTCTGCAATATCCAGATCCTGAATATCATCTATCTCATACCATTGTTGATTATGAATTTTTACCGCAGTAAGCTTTACCCTATCAATAAATGTTAAGACACGTAATACTTCCTCATAGTATTGATTGTTTCCCATTGATTTACAATATGCATCTAAAAAGGGCACATAATAACGGGTACAAAAATCTTTAGATAATTTATAGATATTAACAGTCTTATAATATCTTTCGATCTCAGAAAAATCAAAAGCAATTTTGGGGATAAAAGACAAGATTGTATCCTCTTCATCAAGAGTGACAACAGTTCCATCCATCCAACTTTCATATTTTGCAACCGCAACAGCATTTGGTGAAGAACAACTATAAATCCGATGCAAAACAGAATCTTCAAATATTAAATCCGACTCGAACAATAACGTATCATCAGAAATTAGGAATTCCTTAGCCAACGCTAATGAATATATATTATTAGTTTTATCATAAGTCTCATTTTCAATATATTGAATATTAATTCCTTTATAATTGTTACCAATATGGGATTGTAATTTCTCTCCTTTATATCCAATAACCAAAACAACCTTATCAATTCCAATATTTTTTATCTGATTCAATAGGCGTTCAATAAGAGTAATACCATGTATTTTAACCATACATTTTGTATTTTCTTTGGTTAATTCACCTAATCGTTTGCCCATTCCGGCTGCTAAAATAACTGCTTGCATCTTATATTAATCTATCATTGACCAGTTGAAAGGAGTCCCCTTCTTTATTTCGATTTTCGCTTTTCTTCCAATAATAACATTAAAGTACTTTGGTTGTAATCCAAAACCTGGTCGTATTATTTTTATATTATCATGATTAATGATTTCACCCTTATGAATGTCTGATGATGCGTATATCGATCTTTTAAACATCTGGTTCTTTTCTTCATCATAAGATAATTCATAATTAATCTTACCAATCGCAAGAAAAGCGCGTTCTGTTTCTGTAACAAGGTTACTTAATTCATCCGGCTCAATTGAAAAAGCAGAATCCACTCCCCCATCTGCTCTGTTTAAAGTAAAATGTTTTTCAATAACCGTAGCACCCAAAGCAACAGCCGCAATAGAAACACCTATTCCCATGGTATGGTCAGATAACCCTACATGGCAATTAAACATTGATGCGAGGTGAGGAATGGTCATTAAATTAGTGCTCTCGGGAGATGCTGGATAAGTGCTGGTACATTTTAATAAAATAAGTCTTTTACACCCATTATCTCTCAGAATTCTAACAGATTCATCCAAATCGCATAAAGAAGAAACACCTGTTGACATAATAATGGGCTTACCTGTTCTAGCCACTTTTTTTAGCAATGGCCAATGTGTATTTTCGAATGAAGCAATTTTATATGCAGGCACATTTAATTCTTCTAAAAAATCTACAGCTGTTTCATCAAAGGGAGAGCTAAAAACCTCAATACCTTTTAAACGAGCTCTTTCAAATATTGGCTTGTGCCATTCCCATGGAGTAAATGCCTGATTGTATAAATCGTATAACTCCTTACCGTTCCATAAAGATTTATCATCCTTAATTGTGTAAGCTCCTTTAATAGTAATAGTTTCTGCAGTATATGTTTGAAGCTTAATAGCATGTGCCCCATTATTGGCAGCCGCATCTACTATTTCCAGCGCTCTTTGCAACGACTGGTTATGATTGCCTGACATTTCTGCAATAACAAAAGGCCTATTGAGCTTGCTAATTGTATGTTTGCCAATTTTAATATTCATCATGCGATTGTTTTTACAAATTTATAGGAATTCGGATAAATAAAAGCATCTGCTTCAAATTGAGCGAAGCATAATTTTTGAAATGATTTAACCGAAGCCTTATTCTGCTGTTGCACAAAACCAGTAATACTTTTTATTCCATTTCTTTCTTTAAGTATTTTCTCTATGGCTATTGAAAGAAATATAGTACCTAATCCCATTCCACGATATTTATAATCGACGGAATAACTTATTAAGGCATCTGATTCTCTCATGTCAAATCTTAACTGACCTACTGGAATAGAATTCAAGATTGATAAGAACTTGCTTTTTATTGTAGGCAGTATAAGAAACGGCGTCTTGTGTGTCAAGAAAATTTTGACCACAAAATGTAGGGTACCGCACCAATGACTCTGCTGGTGACACATTGCCGCGTCCGTTTTATTGGGCAATCTACTCACCTTTCGGTCTGTTCAGACACCAAGAAGGCCAATTTTCCCGGAAATTGGACAGACCTTTCCGGCGCGCTTTAAATGATTCTTGAAAAAATCACAAAGCGTTATGACTGGATGTAATCATCCCATGAGTATTGAGGGTCGGCGTAGGCGTCGGCGTGTAGATGTGGAGGATGCGCGAAGGAATCGGAGGTTTTGGATTCGGATAATGTGATGCCCGTGCGTATTTTGGGTGGCGGCCTTGACCGGAAAAGCCAGAGACCAAGATGCGTGAGGATGTTCCGAATGACCTGCCGGTCTTCAATGAAGCTGATGATGCGCATGATGCCTTGACATTTCGGGCAGACCAGAGGATCAACTTCATATATCTTCTGAATCAACCGCGCCCAGTTTTTTCTTAAGGTTTTTAAATGTCCCACCGGTTCGAGAATGCAGGGGAGGGCATCGTCTGTTCCGGTTTCTTTCCGTTTTCCCCGCGAGACGTTGCTGTAATAGCCATAGTAACGTACCATCTGCTCGCCTCGGTTGGGAATATGCGAGCACATGGCCGCCAGCCATTCCAAAGCGGAGAATGTCTTGCTTGCCCGGCCATCCCCGGATCGGTGTCCGTGGCGGGCTTTGGCTGTATAGATGACCTTGCCTTCCTGTTCCAGATAATGCATCCGTTCCTGAGAAAATGATGCCCGGATGATATAACGCGCCAGATTTTCCATAGCCTTGTCATCTTTCGGCAAAATCCGGTTGCCGCAGAAAACATTGAAGCCGGAATGTTGCCATGTGGAGAGCATGGCAACCATCTCTTTGGTTATCTTTCTCTTGTTCAGAAGCATCCTGAAAACCTTGTGCCGGAAAATGGCCTCCAGCTTTTTGAGTTCAAGCGGCGGCGCAACGCGGAACATGCCTTTGTTGCCGTAAAAACAGCCGTCGGTCAGGAGGATGTGGCAGTGGGGATTGAAACCAAGAAAGTCGCCAAAGGTCTGGACGGCGATAACCGCGCCGGGGATGGGTTCCTTTTCCGGCACGGCCTGCTGGATAAAAACTTTCAGGGCTTCCCAAGCGCAGCGGCTGAGACCGGCGAGAAGCTTTCGATCATACAAGAAGTAACGGCGGAGAATCTTCGGAATGCTGAAAATAAAATGCCGGTGCGGCACTTTTTTGAGAACATCCAGGCAGAGCCATTCGCCGAATTCCACCACGCGCTTCTGATGGCAGGATGGGCAGAAGTGGCGGCGTTTGCAGGAAAATGCCAACAGATATTCATGGCCGCAGTCTTTGCACCTGACGCGGGCAAAGCCGTGACGCAAATCGCCGCAATCCAGATAACGGTAAATCACCTTTTCGATATATGGCCGCCAGAATCCATACTGCTTTGAAAAATGTTCATCATAGGATTGAACGAAAGTTTCAAAATAGTCCTCGACGCAGTGATAATAATCCGTATCTTGCGGACGGCGGGGGTGGTATGAGGCTGCCGGCAATGCCATATCTACCTCACTGGACATGAAATGAACTGCGAAGGAATGATTTATAGTAGGACGAACGTCCTATTGTCAAGAGGGAAAATAATTCGTTCAGCCTATTTCATGTTGACACCGTTAGAAAAAATATGCTTTTATGCCTTCACTTACCCAAGGAGCAATCAGATTTGAAAAAAAGCAAGACAAGTTTTTTTTGCCAGCATTGCGGGTACATGTCGCCTAAGTGGCTGGGGAAGTGTCCTTCCTGTAACGGGTGGAATTGCTTTGCAGAAGAGCTGATCGTTGAAACCGGCTCCGACAGCCGGGCGGAGATGCGTTTCGACGGTAAACCTCTACCCATCGAGGATATACCCCTGGAAGACGGCAGGCGCACCGTTACGGATATCGCGGAAGTTGACCGGGTTCTCGGTGGAGGCATTGTCGGGGGTTCGGCCATCCTGATCGGCGGGGAGCCGGGCATCGGCAAATCCACGCTGATGCTGCAGATGATGCACAATCTGGCGCAAAAAGGATTGAAGGTTTTATACGTTTCCGGTGAGGAGTCGGCCAGCCAGATTAAACTGCGCAGCGACCGGATCGGAGCGGCGGCGAAAAATTTATTTGTTCTGGTCGAGGTATCCCTGGAAAAAATTCTGGAACAGATTAAAGTCATTGCTCCGGCCATTGTGGTGATTGATTCCATTCAGACGGTTTATTCGTCGGAACTGATGTCTGCTCCGGGCAGTGTCGGCCAGGTGCGGGAAACGTCTTCGCGACTGATTCTCTTTTCAAAGAAACACGGTATTCCCGTTTTTCTGGTCGGTCATGTCACCAAAGATGGCTCGATTGCCGGTCCCAAGGTGCTGGAACACATGGTGGATACGGTGCTTTACTTCGAGGGCGATTCTTCTCACTCTTATCGCATTGTCCGCGGCATGAAAAACCGTTTCGGCCCGACCAATGAGATCGGCGTTTTTGAAATGCGGGATAAGGGATTAATCGAAGTGCCCAATCCGTCCACTTTTTTTCTGGCAGAGCGTCCGCAGAATGTTGCCGGTTCGGTGGTTGTGCCTTCCTTGGAAGGAACCAGGCCGATTCTGGTGGAAATTCAGGCGCTGGTGAGCTCCACCAGTTTCGGTACGCCGCGCCGGACGGCGATCGGTGTGGATTACAACCGCGTTTCACTTCTGGTGGCGGTGCTGGATAAAATCTGCGGCCTGCATTTGGGCGGTTCGGATATTTTTATCAATGTCGCCGGCGGTGTAAAAGTGGAGGAGCCGGCTGTTGATCTGGGCATCGTCGCCGCCATGACATCGAGTTTTCTGGATAAGCCAATCGATCCGCGGACAATTGTTCTGGGAGAAGTGGGGCTGGCCGGGGAAGTCAGGGCTGTTTCGCAAATGGAAATAAGGATAAAGGAAGCGGCTCGCCTCGGCTTTACACGGTGTCTGATTCCCAAAACCAACGCGGCCCAACTGGAAAAAACAGCCAAAATCGATATTTGCAAAATCGGTTCCCTCAAAGAAATGCTGGATTATTTATTTTAATCATAATAAATGCCTTCAGCCCCCTTGACAACTAAAAAATGGTGCATAATATACGCCTGTTAAATCAGCATTCTTAATATAATTACAACAAGGAAGAAAGGAGCAAAAAAGTATGAAAATCAGACCTTTACAGGATAGAAAGCGTCTCCGGACAACTGAAATCTGACCGCAAGGCAAAAGATGGGTATTTTTTACTCCTCTGCGGCCTGCCGCGCCGAATAATCGTCTTCATGCGTGTTTGATTCGTGTCCTCCGGCGCCTGGCGACATTTCTCAAATACCGGTCATATTGTCTATTGACAATCCCCGTGGGTTGACTTAATCTAGCTGTAACGCGGCAGGGGCCTGATTCAGAGCAGCCGGCTGTCGATGGCCCGCGACTAAATTTCGGACATCATGTCTGCTTGTGGTGAGCAGGCCATGAAGTAAACCAAATCTGAAGTAGGAGGAAATTTATGAAGAGAAGAATTCTGGGTTATGTGGCCGTCATGGCTACGGTGATTTGTCTGTGCGCTGCTCCTTCCTTTGCCGCAGACAATTACAAAATCGGCGTCGGTTATCAGGGGATGTTCAACGGCAACATGCTCAACGGCCTGTCCGTTCGCGGCTGGTTCGGCCCGAATACGGCAATTGGCGGTGAGTTAAACCTTTTCTACGGCGCTTCAAAAGCGGACCTAAGCTTTGCCGGAAACGGTTTAGGATCGGCCGATGCGGATTTGTGGATGGCCGAGCTGAAATTCATGTACGCTTTCCTGGTTCGCCAGAACAGCCGCTTTTATGCCGGCGCGAAAATTGCTTACGGTCAGTATGACGTAACAGGGGGCCCCAATTTCAATCCCGGCTTTGCCGAACTCAAAGGCAGAGCGATTATTCCCGGTATCCTGGTCGGCGCGGAATGGAATTTCCCCGCCCTGCCCGAACTCGGATTCAACTTCGACGTGGGTTACAACTACGTGTATAACACCAATACGGGAAGTGTCGTCGGCAATCAGGATGTGGATATTGACCTGAAAATGCACGGCATCAATGTTGCGGCAGGCATCAAATATTACTTCTAGACCGCAGCGGAAAGAACAACACCAATCCCTGTGGCCGCAAGGCCACAGGGATTTTTTTGGGTCAATAATTTCCCTGCTAAATTTGTCGGGCTGTGCTAATCTTCCCCATCAAGCAAAACGGAGGAACAACCGGAAAGTCGATGCGCTCTCTGGACAGAGAATCGTTCTTCAAAAAAATTTTTATCGTCTCCGACTGGGCCAACCGCGCCCGCTGGGTTTTTA
>Ga0209718_1002972_pt1 | contig 15787 bp, 20 predicted proteins | sample AD_JPNAS1_MetaG_FD_184420 | JGI IMG/M metagenome (GOLD analysis project Ga0209718, IMG submission 184420) | Active sludge microbial communities of municipal wastewater-treating anaerobic digesters from Japan - AD_JPNAS1_MetaG (SPAdes) (version 2) | ecosystem: Engineered > Bioreactor > Anaerobic... | reverse complement strand
CAGATAAAATATCATTTATAAAATTAGTATTTTCGTTTCTAAAATTTATAATATTTTGTCCTATTTTTAAAGATGAGTCAGAAAATTTCCAAAAGTCTTCAATTGTTTTAATCCCTAATTTTTCAACAGATTTTTCACCAACTAAATCGATACCAAGTTTTGAAATAAATTGTTTTATATTCATTGTTTTTGATTTTTCTACTTGTTCTAAAATATTTGTTATTTTTTTATCACCTATTCCATCAATGCCAGTAAGTTTTTCTTTTGTTAACTTATATAAATCAGAAATTTTTGTAACTATATTTTTTTCAAATAGAGTTCTAATCGTCTCATCTGAAATTTGTTCCATTTCAGATTGTTTTACCCAATATATAATTTTTTCAAGTTGTTGAGCTTTGCAATTTTCATGATTTGTACATATAATATTTACTCCTTGCTCAACTAAGTCAGAACCGCATGATTTACATTTTTTTATTAAAATAGAATCATCATAATCTCCAACATGTTCTGTAACTTCTTTTAAATATGGAATAACATCGTTCGAACGAATTACTAAAATTTTATCACCTATACACAATTGTAAATCATTAATAGTTTTTGCATTGTGAAGTGATACTCTTTTAATTTCAACTCCGCCTATTTGTATTGGTTCAATTATGCCTACTGGTATATAATTACCTTTGCGAGTTATATTCCATTCAACATCAACAAGTGTTGTTACTTTCCCTTCTGATGGTGGCTTTAATGCTATGTTATAAAAATGGTGATGTGAAATTGTATATTTTGAATCAATTTTTTCATGAAGTGAAATATCATTTACTATAATTATGAGTCCATCAGTTTCATACAACCACTGATCTCTCAAAGATGATAAATATAATTCGTAATAAGATTGTAATTCTTTAATCGAACCAACTTTTTTTACTTCAACAACATCAAAATTTAATTCAGAAAGAATTTTAATCTTTTCAAACTCAAATTTACATGAAATTCCATAAAGTTGGTACGCAATAAATTTAATATATTTTAAATCATCTCTATCTGTTTTCCGATTAATAAGTCCAACTGCTAAATTTCGCAATGATTTATTTTCAGTATTTTGAAATTGTGTGTTTTTTGGTAAATATAATTCACCTCTAACTTCAATTTTTTCTTTAATATTGATTGCTTTTGTGACATCAATATAATCCTTGATATGTGTTATATCTTGTCCCTCTTTTCCATCACCTCTTGTAGCTATATATTGTATGTAACCATTATTATAAACAATCGAACAAGATAACCCATCAATTTTTGGTTCAACAAGAAGTTCAACTCTTTTATCTAATATTTTATTCAACCATGTTTTAACATCTTCTACAGTTTTTGCTTTGTTCATCGAAAGCATAGGAATTTCATGCTTTATTTTTAATCCTTTAGCTTGTATCCCTACTAAAGTAAAATAAGGATTATCAGGATCTAATTTTCTTAGTTCTTCTTCTTTTTCATCAAACTCATCATCGTTCATAAAAGGCTCATTATTATAATAAGCCTCTTTTGCTTTAATAAGCAAATCAACAAGTTCTTGAATTTCATAATTATTTTTTGTAGTCATTAGTTTATCTCCACTATATACTTTATTGTACACTGATTTTGATTATATACTACATATTCATTATTTCTGAGGTCAATCCCACCTTTTGCAAATAATGAATCATATTGGCCTTTTTCTTTTAAAACTTTTTCTGACAAATTATACATCCAACTTTCATGTTTTTCTACTCTCAGCTCCATTCCAGTATTTACTTCGAACAGAGCGAGAAATCCTTTTCTATCTTTACCATTTGCCCAATAAGAACCAGACAACGAAGTGTATCCGATTGACTTTTGTACTTTATCTGCGAAATAGCAACCATCTCCGAACATACTCCCTGTGTATACAGCACATGTTGGTCTAATTTGTAAACCGAATTTTAAAATACTTAACCAATTTTCATTTCTACTCCCATGCCATAATAACTTTGTCCATTTTTTAAATGATTTATTTTTTTGTTCGTCGAACTTTGGTTGAGTTTTCTTATTTACAACTCTAAAAGCTCTTTTAAAACGATGAGAGTTTTCGCCCATAGATTTTAGTATCAACTCTTTTTCTTCTTCTGTAATACGTTGAACTTCTATATTTAAAGCTTCTTCTAAAGTAACAGATTCTTCTGAAGAAGAATTTTGTGTCGCTACAGCCTGCGCCATATTGTCTATTGAATCTTGCTCTCTCATCAAAATCTGTCTTGCTTTATTTAAGTCTCCGTCTCTATTCAAGAGATAATTTTTGACATTATTCATTCTTCTCGGTACAGTTGTATAGAGTTCTGTAAGGTAAGAGTCAATTTTAGATCTATTAAATGTTTTCTTAGACATAAAATAACTTAAGTCGTTAAGAATTTTCTGAGCTTTATCAATCTGAGCTTGTGTAACCTGCTCAGAAGTCACAGTGTAATTATCTATCAGAGCTTGTTTAGAATATTTTTTAAGCTCTAATAAAAAATCAAGAACTTCTTTGTCTTCTATATCTTTAAAAGAAGTAACTTTTACCTCTTTTTTTAACTCTGTTATATCTTTGTAACCTTTTTTTATTTTTTCATTATACTTTTTATCCCAGACTGACATACTATATCTCATCGTATTTTCAGAAGCACCAACTCTACCCCAAGTAGCAGTCCAAGTGCCATCAGAATTTTCAGACATTCTGTAATACTTGTTATTGTTATTCTTTGTTACACAAATTAATTCAACTTGTTTCATTTTTTTCTCCTTATTTAAATAAAAAAAGCATAGAGATTTAATCCCTATGCTCTAATAATTCTTGTTTACTCATTGAGCGAACTGTAATTGTAGGTTCGCCTTTCTTTTCTGAAGCTAATGAATTTACTAATACTTTGTGTTGTTCAGGTATCAAACCTTCCTGAATTTTAACGATTTGAAAAAATACATGTTGAAGATTTTTCTGTAAAAGTTCATCATAAACTTTTTCTATGTTATATTCTTTTGTTACTCTACCTTCAGCAAGATAAACCTTTTTTTGTGTCTCAGGAAAGTAATAAACTTCTCCTGAATAATTTTTTAATATGTCTTTTTTAGCTTTTCTTTCAACTTCTTCTAAGCATTCTTGAACTACTTTGATTGAAGCAAGTAGCTCTGCAAGAGATTTTTCATCTCTCACACCTGATTCATATGACCTAATTCTTTTTAATGTTGACTCCATAAAATTATTTGTTATGCACATATTATATTCTCCTTTTTTAAATTATGATAAATAAATTTTTTTGAGTTCTTTACTCAAATTTCTTTTTATTTTTTTGTTTTTTTTCAGTACTTCATTAATAAAGAAGTCTGAAGTGAACAAGTTTTTTGATGATGAAGTTTTTGGCAATGAAGTTTTTGGTAATTTCATCTTAATCTCCTTTTTTAATTATATATATAATATAATACAATTCGATTGATTTGTAAACAATTTTTTTAAATTTTTTTAAATTTTTTTAAAAAAAACTTATTATACAAAAATTCAAATATGTTTAATTTTAAAAAATAAAGTGGTATAATTAACTAGAAAAGGGTATTCCTTACAATGATAACCTTTTCCATCCGTACCACTTTTTTAAACCTAACTTCAATTACTTATAAATATAAAAAATGGTCAAATAATCGGATATGAGTATAATTATCCCAATGATAACTCATATCCTTCGTACCATTTTTCATTCAATTTACCTCACAAACTCATTAATAATTTGCGGCACTGCTGAGTCAAAACCTACAATGTCAAGCATCCCAGGGTCTGTAGGATCAGCAATTGAAAAATTATTTGTTGCCATACCTAAAACAATAAGTTTAGCGTCAATACCTGTTTTTTGACGATACATTTGAAGAGCTTGCACCGGGTGAATTTTACCAGCCCAAGTTTCATTATCAGTGTAAATACAAAATACATCAAATTCTATATTTTGTTCAAGCGCCCAAATCATTGGAAGGGCACAATCTGTACTACCAAATGATTGGTTAATAACTTTATTTAAAATTTCTTCAAAACGCATTTTAGGTGTAATTCCAAGTTCTTTAAATCTGTCCGAAAATCCCATAATCGCGTATTTTTGTTCTGTGCGAGCAGTAATCATTGACATTGCAGACGCCACTTCAGAACATGTAAGAACACCATTTGTACCTATAGCTCTTTGAAGCATTGAACTTGAAACATCTATTCCAAGACAAAATCTCTTGCCTGTAGGTATTATATTAGTAAAACTCAAATAAAAAGCTTCATTTAATGCATCTATTATATGTTGTACTGGTGACCATGACAACTTACCTTTAAATCCATAACCTTCTTCATATGTTTTAAGCGCTATTAAAATAGAAATTGGATGTATCAATGATTTTCTGATATATTCACTATTTGAAAGTTTTTTATTCACAATTTCAATAGTATCAAATTTACCTGTTTTAAGAACATCTATGCTAGTAAGTTTTCCAAGATTACGAATTAATGCCATGAGTGGTATATCATCAAGAACAGCTTCCCAGACTTCTGCATAATTTTTAAGTTCAGTTGGCCATACATCATGTGGAATTTTATTATCTTTTATAAGTTTAATAGCTTTTTTCACATCATTATCTTTTAAAACTTTAAGTTCTTCATATGCTGAAATAAAAGAACTAAAATCAGGAATTTCCTTTTTTACGATATATTTAAAAATAGCATTATGTTGTTCTGAAATAGGTTTTACATGAGCAGAGCGTAATACATCACAGTGTGTCCATTGATTTTTTGTTCCTTCGACTGTTCTTCCTTGATATTTCACAATTTGAAACGCTAATTGTTCAGCATTCATTGTATTATACCATTGTGAGATTGTCTTCCTTAATGATCTCCCCCACGACCTCATCGTATCAACATAATAAACAAAAGTAAAAAGATGTGTACCTGTTCTACATATTTTTGGAAAAACATTTGCAATATCTTTTTTAATTTTTTCTGAACCATATACCATAAGTGCAGCTAGCGCAAAAATTGTGGGATCATTTTTTGGAGCACGACCAGTTGTTGAAATTTCAACAATATAATCAAGAACTTTTGATTCGTCCTGTTTAATACAAGATTTTAGATTATCAATATTTTGTCTTGTAAGATTGCTCTCTGAAATATAGTATGTGCCACCTTCAGTACCAAGAATTAAAAATCTATTTAAAAGTTTCCACATATCTATATTAAAAGAATACCCACCAGCAGAATTTTTTACCATTAAATTTTCCTTGCCAGGAATTGGCTCACTTTGTGGTGTAGTATGATAATTAAGATTTTTAGCATAATTATATGACATATTAACTCCTTTATAAAAATTTAAATAAAGTCAACCCATACATTACGTTGGCTTTTCTTAATTTAAGAATTGTAAATAATTCTGAAAATGTAGAACCTGACGTTAAAATATCATCCACAACTAAAATATTTTTATTTTCTATTTTTGATTGAACTTCATCACGAATTGATATGAAATTTGTAAAATATTCTCTAAATTTTAGAGGTATATCATTTCTAAGTTTTATTTTTTCTTTTTTTCTTAAATGTTTTAAAAGGTCTTCTAAATCTTTTAAATATTTAGCTGGCGCATCTGGTTTTATGCTAATAACAGAGGGACTTAATTTATAAATACTTTGAAATATTTTTAGACTTTTTGAAGAAAATTTAGAACTTAAGTCTTTAATAAACCTATCAAATAAATAATAAGAATTTTCTGAATAAAGAATTATGTCAATTTCTTTTGAAATAATGTGAAAAGCGTACAATGCACTTCTTTGTGAAAAATAATCTAAATCTTTTTTATTAACTTTAACTGAAGACTCACCTTTTAATGCTCTTAAAATATTTTTATTTTCACCTGTTATTCCATATAAAGAGAAAACTAAATTACCATCTATTTTAGTTGTATACGATTTGTATTTAACTTTTTTTGTCCCAAGCTTGACTCTTACACCTTCTTCTGAAGAGTAGTCAAAAATTAGTTCATCATCTTTTGCAAAAATTCCTTCGTCAAAAATTCTTTTGTAAGTCATACCTTATTACCTTGAATTTTTTATTATTTTTTTCACAATAATCAATATTAAATTTTGAACCTTTACTTTTTCCGTCCCAAAAAATTAAGTTAAAATCTGATTTATCGATAATTTCTTTATTTCTTACGAAGCCTGCTTTTTTACCATACTTATCCCAGTCAGGTAAAATTTCTTCTAATTCTTTATTATTTCTATTACAATAAATTTTTATCAAAGTGTCAATACCTCTCGCACCGCCCGATATAAATTTAGTAATTTTATAATCTTTTAAAGACTCTTCTAATTTATTTGCAAACCAATCATAATCAGAGATAGTTCTTGAACCTGTTACTGAAACAACCATATTTAAACTCCTTTTATAATTATAATAATAAAAAAATAAATATTAATTTTAAATAAAAAAATTTAATTTTTACAAAAAATTTAAACAAACATTTTTTAAATTATCATCAATATTATTTTCATTCGCAAATGTTATAAATCGTTCTTTTAAAGATTTATCACCAAATTCTTCTTTTTCACTAGTCTCACTATTTGTTAATTGTAATAATTGAATACCCTCTTCTCTTATATAATATTTTTCATATTTTTCAAATACTGATTGTACTGAAGGAGCATCAATAATATTTAAAATATTTCTTGGATCTTTAGGTTCATCGCCATATTTTACAGTTTCATACGTAAAATACTGAGGAACTTCTACCATTTGAGATTTTTTATTTTCGATTAACATTATCCTAAATTTTTGATCTTGCTCTCCATGCCTTGTCGGAATTGGTACGCCCAATACATAATGTTGATTATTATATTTATCAAAAAAATCCTGTTGAATATGTGTATGCCCATGAATGTAAACTCCATTTGGCTTAAGATCAATTCCTTCATCACCAAAAGCACACTCTAAAGGTGTAATATGAGTAAAAATATAATCATATTTTCCTTCTAACGCTTCATATTTTTCTTTCATATCAGAATATAAGTAAGGAAGAAATAAACACTTCATATTTTCTATTTCTTTTTCACACAAATCATATAATACAGTAATGTTACTATGATGTGCGATGGGTAATAATGTATTTCCTTGTCTTTTTGAAGTATCATGATTTCCTGTTATTAAGAAAACTTGTTTAAATTTTTTTATTTTTTCAATAATTTCAAATTCAACTTCATTATGAGGAGAACTTGTATCAAATAAATCTCCAAGTTGAATTAGTGTAACATCAGTACTGTATGTATTTTTAATCCAGTCAAAAAATTTTAAAATACTTGACCTAAAAGGTTCTTTACTTTTCGCATGAATATCACCAATAACTATAATCATTTATCTTCTCCTTCAGTGTTTTTATTTTGTTCATTTATAGCTTCTATAATTTGTTCTTGCGGCATTGCGTCAACCAACGCTCTTTCACTTATTTCTGTAGCTAATAACAGGTCAGATTTTTTAACAAGAGCATCCATCTCAGATTTTATTACAGATAATTCATTTTTTGATGCTATTGCTCTCGCTGTTGAATGCATAATTGTTGAATGTTCTTCAGCTATACGTGTAGCAACTTTAAACAATTTCATAAACATTTCTGCAGATTCAAAATTTCTTTGTGCTAAAGCATCCTGCATCCTGTTTAATCTTCTGCGTTCTCCATCAGTAACATCTTTACATGACCTACACAAATCAGCATGTCTTTCTTCAAGTTCTTTAATTCTATTGTCATAAGCTTCTCTTAAAGCTTGCTCATGTTCTAAATTTGTTTTTTCTAATTTTTTGATATTTTCTAAATTTTCTTTAATCAATTTATTTAAATAATCGTTTTGTTTTTTAGCATTTTCTGCAAATTGAATTGCAGTATCAGTACAACCACGTATATATTCTTCCTTTTTAATAGCTTCAATATTTTGAATATCTTCAAAATGTTTAAGGATTGGTTCAAAAATTCTTTTAAGATATTTTACTAACATATTTATCCTCTCAAAATTTTACGATTTTTCTTAGCCAAAAATAATAAAGTATTTTCGAGCCTTAATAAGTTAACTCTATTCAATTTAATATATTGTTCTTTGTAGTCAAAAAGAGCTAAATTAATTTCTTTCGGCTCGAACTCTTTTAATAGTCTTTGCAAAATTTTAACCTTTCTTGTATATGATAATTGAGGAATACTTTTTAAAACATCAACCAAATTGTTAGAAGACAAGATTGAATAATATGTTGACCTCATTCTTTTTTATCCCAATCAATTTTCAAGTATGAATAGTAAGTATGCAAATCTTCAATTACTTTTGCCATTTCTTCGACCGATAAATCTTTCATTTCTGGAGCATATACACTAAATACTTTATTTCCATTTGAATTATATCCAACGTAACTTTTTTTTGCAGGAAAAATATTATTTTTAATAAAAGAATAAAATTGGTCAAGATTTTCTTTTGTCTCTTGTATATCAAAAGCTTTTAAAATTTTATGGATATCGACCCAAAATTTCTTTTGTTGCTGGTACGTTTTAGATCTAAAAGGTTTGACTTTCTTAAATGTTAATTTAATCGGAGTTTTATGTTGCAACAAATTTTCAATTTGTTCTATTAAATTATTATCAACAAAATCAAAACGAAAAGTTGCAGTCATCGTTTTGCTATCATAATGTAATAAAGATCCTAAAACATCAATCTTTTCCATCTCATAAATTTCCTATTATTTAAAAGTTACTCATTCATAGAATTGCTATTATTCTTATTTTGTATAATCTTATTATATGAGTATTGCAAAAAACCACCACCAGTTATACCAGCAGCGTAAGCAGTAATAATCCCAGCAAATACTGAGTCTAATTTTCTACTTTCTTTAAAATATATAATAAAAACACTCAATAGAATTATCCATGTAATAATTGCAAAAATAAAAAAAATAAAATTCATCATAGCAGTTCTACTGAAATATTTTCTTTGGTCATCAAAGAAAATTGATTTTAATATAGATTTAAAAAATAAACTAATTTTTTGTGACATAAAATTGATCCTCACTTATTTTTAATATTTATAAAAATATTTTTTAAAAAATATTTTATTTTACTTTTTAACTTCCATAGTAACCAACGAACAAACGAAATATTTGCCAATTTTTCTTGAATTTTTATTAAAAAATCTGGAGCCTTTAATATTTTATAATTATATAAAAAATATTTTTGTTTTCTAATATACATGTTATATCGCTTCTTTAAATTTATTATCATGATTGCAATCTCCTTCTCTTAACAGGTTCATCATTTATATTTTTACAATAATTAACAATATCAACAAGCATAAAATCAATTAAGTATTGATTAACATAATTATAATTTAATAAATCAAGTAATTTAGTTATTGCATATTTTACTTTTTCAATATTGAAATTTCCAATTCCTGATATACTATTAATTTTCCAAGGCTCAATTTCAAGTCCTGAAAGTACTTTATAATATAATAGCAAATTAAAATTAATTTTTTCTATAACATCTGAATTAATTTCATTTTCTAAAACTGAAATATCTCCTAATAAAAGTTTATTAATAATTTGAATAATTTTATCTTGTGTTACTATACCTAATTCTTTTTGCAAATCTTCAATATTCCATATTTCAGAAAATATAACTCTTTCCAAAATAGAAACAGCAGTGCGTACTGAACCATCACAATTCTGAACTATAGATACAATAGTATTAATTTTATTTTTGTCAGATAAGTCAATTCCTTCTTGTTGGCAAATTTTTAAAAGATAAGAACCTATCTCTTTTTCTGATAAATTATTAAGTCTGTATTTCACAGCGCGATTAAGAATAGCCTTATCAACTTTTGTCTCATCCATTGTAGTCAAAATAAAATATGTATTTTTTAATGGCCGCTCTAATATTTTTAGAATATTTTTTTGTGCTTTTCTATTAGAGGAAAGTTCTTGTAACTCATCAATTACAATTACTTTTGCTTTCGCTTGCGTTAACGGTTTTGACAAAGCGAGCGACTCAATAAGTCTCATTTCATCAATACCGATATTGCTACCATTATATTCAAAATAATAATTATTCATTAATTCATTTTGAATTGCCATACAAAGTTCACACTTATTACAAGGCAATCCATTTTCATCATGATTAAGACATACAAGAGTTTTTCCTATTATTCTTGCAATTGTAGTTTTTCCAGTTCCTGTTTTTCCTGATAATAGTATGACATTAGGAAAATTTCTATCTTTTGCTCTTTTTAAAAATTCTCTTATTACTTTTTCATGACCAACAACATCATTAAATGTTAATGGTCTATATGTAATTGAAAAATTCATTAGTATTTACTCCATATATGTTTTAATAATATAAGTGAATAAATAATAAAAACTATAACAAAACCTAACATAATACTAACTGTATAAATATTCATATAAACATAAGCAAATATTTGTAATAAACCGCATATAAATAAAAAACAAACCCACATGAAATATTTTAAACTTCTTAGCTTCATACTTTGTCTCCTTTTATTTTTTTAACTTCTTTTTATATATATTTTATAATAAAAAATAAACAAAATTATTTAAATATTTTCTTCTAAAAAAGTTTGCCAATCATTACATTTTAAAAATTCGTCTAAAACTAATATATGAAAATTATACTGTTCTTCAGTCAAAAATACATTAATTACATTATTACATTTAAATTTTATATTATTGTGTAAAACAATAAAATCAGGTACTGACCTATTTTTTCTTAATTTAACTATCATTATAGGATATTTGTTTGTAGCATCATTTACAACTTTTTTCCACTCATTTAATAGTTGATTTGATTTTTGATTTTTAGCATTTATTACAAATAAATTTACGTCACTCAAAGATTTACTATCTAAATAAAATGTATTAAAAAATTTTTCATACCGTGAGTCTAAACACTGAAAATCACCATCTACATTTTTTCCTGATTGACCTTTCTGTTTTCGAATAGTGCCAATAGAACCTGAAGAAACATGTCTCCACACTACTAGTTCATCATCTGAACCAGTAAACCATTTTGAGAGCAATTTTGCAACTTCTCTTTCCCAGTTATTTCCAATACTTTTTGAATTAGCCATTTTTAAAAATCCTCTACATTAACTTTATTTTATTTTTTTACCCTTAAACTTGCCAAACTTACTTGGATGATAGACGATTCCTTTACTATACCCAGACTCAAAATTACCCGCCAATCCCTCAGCAACATCAGTAGTTACGATTGAATATAATCTAGAAGTATTTGTAGATTTACATACAGGGCATTCTGGAGTTTTTGGAAAGTCTTCTAAAAAAGATTTTACCATTATTTCCCATGTATATAAACAATCACTACATTTAAAATCTGATCTTTTCATGTTATAACCTCACAAAAACTAATTTTTATAAAATATTTAAATCTTTATATTTCAAATTAATATTTTTCAAATGGTTAACTACAATTTCAATGTGTTTATCATTAAAAATTTTAGTTCTTTTTTCACAATTACACTTGTTGAGTTCTTGCTTAATGACATCTATATCATTGGTATTTTTTTTGTTCATTATCCAATCTACAGTCGATAGTAGCTCCAGACTAAAATCAGAATAAAATCCATCAAGAAACTTTACGGTTTTTTGGGCAATTGCTTTTAGTTCAGGTTTTGACTCGATATAATTTCTGACTTCTTCATCTCCATCCGGAACGAGTAATAAGGGTTCAAAAGGTCTTTTATTCAAATCACTGTAGCCTAAAATATAACTGCCGCTTAAGTAATTCAATACAAACCGAACTTTCCCAGAATACGGTCCATAAAAATTTGGTTGATATTTTAATTTGAAATATTTTTCTGCTCCAAACTTCTGTAAAAAATAGCAAACTTTTTCTGCAGAAAATTCCGATACAAATTCCCCCTGTTTTATCAAATCATAGAGCACATAGAGCATCAAGGCTCTTGCATCTGTTAGCTTTATTCTTTCTTTCTTTAACTTTTCTTTAATATCTTTTATTAGTTTATTCATCAATACTTTCATAATGTATTCTTTAACTCATTTTATAATTATAATTTAATTTTTTATTCTACATCTTCTTGACAATCAATATATTGACAAATTCTAAATGTATTAGTTAATATGAATTTTGTGAAAAATTCTGGACCATCATTTTGTTTACAAACATTCACATTAATTATATCTTCTTCTAAATCCCATCTTTCATTTTCTTCTGGAAAAAATCTTTTTTTCATTTGTACAGGTCTAGTTAATGTCATTACGACTCTACACCGCTGTGCAATAGCCGCACTACCTTCAATATCTTCTAAACCAATTTTATAATAGTCTAACTCTTCGGGTTTTTTAAATATTTTTCCTGAACGAAGTTTATTTTCATTTGCTTGTAACACTAATAAAAAATGGCAACCGTGTTTTCTATTAATTGCATGCAATTTATTTATTGCAGTCTTTATATTATATGATGATTGTGACTCGCTAAACTCGTCGACCATATCAAGTAAGTCTATAACAACAAACATATAAAGATCATCTTGTATTACACCTCTATTTTTAAAAATATGTTTTGCTTTATATAGTAATCCATCAAGTTCGCTAAGTGAAAGTGTAGGTTGAGAGTAAAATAAATAGTTTTTTATATTTTTATAAGACTCTATTTCTTTTTTTATTTTTGACTCAAGTCTTGGATTCATATCTCGTCGTAAAAGTTCTGATAAAGGTATATTCATTCTCATACAAGCAATTCTGTCATTACAACTTTCGACAGACATTTCTAAGTTGACTGAAACTACTGGAATTCCTTTTGCTATTAATCTATTTTCAATATTTTTTACAAAAGTAGACTTAGCACCACCTTTCATACCAACTATACCTGTCATCTCTTCAGGAGCAGCCGGCCTCAAAATATTTTGGTCTAACACTCTATATCCTAATGATCTTTTTTTAATTCCTTTTTTTCTTTGTTCTAAAATTTCTAAATGTTTATTAGCTAAATCCTCACTTGTTTCAATTGTTACTGAACTAAGGTCGTGTAATGAATTGTATAAAGAATCAATTTGTGAAGTTAATTTATCAAAAGAAATGGATTCTTTTGTTGTAGCGTCTACAATTAAATTTTCTAACTTTGTAATAGTTGAATATTTAATATAGTTTTCTCTTAATACTTCTTTTATAAACTGAATATTTTCAGTAGACTTTTGTGCTATATCAGTTAAAATAGATTTTTCAAAATTAGGCTTTTCCTCTTTACAAAAATAATAGATTTCATCAATATTAAAAGAAAGATTTTTTTCTAAAACTTTTTTAACAGATTGCAGAATTAGCTTGCAAGTATCATCAAAAAAATAATGTTCTGAAATTAAATAAGCCTCATTAGGATTTTTTAAAATAAACGCAATATATTTTATCTCAGAGTCTTGTGTATTAGGTAACAATTGAGTAAGAAAATTAGCCATATTAACATTCCTTATGTTATCGAGTAATATAAAACTTCATTTGAAAATTTATCTCTATTTTTAGGCGCAATACTCCGTAAAGGTAAAAGTTGAATTTTATTATTAAAATAAAAATTGCCTAACTCATTTTCAATATCAAAATATAAATAATTATTATTTTTAAAATTTAATTTAGAAAGCAAATTTTTTAAATCTTCGACACTCCATGAATAGCCAACATATTTTGAGTGATAAGGAGGATCTAAAATATAAAAACAATTATTAAATTGCATACATTCATCAAAGTCATTGAACAAAAAAATATTTTTAAAGCTTTTAATTTTTTTTATTGTTAACTCAACTCTTAAACATTTAAAACGACTTAAACAGCGGCTTCCAAAACTTGAATTAAATCCTATTTCACCAAATCTATATAAACCATTAATACAGTTATTTGCAAGAATTATTAAAGAAAAAGCTTCTTCAACGCTGTTTGAACTCCATAAATTCTTGTTGAAATAATCTCTAAAAGAGTAAAATCCTTCATATGTACTTACATTATATTTGCTATCAATATAATGAAAAAATTTTGTAAAATCTCCTTCATTAATTGTTGAAAAAAACAAATGATTAAATAAGTTAAATAAATTTGTATCTTTTTCAGCTAAAATATATTTTTTAAATTTTTTTCTTAAATTAAAAAATATTACTCCAGATCCTAAAAAAGGTTCACAATATATTTCGTATTTAGTATTTTTTACAAAATTTGAAATTAAATCTAAATGTTTGTCTTTAGACCCAGCGTACGAAAATAATTTATATTTTAATGATTTTTTTTCAAACATTATATTCTCTTATATTTTTTCTTTTCAAAAAATGTAGATTTTATTGATTTATCAAGAAGCATTCTTCCTTCAAATGGAATATCTAATGTTTTAAACCAAAATTCAAGTTTCTTTAAATTTTCAGAGCATACATATATATAATTCGATATATCACCTGTTACTTCAATAAAATCAGCAAGTTGATAGTTTGTGCGTACATTAATTTTTGCTTCATTTAATTTTATTTTCCATTCTTTTGGATAATCTTGTTGCCATAAATTAGAATATAAATCATCCAAATCTTTAAATTTATTTAAAATATCAAGCAATATTTCCTTTGGTAAATAAGGTACTGCATTCTGAATACAATCACTGTTATCACCTTTTAAAGCTTTCCATAATTGAATTGATTTACCAACAGGTGAAAAACCATATTTTTTCTTAAATGATGTTATATCATGTACTGTATAATAATTATACCAATGACAATTCTCGTCAATATTACGAGCCCAATCAAGGTCTGCTGAAATAAATAAACATTGATTTTGATTTGTTATATGTAATAATTTCTTGACAGGCAAAGTCAAATCATCAGCTTCCAGATTTTCACATTGTACTATTCTATAGTTATTCGAATAACTTTTTAAAATTTCTATAATGATATTAAGAGTTTTATACAGATTTTTTGGTAAATTTTTAGACTCTCGTGAATGTTTATATTGACCGTCTGTTATTATTTTTCTTATATTAATATGACTTTCAGGATTATCGCACAAAAAATATGATAACGTTTCTTTATAGCAAAATTTATTTTCAAGTTCTTTCAACCGAGTAAAAAACATCATAATTGCTTCATTATATAAAGCATAATCATTTATGTTTTTTGTTTTCTCTAATGAAGAAATTATTGAACGCCAAAATAAATTATTAAAATCATATATAACATATGAATATTTTTTATCCATTATTTAACTTCCTTTTATTTTTAAAAATAAAAAAACTTTTACTTATTTTAAATTATTTCTTTGTCTCTAACTCTTCTAATGATAATTCTGTTGCTTTTAATTTATCAACTAATTCCATTATACTTAAAAGTTTTTTAGTTTTTTCAATTTCTTCTGCTGACAAATGAGACTCTGACTTTTTACCTGTACTTTCAGGCAAATTAATTATTGTACTTTGTTTGTCTTTAACAACACTAAGAATATTTGCAACCGCATCATTTTCATCTTTGCTCAATACAGCAAATAACTGTAAAAGTTGATTTGTAGAAATTTCATTTTCGTTATCTTCTATTCTTTCAATGAGTTTTGATATAACTGAATTTCTTAATGTTTCTTTTGCAGTTACTTTTTCAATTTGATACTTAAGAAATGTAAGAAGTTCATTAAGAACTAAAGTTTGTGCTTCGATTCTATCTTTTTGAGAGTCTGTTATATTATCAATATTATAAA
>Ga0209718_1002971_pt1 | contig 15791 bp, 9 predicted proteins | sample AD_JPNAS1_MetaG_FD_184420 | JGI IMG/M metagenome (GOLD analysis project Ga0209718, IMG submission 184420) | Active sludge microbial communities of municipal wastewater-treating anaerobic digesters from Japan - AD_JPNAS1_MetaG (SPAdes) (version 2) | ecosystem: Engineered > Bioreactor > Anaerobic >... | reverse complement strand
GTCTTTGACGAGTTTAAATTTTTCAGCATTGAACATTCCGCGAGTTCCGTCAGATAAAGGAACATGAACGGTTATATAATCGCTTTCAGACAAAAGATGATCAAGACTTATAGCCTTGTGAACCTTTGAATCAAGTCCCCACGCGTTGTCTACTGATATGTACGGATCAAATCCTATTACATCCATTCCCATTGCAATTGCATCATTCGCAACCATTACGCCGATCGCACCCAGTCCGATTACGCCTAAAGTCTTGCCTCTGATTTCGCTTCCTGCAAACTTGCTTTTTTCTTTTTCGACAAGCTTGGGAACTTCGTCACCTTTTCCTTTTATGGATTCAGTCCATTTCATTGAATCAAAAAGATTTCTCGCTGAAAGAAACATTCCGGCGAATACAAGCTCTTTTACAGCGTTCGCATTCGCGCCCGGTGTATTGAAAACCACTATTCCTCTTTCTGTGCATTTAGGAATAGGAATATTATTAACACCAGCTCCGGCGCGTGCGATAGATTTAACGCTTGCCGGAATATCCATTTCAAGCATTCCGAAAGAACGGACAATCACCGCATCCGGATTCTGAAATTCTGAAGCTATCTCATAATTATCGCGCGGAAATTTATCTAGTCCGATCGCTGATATTTTATTTAAAGTCTGTACTTTATACATGTTTCCTCCTTATTTGTTGGCGGCTTCGAATTTTTTCATAAATTCGACAAGCTGTTTAACACCTTCAACCGGGAAGGCATTGTAAATAGAAGCTCTCATTCCACCAACACTTCTGTGACCCTTCAAGCTTGAAAGACCTGCCGCAGTCGCTTCTTTGATGAATTTAGCATCAAGCTCTTCATTGCCTGTAACAAAAGGAATGTTCATGATTGAACGGCTTGCCTTTTCAACAGTTCCCTTAAACATCGCAGAAGAATCAAGGAAATCATAAAGCATCTTTGCTTTATCCTCGTTTATCTTCTGCATTGCTGCGACACCGCCGACGGATTCAAGCCATTTGAATACAAGCATTGCAATATAAATTGCGTATGTAGGCGGAGTGTTATAAAGAGAATTTTCATCCGCATGTGTTTTGTAGTTAAGCATGGTCGGAGTAAAATCCATCGCGTGACCGATAAGATCTTCGCGGATTATAACTACCGTAAGACCTGCAGGACCCATGTTTTTCTGTGCGCCGGCATAGATGAGACCGAACTTGCTGACATCATATTCTTCAGAAAGAATGTTCGAAGACATGTCGGCAACAAGAGGAACATTTCCGGTATCAGGAATTTCATTGTTTCTGATACGAGTTCCGAAAATAGTATTGTTTGTTGTGATATGAAAATAATCGGCATCCTTATCAAACTTAGCCGGATCGATTTTAGGAATATAGTTGAAGTTTTTATCTTCACTTGAAGCAACTACATTCACTGTTCCATAGCGTTTTGCTTCGCCGATTGCCTTCTTTGACCATGCGCCCGTATGAACGAAATCAGCTCGCTTCGTGTTTTTAAAAAGATTCAAAGGAATCATGGAAAACTGAAGATGAGCTCCGCCCTGAAGAAAAAGAACCTTATAATTAGAAGGAATTTTCATGAGCCTTCTGAGTGATGCTTCTGCATCAGCTATTATTTCTTCGAACACCTTTCCACGGTGAGTCATCTCCATAACGGACATCCCAGTGCCCTTATAGTTGAGCATTTCCTCTGCTGCCTGTTTGAGAACGGATTCCGGTAGTACCGATGGTCCTGCTGAAAAATTAAAAACTCTTCCTGTCATAATAATCCTCCTTATTTTGAACCTGAACGAAAAGAGAGATCGGACATCACCGAAACAACTCTCAACTCGTTTACAAGGTCGATATTTGCTACAAATATTTCTTTCGCGTTAAGCCTGATGTTTGCCGGAGTAAAATTAAGAATGCCTTTTATTCCGCCTTCTGCAAGCCTTTCTGCCGAACTCTGCGCCGCTTCGGATGGAACAGCAAGAACCGCCGTATCGATTCCGTCGCGCTTAACAATTTCCGGGATCTGATATGCCGGAAAAAGCTTAACGTCGGTTTTCAAAGTCTCAAGCTTATTGACGCTTGAATCGAAACCCGCTGCGATTTCAAAACCGCTTTCCTTGAGGTTCGGATAATTAAGAATCGCACTTCCGATACGACCAAGCCCGACCACGCAAATTTTTCTCTGACGGTCAAAACAGAGAACGTTTCCAATGAGCTCTTTCAACTTTTTGACCTGATAACGAGCACCGTTGTTTCCGGTAAAACCGATGAGGCTCAGATCTTTTCTGATGCTGTGAGAGCTGAAACCGATTAAGTCGGCAAGCCGGGATGATGTTACAGTCTCCGCCTTTTCTTTTTCAAGATCACCAAGAACCTGATATATTTTACAGATTCTTTCAATTGTCGGCTTTGGAACGTCTTTTATTTCAACCATGTAAACAAATGTTAAAAAAAGTGAGAATTAGTCAAGTGATTAATTCGATTATTTGTGAATATTTTCACATTTTGAGGGATTTTTTCGTCCTATTTTTTTCTTTTGTGGGAGAATTGTTATTTCTGAAATAACTGCATAGTTATCCACTTTTATTATGTCGGATACGGTCTTAGCCACAGTCTCACATTCAATAAACGCTTCAGGATCATCTGATTCAGCAAAAAAAGCATTTCTGTAAAAACCGCTTTTTACTATATCCGGATGAACCGTTGTAACCTTGAGTCCATGTTTGCGGTTTTCTTCAAATATCGATTTAGAAAAAGCGCTGATTCCGGCTTTTGCAGCGCCGTAGGCGGCGGCAAACGGTGATGGAGATTTAGCTGTTACGCTTGAAATGTTTACAATAAGACCTTTCTTCTCTTTTAGAGAGCGGAGAAATACTTTACATGCAAGCATCGGTGCGGTTAAATTCACCTTAACTATTTCATCAATTTTTTTGAGACTCAATTCTTCATGAGGAGCAAAATACGCAAGCCCTGCATTATTTATAAGAACATCCACTTCATGCTTCTTTTCAATCGGAACCAGAATTTTCTCAAAATTACTTAAATCCGAAATATCACATTCGATCTTTTCAAAACGCCCGTCGGAAAATTCAGTTTTAGAAAAATCCCGGGCAATGCCGATTACTGAGATATTCATCATTATAAGTTCTTTAGCAATGGCTAAACCGATTCCCGACGAAGCCCCGGTAATAAGCGCTTTTTCATATTTCTTCATAAATTATCTATTTAATCACATGATCTAAAAACAAGTATTATTTTAGAATCGGACTTAATTTAAGGCTCGGGAACAAATGATATCTCATAGTTCGTTCCGCCTTCATTTGATCTTTTCATTTTTGCATCCATCTGCTGAACAAGCATTTCGACAAGCCTCATCCCCAAACCGGAGACATTTTCCGCCTCATCTATTCCGCTGCCGTTGTCAGAAACCAAAAGATAAAATTTTTCCTTATCAGAATATATTCTAACAGTTATTTTTCCGTACTTCTTGTCAGAAAAAGCATACTTGATAGAATTTGAAACGAGCTCGGTAACGATAATGCCCAGACTGAACATTGTTTTTGTTTTAATTTCCGATTCGTCAAAAACCGACTCAATTAAAATTTCTTCACCTAGACCAAAAGCTTCCGTAATATTACGGATAAGTGCAGGAAAATATTCATTAACACGCATTTTTCCGTCATACTCGGAAAAAGAAAGTCTTTCGTACAAAATCCCCATACTCCGCACTCTTCCGCATGCTTCCGAAAGAGCTTCATGGGTTTCAGGATTTGTACTTTTAGCGGATTGAAGATTTAAAAATGAACATATCGTATTCAAATTATTTTTAACCCGGTGATGAACTTCTTTCACTATTATCTCTTTCTCTGCAAGAAGTGCTTTTATTTTATCTTCTGCGGCCAAGCGTTCCGTTATATCATAAACGATTGAATACAAGAGATGTTTTCCTTTTACAGTAATCGGTCCGCTATAAACTTCCACGTTACGCACACTTCCGTCAGCAAGTCTGTGCTTAAAATGAAAATGATTCCGCTTCAGTTTTACTGCAAGATTCATCTCTGCCTTAATTTCTTCAATAGACAGAGTGTTAATTTCAGATATTTTCATTCTACATATTTCTTCACGTGTCCATCCGTAAAAACGAACAGCTGCAGGATTTGAATCGTATATTTGTCCGCTTTCAGGATCTATTAAAAGCATCACCGCATGGTTGTTCTCAAAAAGACTATCATAATGACTTTCTTCCGCCAGCAATGCATCTCCGGCATTTGAAGCTGCTGCAATTTCTCTTGCAAAGACAATTGCCCCTTTTTTGCCTTCATATTCGACAGGTTCACCGACAGTTTCGACCCATACTTCACTTCCGTCCAAACGTATAAAACGCTGTTTAAAGAAGTCACGGACTGGACTGCCTTTTTCATTAATTTTTTTTATTCTTTCATTTATCTTGTCATGATAGTCGGGATGGAAACGTTCAAATACATTTTTGCCGATAAGTTCAGCATGGTCGACTGCTCCGAACAATTTAAGTGCGGTATGGTTTAAAAAAGCAAATTTTTTATCTGTTTGAATGAATATGGGAACCGGCGCTCCTTCGACTATAGACCGGAATCTTCTATCGCTTTCGCGCAATTCTTTCGAGCGTTTTTCTTCCTCAAGACGCCACTTGATCAGCTCACTGTTGACGGCTTTTAAGTTTTCATTCATTTCTGCAAGTGCATCATTACTCTCTTTTACTCTTTTCTTTTCCAAATACAGTTTATGCGCCATCTTAATGGAAGTGTTTAAAATTATCGGAGGAAAATTTTTAACAATGTATCCATACGATGTTATTTTTTCCGTTTTATCTACTATTTCTTTTTCTGTGTGTGAAGAAAGAAAAACAATCGGAATATCGCAAAATTCAAGAATCTGTCTTGCGGCTTCTGTTCCGTCTATTCCGCTGCCCAGATCAATATCCATTAAGATCATATCTATCGAAGCGTTCCTTCTCCCGGCAATAAGCACAGCCTCTTCCCCGGAAAAAGCCTGAACAACTTCGTAACCTTCGGAACGAAGAATCATGGCTTCTTCCATTGCTATTATAGCTTCATCTTCAACCAGAAGAATCAGGCTGACACCGTATTTACTCAAACGAAAACCTCTCGACCAAGAATCCGTATCAATATCTTATAATGTTAAGCTTTATGAATGAAAAAATAAAGAATTTTTATATTTTTTACTGTCATTCAGGAATGACAACTCTCTCTCGAAGTAATTGATTTCGCACTCTTGAATGATTATATCAAATTTAAAAGAGCTTGATAAATTATAAAATATTTTTAAATACTGCATATGTATCAAATGAGAATTTAAATAATTATTCAGTAAAAACTAAATCTACCGGGGTGTTCCTTGTATACGATAGGAAAACTTGCAAAAAAATACAGCATCTCGCGTTCAGCTATTCTCTATTACGATTCCGAGGGTCTGCTGAAACCGGATCAGAGATTATCCAACGGATACCGTTTATATTCAGAGAAATCCGCCGAAAAACTCAAAACCATCTTACAACATAGAAGCGCCGGATTAGCTCTTTCGGAAATAAAAAAAATAGTTTCTGACGCAGGACAGGGCGATATTCAATCAATTCTTTTAAAAAGATTAAATGAAATTAACAATGAAATTCACTCTTTAAAAATGCAACAGGAAGTAATCATCAAACTTTCAAAAATCAAGATTTCAGATTATACTTCTGAAAACAGAAATAAATCCATTTCAGAAATTCTTAAAAAAGCAGGGATTAAATTCGATAATTTTATGGAATGGCACAGAAATTTCGAAAAGAATTCTCCTGAACTGCATTCTCTTTTTATGAAAAAAATAGGCCTAAAACGAAGTGAAATTAAAAGAATTAGAGATTTATCAAAATAATTATATTGCAGAATATTGCAATTCCTCACGAATGACTCAAACAGGATAACAATGCATAATACTTTAATACTTGCTCCGATGCGCGGAATAACAGACAAGGCATACCGTTCGGCTTTCGCCCGCAATTTCAACGGATTCGACTACGCGGTTGCACCATTCGTTGCAGCTTCAGCAAGCGCAAACATGACCAATAAATTTCTTCGTGAATTTGATCTCAGAAATCCATGTTTGATGCCGACAGTTCCGCAAATATTAAGCAACAATCATGAAGACTTTGTTCTTATTGCCAACGCGCTTTATGATGCCGGATACAAAACTGTAAACTGGAATCTGGGATGTCCCTTCCCGATGGTGGTCAACAAAAATAAAGGTTCAGGTCTTTTGAGATACCCTCACTTGATAATTTCTTTTCTTGAAAAATCTATTCCGCTTTTAAAATGTAAAGTCTCCATAAAAATGCGTCTCGGATTCGATGCTCCGGATGCTGTATTTCAGCTTCTTCCTGAATTTAATAATTTTCCGATAGAAGAGATAGTTATCCATCCGAGAACTGCTAAGCAGATGTATACAGGAATAACCGATCTCGATTCATTCGAAAAATGTCTTGAGTTAAGCAAGCATGAAATTGTTTTCAACGGCGACATCATTTCAGCTTCTCAGTTTCAGGAATTGTCAAAAAGATTTAAACTCAAAAAATGGATGATAGGAAGAGGCGCGTTAAGAAATCCTTTTCTTCCTGATGAAATAAAATGCGGCAATGAAATTCCGATTGAAGAAAAATATTCGCGTCTCAAACTTTTTCATGATGAGATTTTCAGCGAATACAGCAATAAAATTGAAAACAAAACCCATATCCTCGACCGAATGAAAGGACAGTGGTTCTACCTCGGAAGTTTTTTTGAAAACCGGAAAAAAGAACTTAAAAGAATCAAAAAAACTTCAAGCCTCAAAAAATATCTCGAAGAAACGGAAATCATTTTCTCGAATCCGTAGAAATGAGAAGCTGATATTTTTCTTCAGTTTTCACATTAGCGCAGAATTCGGCAAATTTAGCATAATCTTCTACGCTGATCTCTCCTTTCGGAATATACAGTTTTTGCACCGCCTTCAAAACCGGACTCCCCTTTTTCTTCTTAAGTGAAAACTCGGCAGAACACTTGCCGAAAGTATATTTTCTGACTTTGTCAAACTCGACAGAAATAAATCTTTCATGCAAAGTATATTCAAACATATTTTCATCATTAACACTTTCGGAAATAACAACAGAAGAAGATCTTTCAACACTTCTTGCGTAAGCGGCAGCATTTGAATTATGCAGAAACGGAAAAATGATATAATCTTTACCGGCATCGGCAGCTTTGAACGATATTAATCCTGATGCGGAAAATGATAACTTATCCTTTACTATAATAAGTTTGTCGAATGCTGCATCAGCACGGTATGATTCCATTAAAGTCAGGACATTTTTTTCATTAAATCTTTCATCATCAAAATACTGCCTAAGATACACATAATCTCCGTAAAAAAAGGAATTATAATCAAATTTTTTTGTTTTAACATCTATTTTAAAACGGGAAATTGTTTTTCTATCTTCGGAAGATTGAACCACTGCGCTGTCGACACCATAACCGGTAAAAATAAGCGCTGTTTCACCCGAATGAGAATCTGACACAACCCCTGCCGGATAATACTTATTAGAAAAATCAAGCCAAACAGGTGCGGCATTCTTTCTTTTAACATAAAGAAGAATTGCCGAAAAACGCTCACTGAAAAATTGACCATCACGGACAAAACTGTTTCTGACAAACGCAGGGAAAGCGTCGATCCCGGCTTCTTTCAGCATATCTGCGGCAAGATACGTTTTATCTTCGGCATCTGCCTTCTTCGAAGTAAACATAAGATCATAAGCATTAAGGGAATAATCAAAGTTTCCGCGTGTTTCGATCATTGAATTGATATAATCATAAATGATTTTAATTTTTTCATCATCAGACTTTAATTCTTTTATTCCTTCGGGCAGAGAAATATTATTAATGTAATTTTTTTTTGCGATAATTTTATCAAAATCACTTTCCGAACGTATATTCCAAAAAGCGTAACTTAAAAGAGATTTCGAATAATAACCCGAATAATTTTCTTTTTTGCGCGGCTGAATATTCTCCGCTGCAAAAGAAAGAACAGTTTCATCAGGATATACAGCTTCCTGAACTTTTATCAGCGAACTGTTATATAAAACAGTTTTATCGCGGCTCCTGTTTATCAGTTTCACTTCGGCATACTTCAGAGATCGCCAATAATCCTGAACATTAAACATGAATGATGAATAATATTTTGATCCGAAATAAGTATAATCATAAACCCTTGTCCGGTAAGCAACATGAAGAAGTGAATTCGGCCTCACTCCGTCAACGGTGATATATGTTCTGCCCGCATTGCTGATTCTGTATGAATCATTAAAAGTTCCGTCTGGATGATATACGCGGGCTCTGATTATTTCCGCACCTGAAGGAAGCTGAATTTCACCATATTCATCGGCATCAGAATCGCTTCGCACATATACCAGAAATTCCTTGAATACGGAAAATTTTCCCCCTTCAGTCATCAATATATAATCACCCTTAAAAAGCGAATCGTGACTGGGTTCTTTTTGGTTTTTAACAAAATCGGATATTTCCGAATCAATTTTGCTCTGATTCCTGTACTTTTCAAAAACATTCACCAAAACTGGAGACTCTGAATAAGCAAGATATTCCGCAAGAGCGGCATTTTCGGGTTTTAGAGCAAGCATTTTCGAATAATACATTCCTGCACTGCTGCCGCTTTTCTTCTCCATCAGGTCAAGCAGATAATATGCCTCATAACATTCATTTGATGCGGTCATTTTCAGAAGAATTTTACGGGCTTCAGAAACTTTGCCTGACTCTATAAGAGCGCGGGTGTACAACAGAGTAAAATCATTCTCACCCTGTTTGTGATATTTCTCAACAACAGATAATGCTTTTAAATATTCTCCCTCTTTCATGTACTTTACATAAAGACTTTTACGGATTCCGCGCCCGGCACCGCCTGAAAGAACATCACGAAGCAAATTTTTATCGCATGAACCTTTCAGTTCAAGATCCTTGTATAGAATCAATTGAATTACTTCCGTGTTATCAGGATATTTTTTAAGAAACTCCGCCGCTTCATTATAGAACATTTTATTAAGTGAAAGTTTGTAAAGAATCCATATATAATTTTTTTCACAGTCATAGGTGCGCTTTTCGGAAATAAGTTTTTTACATTCTGTTAGCGCTTCAAAAAAGCGCTCTTCGCTAACCATTTTTTTCATCAAAAAAACGCGTTCTTCTCGGTCGGGATTATCATTAATTCCTGTCAGCGAAGCAAGCATTTCTCCGTTACCGTATTTCGAGTATACCCATGATGCGTATTGAAAACGGCAGTTTATTCCGGATGATAAAGCTTTCTTATAATAATCACCGGCAAGCAAAGAACCCAGATTTGAAAGGTACTCCGCAGTCTCATAATACTTTTTTTGTTTTATCAGCTCTGTTAAAACAGGATCATCCATTTCTGAAAGATTTCCTTTTCCTTTAACAGAATTCTGCGCTATTGTTCTGAATTTTTTATCAAGAAGCACTACACGGATCTTTGAGCTTTGATATGAATTGTCGGATTGAATTAAGTTAAGCTTTATCTTTATATCAGATCGCCCTTTCGATACATCAATCAGCCTCATGGTTTTTCTTAAACTTCCGGTATTATCAAGCACCTTTTTTCCATCAGAATAAATAACATATTCCGAGTTTGAATCAACCATAAGAATTCCATCAGCAACAACCGATACCGAAGAATCTAAAACAGCAGTTCCAGAAAAAGATCGGAGATAATTATCCGAGATAAAGTATCCTTCATCTGATGAAATCATAATATTCTTAACCGGTCTGGTTTCAACTGAAGGGAAATATAAGTCATTATATCCGAATTCGCTCTGTGTTGAAAGCTTCCAGGACATAATGGCGCTTTTACTTTTTACATAATCAGATATCTCTTTTTTGCCTGACAATATTTCAACTTCATCTTTAAGTCCGAATGCGATTGAATATAGCGCCGGATTTTTTGTTTTTAATGTAAATGCTTTAAGATATTTTATCAGTTCATCAGTACCCATAAGGTAGTTAAAACTGCATAAATTAAAAAGGAGCGGCGCACACTCTGCATTATCAGGGTTCGCATCTAACTGCTTTATAACAGCATCCAATTTTTCTGAAGAATCTTCATATAGCGCCGATCCGAATAAATTAAACGATATAAGTGCTGCAAACAAAACAAATATCTTTTTCATTTTTTCTCCAAAACAATAAACGAATCTTCTTTAATTGAAAAGCTCATAAGCAACAAACGCAGCCCGGCATATTCTTCTTTTGTAACAATGCCTTTTTTTATCGATGTTTTTACTGTAACAGTTACTTTATTTGCTGCAGTTTTCGATACAGAAAATGAAAGACTTACACATTTGAATGCAGAGTTCAACGATTCAGGAATTCCGATGACGGAATATCCATCCGGAATTTCATATTCGAAAACAACTTCACTCGAATAATCAGATGAAAAATATAAATCATTCTCGCGGAAAGAATATCTTCTCAAAGAACTTAAAAAATAATCCTTTTGCATGACGGCAGGAATTGTTATATATGAAAAACTTTTTCCTGCGAATTCCCGGAGAAAACCTCCATAGGAATATTGAAGCGGTTTGCCCGGAGATTTTTCAGCAACAGAAAATGAATTAATCACCGATCCGGCGTATTCGTTTCTCCAGTATTCTTCAATCTCATTTCTTTTCTTTTTTTCAACGTCGAAAGTTTCACGCGAATAAAGAGCAAGAGATCCGGTTTTATAAAGCAGTCTTGAAAATTCTGCATCACCATTCGGCAGAATTTTTACCTTGTTTGTAACCTTATCATAGTTTCTATCATAAACCGCCGGATCAATATATTTAATTTCATGCCCTTTTTTGGAAACAATAAATGCAGAAACCGCCCTGTCGTTATCCGGCAATTCAAATATATCTGCCCGGTCAACTGTTCCGTCCAAAAATAATCCGCCCTTATAATTAACATAACATATTGCGTGATTAAACGCTCCGACATATGGAAAATCAAAATCTGCATGTCCGGAATTTCCGGTTTTCAAAAGCGCAAGACGCGAATCAAAACCGCAATATTCATAAAAAGCCGCAAGAAGTAAAGCCGTATCCTTGCAGTCGCCGAGAGAAGAGTGATATACAGAATCCGTACTTCGCGGCACAATTGAACCTGCACCTAATTCAAATCCCACATAACGGACGCGCGCCGTGATGTATTCATATATCCGGCGTATTTTTTCTTCATCTGATGCATTTTTTGTAAGTTCATCAGCTTTTTGTTTCATATCATCAGTCATTACGGTCTTATCATCAATGAGGTCATAATACCATTTATTAAATTCCTTCCAGTCAGAAAATGAACTAAAAGCAATAGAAGGCATCCTGTCAGCATAAGGGAGTGAATTATCTTCGGGCTTTACAGGAGGAAGTTCTCCAACTTCAAACAAATAACTTGTTTCATTATTATCGTTTATGACTTTGCATTTTTCGTCTGAATTATATATCCGCCATTTTAAAAGATTTTTCGACTGAGCAACAACCCGAGCTGACGAACTAAGAACACGGTCAGTGCGGTCAAAAAACTTACGGGAGGAATAAAAACCCTTGAGATGGCTGTTTCTTCTGGTAAGAGAATATTCAATATAAATAACATCTCCATTCGCAGCCTGTGAAAAATTCGCAGTTACCGATTCCATATCATAATAAAGACGGCTTTCGGCATCTGATTCATTCTGAGATGAGATATTTGTAACTTCAGTTTTATTTGCATTTGAAATGATATACGCATGAATTCTGTCAACAGTGTCTGCCGACGGGTCAATCCAGAATGACTGACTCTTGACATTTTGCGCATTCTCGGAATTATTTACAAGTACAGCTTTTCGTTTTTTTTCACGGATCATTCCGTCAAAAAATACTTTTTCTACAGAATCATCAAACAGAACAACCGCCGGTTCGTTCTGATATTTCAGAGCCCTGCTTTTAAGTTCTGTAATATTTCTTGCAGGCAGATATGCGTCAAGAGGCTCGGTTTCCGACACCAAATAATGATAAAGTTCCTTGTAATAGCTGTTTGAAGAATCATGTTCATACGCTTTTATAAAATAACCGGAGGCTTTAGATTCTTCTAAGCCGCTTGAAAAAGTTTCACCTAATAGAAAATCTGAATACGAATTCCATGGCGCCATACGCTTGACCGAATCAATTACCGCTCCTGACATCGAGACATCTTTTGAATGAAGAAGATATTCAGCATACCGTAATGCATAACCCGGATTTTCCGGGAAAGAAGTTTGAACGAATTTAAGATCGGCTCCGTATTTTGATGTGTAATAAGAAGCATCGAGAAGAATATTAGCAAGCGATTGATTTCTTTTCGCAAGAAGCGCATTCCTAAGATGAAAGTATGCTTTATCAGTCATCCCGCCTGCAAAATACGATTTATAGTATAATATATCCGATGAATATTTCCAGCCCGAATTTTTCAAAGCATCCGCTTCTTTTTCCGCAAGATTATACCAGCCTCTTTCGGAAAAGTACGCCCCTTTCAAAAGACGTGTTGAGGGCGAATAAGCATTTTTCTTTTCAAGAGAATTAATTATTTCACCGCATTGATAAAACATCTTGTTCTTCAACTTGAGGAATCCCAGCTGAATAAGTGCTTCATAATTTGTTTTATCCGCGTTGTGCGCTGAGCGCAGAAAGTAATCTTTCTTAGATGAATTTTCCTCGGATAACGCACGGTAATATGCAGCCTGAGAATAATAATATTCGGATATAATTACTGATGAAAAGTCCGCTGAGCATGGATTTTTAGATAATGAAGCAAATCCTGATGAATATTTAACATATCCCCTGAAAAAACTGTCGGAACTATACGAAAAATCAAGATAATCGGGTGGAATCTGTTTTGAACTGAATATTTTTCCATTTGTTTTTTTCGATGACTCTAAAAATTTCAAATTTACATTATCTGTTGATAAAGAAAAACGCATAGAAGAAGTCTGCGACGGAAGGAGGCGGATTTCTATCAAATGAACACCTGGAGAAAGTTTGGCTGCAATTATATCTTGAACCTGAAAAAAATTCCGGGTATCTTCTCCCTTATAAACTTCAACTCCGTCGATGAGAATCATCATGAATCCGGATCTGCCGATAAAAAATGAAGCTTCTGTTTCAGATGAGCATTCGGCGTATGTACGCAAAATAAAAGCCCCGTCACTGTTTAAATAGTTTTCCGGAGAAACAGAACCTTGACTGTCAGATTTGACGATACCTTTATCTTTTACAAAGAAAGGAGCAGAATCGGCTTTTTTCATATCGCCTTTGCTGAAATTTTTAATCGGAGATGAAATTTCAAAAAAGACCGGATATCCATTTTCTTTTATATCTGAACATTTCTTAAAATTATATGAATCAGAATATATTTTCAACCGGATTGCTTCATCAAGTTTCGCGAAATACTGCGAATATTTTTCTTCTTTCTTCATCGAATCTAGAATATCAAGACAATCTGAAGATAGTTCGGGATTTTCAGATAGTTCATATAGAAAAAACATCTTAGCGGCTTTACGCGCATTGCCTTCAAACTTGGCCCGCGAAAGAGACTTAAGCGCTTCTTTATAAAAGGACTTCTTTTTATAATCAAAAAATTCTTTTTCATCTGCCGGTACAGCAGCTGAGATAACCGATGAAATCAGAACAAAGAGCAAAATGATTTTTATACGCATTTTATTTTCCTATACAGAATCTTCCGAATATCGAATTTAGAATATCGTCAGGAGAGATTATTCCGGTAATCTCGGAAAGAGAGTTTATCAGTTCAGCTGCATCAGCAGCTATTATCTCCTCAGGATTTCCGGAACCTATGGAATTAACTAAATTATCAGCCGCATCCGAAGACTGTTCAAGAATTTTAATGACGCGCATATCAGCAATGAAAGAATTTGAGCATCCTGAAAAATTTGATCTTACCGCCTCGGAAAGTTTTGAATGAAATTCCGAAAAATTGAATCCTGTCAATGCGGAAAAATCGATTGCATCACGGCCGACTTTTTCCTTAATAGATGCGACTTCCGTACTGTCAGCGCAATCAGTCTTATTTAAAAGTATTACGGATTTTTTATTTTCAGTAATCTTCAATATTTCTTCATCAAACGAATCAATACCGGATAACGCATCAAGCATTACCACAGATACCTCAGACCGGGAGAGTATCTCACGGCTCTTTTCTATTCCGATTTTTTCAATTTCACAATCCGCTTCTCTTATACCGGCCGTATCATAAAGATTAACATGAACGCCTCCGAATTGAACTGTCTCCTTAATCATGTCCCTTGTTGTTCCGGGAATATTGGAAACGATAGCTCTTTCTGAATTAAGAATGAGATTTAAAAGACTCGATTTTCCGGAATTAGGTTTTCCGACAATGGGAACGTCAATTCCGCCGCTGAGTTTTGCCCCTGATGAGCAGCGGCGAAGAACATCATTAACTTCGTCACGGACTTCTTCCGCCTGTTTCAAAGCTTCCGCCCTGCTGACAAATTCAATCTCTTCTGTTGAAAAATCTATTGCGCTCTCAATATCTCCTTTAAGAATAATTAATTTTTCGCGCATGCTGTTTATAACATTTTTCAGCGAGCCGTGCATCTGCGAAAGCGCTGTGTTTATTTCCCAGTCACTGCGCGCACAGATAAGAGCATTTACGGATTCGGCTTCTGTTAAATCCATTTTTCCGTTCATGAATGCCCTGCGTGAAAATTCACCGGGCTCGGCCATTCTCGCTCCGCTTTCGACAAGAAAAGAAATTATGTTTTTTACTATAAGAGGATTTCCGTGACAGCTGAGTTCAACCGTATCCTCTCCGGTAAAACTTGCCGGTGATTCAAAATATGAAAGAATTAGTTCGTCTAGAATACGTCCATTAGAAGAAAGTTTTCCGTACACAGCTTTGCCGTGCGAAACTTTTGCATATGAAGAAAATGAATTTTTGAAAAGATTAAGCGCGCCGTCTCCGCTTACGCGGATGACTGCCAGAGCCGAATTGACAAAGGGAGTCGCCGGCGCGCAGATTATATCATTCACTGACATTTTTCGGAAGTATTTTTACCTTTCGGTAAATTCCCATTCCTTCGCTTTTTGTTTCAACTTTATCATGATTCTGCAAAGAAAGATGAACAAGTCTGCGCTCAAATGGATTCATCGGTTCAAGAACAACAGGCTTGCCCGTTCTCATAACTTTTTTTGCAGCCTCAAAAGACACCTTTTTTATCGCGCGTTCACGTTTTGCACGGTAACCTTCGATATCTAGAATGATTTTCTTCTCTGTAGAAGTCTGCTGGCTGACGATAACATTCACAATAAACTGAATCGCTTCAAGATTCCGCCCTTTCTTTCCGATTATAAGTCCCGAGTCGTCACTTTCAAATTCAACATAGACTTTTGATTCGCCTTCATGAAATTCATTGATGATATATTTTACGCCCATGCGTGTAAGGATTTCATTCAGAACAGTCTTAACATTCGCACCGACATCTTTAATGTCTGCATTGTAAGTTACCCTGATCTTTGCAGGACGAGAAACACCGAATCCGAAAATTCCGCTTTTCCCCTCATCGATTATTTCGACGAGGTTATCATCAACAGAATCCGCATTCAAGCCGAGCTCTTCTGCAGCCCGGCGTTTAGCATCCTCTACGGTTTTTCCTTCAACTTCGATGACCTTCATTTGCTTCC
>Ga0209718_1002941_pt1 | contig 15874 bp, 15 predicted proteins | sample AD_JPNAS1_MetaG_FD_184420 | JGI IMG/M metagenome (GOLD analysis project Ga0209718, IMG submission 184420) | Active sludge microbial communities of municipal wastewater-treating anaerobic digesters from Japan - AD_JPNAS1_MetaG (SPAdes) (version 2) | ecosystem: Engineered > Bioreactor > Anaerobic... | reverse complement strand
ACTAGGAGTACTTGATCGACATCAGCCCACCCGAGCTTGGCCGCCCCCATCACAGCATCCAGCAACATTTCCGAACGCACAAGCAAGTCCGCGGTCATCTCCTCGAACTGCTTGCGGGCGATCTCCACAGTCAGCCTCGCTCCCTGGGCGCTTATGGTGATCTTGGCTGAGTCTCTGGACGAGAGAGTCTTCTTGGCCGACTCGGCCCGCTGGCGCAAGTCCTGCAGAGCCTCTAGGTCGTCAAGAAGGTCGATACCGTGCTCGCGCTTGAACTCGTCGTTACAATACATGATTATCTTGTCGTCAAAGTCTTTGCCGCCCAACTGATGATCGCCGTCGGTGGCGAGCACGCGGACCTTTCCACCCGCCACCTCCATGAGAGTCACGTCAAAAGTGCCGCCGCCCAGGTCATATACGAGAATCCGCTGACGAACATCGGGGTTGCTCATTCCGTAGGCCAGCGCTGCGGCTGTGGGCTCGTTCACTATTCCCAGCACGTTGAAACCGGCGATCCTGCCCGCGTTCATAGTGGCCTGCCTGCGAGCATCGTCGAAATAGGCCGGCACTGTTATCACTGCGCTGGGAAGCTCGGCGCCGAGAAGCGTCTCGGCGTCAGCCTTCAATTTCTTGATGATCATCGCGGAGATATCTTCAGGGCGAAACTCCTTGCCGCTGTGGGAAAAGACAAAGTCGGGGTTGCCCATCTGCCTCTTGATGAACTCGACCACGTTCTCCGGATCGCTTACCGCGGTGTTCTTGGCAATCGCCCCCACAGTGACCTGGTTGTCCGCGTCGAACAGGACCACTGATGGCGTGATGCGCTCCCCTTCCCTGTTCGGCACGATTTCGGGATTGCCATAGTCGTTGAGCACGGCCAGAGCCGAAAACGTAGTGCCAAGGTCGATTCCAACTGCCTTCATAGGTACACCTCCGCTCGCTTGCTCGTTTGCCCTCTTCCTACTGCGGCAGCAAAACCTGCCGGGCCTTGCCTATCTCCACAATCATCCGGTCGGCCTCCTGCCTCGCCGAAAGGTCAGGGCTATTCACCCTCGCTCTGTACTTCTGATACTCGCGGTCCAGAATCTGCTTTATCTGAGCTGGGCTTGCGCCGGGCGGTATGTCGAACATCTGGCGGTATCTTTGCGCCGGCGACTGGCCGCCGAAAGAACGCCCGCCTCCCCCTGAGTCGCCCGTATTCGGTGCGGTCATAGTCGTAGTGGTCCTGGTTGTGCGCTGTGGCTGCGTTTGACCGCCCTTTTCGTGCCCATGAACGTCCTGCATAGTCAAGGTGAACGACAGCACCTTGGGCGCCCAGGCTATGACGGTGTCGCCTTCGAACAGAGCGGCGTTGGCGTACGCGCTGAACGACCCGGACCCTTGGTGGCTCAGCGCCTCATAGGGGACGAATGCTGAGAAATCGTCGTAGCCGGTAGACTGGTACGGGGTGTCCACAGGCTCGAAGACACAGGCGTTGCCGCCGCTGTCGGTGAATTGGCCGGAAACGCCGGGCACCGGCTTCCCGTCGGTATAGTAGAACCAGTAGATCAGCAGTACTTGCGGTGACTGAGCGCTTCTACGCTCAGTGATTGCCATTGAGGCGTGAATCATGATGCCCCGTCGGCCGCCGTAAGTGACGTCGTAGTCGGCCCAGACTCTATGTATAGCGCCCTTTGCCATCGTCCGCTCCTCTGCTCCCCTGATCAGTCTACCTTCACACGGTCCATGAGCCGCTTCTTGGCCTCAACTTCGCGGTCGCTCATCCTGCCTGACTGCGAAATGTGCAGTTCGGCAATGCGACCGGTCTTTTCGTCTTCCATGTAGCAGTGCATCACCATGTTGGCATCGTACTGATACGTCACCCGCACTGGATAGCCCCTCGGTTTGGGCCTGTCGAACTCGAGTTCAGTCTGGCCGATAGTATTGCAGTTGGCTGGATCTCGGTCCTGCCCCTGAAGCACTACGAACCTGACGCGCTCCTGGTTATTGGAGATTGTGTAGAAATGGTCCTGTACCTCGTGGGGGATCGGCGTGTTCCTGGCGATCATCACCTGGTTATACTCGGTTTTCGTGCGATCGTCCATCAACACGATCCCGAAAGCGTGGCTCGTCACGTCAGTCACCCGCGTATTGGCCAGCCTGCGTCCTTCAGCGGTGGAGAGTATCGCAGCATCGCCCTTCTGGGCCATGAGGATGCCCGCCTGGACCGATGCGCCCATGGCCACAGCCTCGTCGGGGTTGATAGCCTGGCTCGGGGCCTTACCCGACATGCGCTCGATCATCTGGGGCACCATGGGCATGCGCGTGGATCCTCCCACCAAGAGCACAGTGTCAATCTGGCCCCATCCCGTTTTGGCCTCGCTCATCACCGACTCCACAAGCATCTTGGTACGCTCGAGGAGGTGACCGGTCATCTGTTCGAACTGCTCACGCGTAAGGTCCACCGTCAGCCGCTTGCCGGAGGCGCTCATGCTGATCTTGGCCGATGGACGCGAAGACAGCGTCTTCTTGGCCGCCTCCGCGCGCTGGCGCAGGTCTTGCTGTACTTCTATCTCGGCAAGCAGGTCGACTCCGTGTTCGCGTTTGAAGGCATCGTTCACGTAGAGCATTATCTGGTCGTCAAAGTCGTTGCCGCCCAGCATGTGGTCGCCGTCAGTGGCAACGACCGTGATAGCGCCTCTGGCCACGTCCATGACCGTCACGTCGAACGTGCCGCCTCCCAGGTCATATACCATTATCCGCTGGTCGGACGCGTTCGTAAGCCCGTAAGCCAGAGCTGCCGCTGTGGGCTCGTTGATTATGCGAAGCACATTGAGGCCGGCTATCCTGCCGGCGTTTATCGTGGCGCGCCTGCGTGCATCGTCGAAGTAGGCTGGCACCGTGATCACAGCATCGTTGACCGCCTCGCCGAGCAGCCTTTCAGCGTCTTGCTTGAGCTTCTTGAGTATGAGCGCCGAAATCTGCTCCGGGCCGTATTCGGCGTCGCCGTGGGTGAACACGTAGTCGGCATTGCCCATCTGCCTCTTGATGAACTCCACGACGTTGTATGGGTCGCTCACAGCAGAGTTCTTGGCGACGCTCCCGACCACCACAGAATCACCATCGCCGAAGTACACGACAGAGGGGGTGACGCGCTCTCCTTCTGCATTCGGGATTATCTCGGCCTTCCCGAACTCGTTGAGCACAGCGATAGCAGAAAACGTAGTGCCAAGATCGATTCCAATTGCACGGGACACTACACATCGCCTCCCACGGGGCTCGAAGGCTCCGTCCAGCGAGCCACGATCACCGACTGCGGGCGCAGCACCTTACCGTCCTTTGTAAACCCATCCTTCACTACGCGTACCACGCGCCCGTCTTCGGCGGGCGACTCGGCAGGCGCCGTGCGTATGGCCCGCTGAAGTTGCGGATCAAAACTGCACTGCGCCGGGCTCACGCCTGGGCCCGCGAAAATGGGCTCTATCCCGCGCCGCACCAGCACCTCGGTCAGTTCTTCCATGACATAGCCAAGGTACCTTCGCGCGAGCGCGCCCTCTTCCCTCATAACGTCCTCATCGCCGCTATAGTTCTTGATGTTGTCGTACAGCAGAATCAGGTCGGTATAGGCCTCCTTCATCCGGCGCTCCACAAAGTCACGCTTGAAGGAGTCCAGTTCATCGTAGAGCTTGGAGAAGGCCTTTTCCTTCTGGTCGTCGTACTGGATCTTGTCGGCGAACATGGCGATGAGCTGATCCAATTTGCTCTGTGCCGATGCGATCTCCGCCGTAATGCCTGTATGGCTAGCAGACCGGCCTGGGCCGGGCTCGGGTTCGGGTTCGGATTCGGATTCGGGCACATGCGAGGGCCCGGGCTCAGGCCCGAGTTTGGAGTCAGATCCAAGCTCGGAGTCGGATCCAAGCTCGGAGTCGGGCATGGGTCCATCGAAATCCTGCGCGATCGGGACCGGATCGGGCAACTCCACAGCGATTCTCCTTCCTATAGCAAGTTGGCGGCAGATCTAGACCGGCCTATGAGCACCCGCCTCCGCATATTGCATTCAGGATGCTGTAAAGGCATAGGCCGCCAATGCACTGCGAACACGTATCGTCATCCATGGAATCGCACGAACCTCCCGAGCTCGTGCCGCCGCCCCCGGTGGGGCCGGGTTGCGTATTCCGCGGGCCGCCGCCGGGATCAGTCGGAATCCTGCGCGGAGTGCCCCCCATCGCGTAGATGAAGGAATCGAGTGAGTCGCAATCGGCCAGCAAACGCTCGGCCCGACTGAGAATGGAGAGACTTTTCAGGTACATCCCGGCACGATCGGCGTCGAACGCCTCGCGCATCAGTTCGCAGAAAGCCCCTGCCCGGAGTTGAGCGTCGTCGGGAAGAGATGCGAGCCACTCCTGCATTCGCGCAGCCCATGAGCGGTTGTCGTAATCCGCGCCGTCCAGCATGACAGGCGCCAAGCACAGAGCGGAGCTCGATTCCATGTTCGTACCGCCAACCTCCATTCGCTTTCGGCCCAGAACGACATGACGCAGCGCTCGACCGTGGGCCGATAATCGGATCCGAAACCTGCCGCTATCTACAAACGTGGCAGACCGCTGGAACTGCTGCTGGTCACGTACATTTTCGGATTCTCCAACCATACGGGGATTCCTTCAAGAAACGCGGGAGAAAGCGCGGGGCAATCACGTCGCGTGGATTCGGTACAGCCAAGACTCCAGGCAACCGCTTCGGCCCTGCGGTCACGCTCAGCCTTGGCCGATCGGCGGGGAGGCGTCGGCCCTGCAGATGTACACCATATCCTGGCTCGTTTCGACTAGCGGACCCCGGCGATAGCCCTTCCACGTTTTGACGATCCTGAACCCGCTGCACCTCAGGGCGAGCGCCACTTCTCGCGGGAAGTATATGCCGCGTTCTGACCGGGCTCGGGCCGACCTGAGCAACACACGTCCGTCCCATTCCTCAAGGCGAGTGTCGATGGTCTCTATCTGCCTGACGAAATCGAATGCGGCCCTGTATGTGTCGACGATTCTGCTGCCTCGGACAGGGTGAATGACCTCGAATACCTCTTCTTCCCCGCTGCATTCGATCATGGCTTTGACATTCGGTATGCTAAAGTCGACCGCGAACACGCCGCCCGGCGCCAAGTGCTCCCGGGCCCTTGCGAAAACCGCCAGCAAGTCCTGTACAGCCGTGCAATGGAGTATCGTATTGCAGGCAGCTATTATCAGGTTGAACTTGCGGCCAAGCTCGAATCGGCGGATATCGCCCTGCACGAGCGAGACCCGCTTTGCCGTGGCCTCTCCCTCTATGTCGAGCTTCTCCTGACACTTTGTCAGCATGTCGCGGGAAAGGTCAAGTCCGGTCACCGCATGCCCCGCCGCAGCCAGCGGAATCAGGAGCCTTCCCGTGCCGCATCCCAGCTCCAGTGCTGGATCACCGTGCTGTTTTGCCAGGTCCAGGTAGATGTTGAGGTCCGCGTCATAGGATGAATGGAGTATGTCATAGAACTCCGCAAAGAAGCCCTCGTACTGCGGCAACGCTTCGCCGCAGCGGTCGCCGCCGCCTCGTCCTCGCCCATCCCCGAAATGCGAATTTCGCCCATGCCCGTCTCTGTCTGCACGTCTCAATGCTCTTGTCCAGCCCTCCTAATGTACTCACGCCCTCGCACCGCGGCGCCAAAGCGCCTGCGCGTGCCATGGAGAAGTTCCGTTCCCGCTGGACGAATTCCTCCCGGGACGCAATTGTGCTATTGCAGCCCCGGCTCGAACCGGATCAGGGCCGCGGTCGCCGCTGCTGTGTGGCGGGATGCGGCGTCAGGCACAACGGGAAGAAAAGGCGCAGGGGATACCGGACTCAAGCCCGGCATCCCCTGCGCCGACGAGTTGGCACGCAAGCCAAGGTGCAGACGGCCGCAGCCCTAGGCGGGCTACTGCTTCACCCCAAGATACGATTCCTGTATCGACGGGTCGCGTAAAAGCTCGCGAGCGTTGCCCGACTTCACGATCTTCCCCTGCTCCAGCACGTACGCGCGGTCGGCGGTGGAAAGCGCCTTGTGGGCGTTCTGTTCCACCAACAGCAGCGTCTTCCCGGCCTTTCTGATGTCTTCTATCACTTGGAATATTGTCTCCACCAGTATGGGAGCAAGCCCAAGCGACGGTTCGTCAAGAAGCATTAGCTCCGGATCGCTCATCAGGCCGCGTCCGATGGTAAGCATCTGCTGTTCGCCGCCTGAGAGCGTGCCGGCCATCTGACCTGCGCGCTCGCGGAGCCTGGGAAACAACTTATAGACGCGATCGAGGTCCCCCTTAATCGCCTTGTGGTCGTGGCGTAGGTATGCTCCGAGCATCAGGTTGTCAAGCACGGTCAGGTTAGCGAAGACCAGTCTGCCCTCGGGCACCTGACATATGCCCTGCTTGACAATGGCGTATGACGCCGCAGGCAGTGGCGTTCCCCGGAAAGTCATGGCGCCTTCGCTTGTCCTCACAATCCCCGAAATGGCGTTCAGCAGCGTGGATTTGCCGGCTCCATTGGCGCCGATGATGGTCACGATCTCACCCTGGCCCACCGATATGCTTACGCCTCGGAGGGCATGGATGCCTCCGTAATGAACGTGCAGGTTCTCGACCTCAAGCACCGGCGTTCACCCCCTCGCCCAGATACGCCTGGATAACCTGGGGGTCGCTTTGTATGGCACGGGGCGGTCCTTCTGTCAGCTTGCGCCCGAAGTTGAGCACCACAATATTCTCGCAAATCCCCATGATCAGGTCCATGCGGTGTTCTATCACCAGTATCGTGCAGCCGAACTCGTCGCGTATCCTGGAAATCAGCGTCATCAGCTGGCGGGTCTCGTCCGGGTTCATGCCCGCCGCGGGCTCGTCCAGCAGGAGCAGACGCGGCCTGACTGCCAAGGCTCGGGCGATCTCAAGTCGCCTCTGCACGCCGTAGGGCAAGCTGACAGCCTGCTTGTCGCGCCACTCAGTCAACCCCATCACATCCATCAGGCGTGACGCTTCGCTCTTGAGCTGCTCTTCCTGTTCGCGATAGCGCCTTGTCCTGAAAGTGGAATCGGCCACGCTGTAGTCGACCAGGTCATGGCAGGCTGTGAGGATGTTGTTGTACACCGACAGCCGCTTGAAGAGGCGGATATTCTGAAAAGTGCGTGTGATGCCCGCTTGCGCTATCTTGTGCGGCTCGACATTGTGGATGGGCTTTCCGTCAAGCACCACCTGGCCTGCCGTAACCTTGTAGATGCCCGTGATCAAGTTGAACACCGTGGTCTTGCCGGCGCCGTTCGGGCCGATCAGGCCGGATATCGAGTCCCTCCGAACACCGAAACTGACGTCGTCAACCGCGGTCAGTCCTCCAAAAGCCTTGGTCAAGTGATGCGTTTCAAGGATATTCATCGGCGCCCCTCCCCGATCCCGGCTCCAGCCCCTGCTTCAGCCTCGGCTCGTCTTCCGCGCACGAAGCGCCTGATCGCCTCGAGCGTTATCTCTCTGCCGCCCATTAGGCCCTCGGGCCGACTGATCATGATGAAGATGACTGCCGCTCCATACACAACTAATCGCCATATGGCGAAGGTCCGAAGTATCTCGGGAAGCGCGGTAAGCAGCACTGACCCCAGAACGCTTCCGGATATGCTGCCTATGCCGCCGAAAATCACGATTATGGTCAGCTCGGTTGATCTGGTCATCCCGAACATCTTGGGCTGCAGAAACCCGGTGTAGTAGCCCATCATGCCGCCTGCGATTCCGGCGTACACTGCGCTCACAAAAAGCGAGAGCATCTTGTACTTGAACGTGTCGATGCCCACGGTCTTGGCCGCCAGTTCCTCTTCGCGCACGGCAATCATGTTCCGACCGTGCCTCGAGTTGACAAGACACACCATGAACAATGTCGCCGCAACGCATATCAGCGCCACATTCCAAAGATCAGTCCTTATCGGAATGCCGGGCCACCCCCGGGCGCCTCCAAACGTCTGCACATTGTCGAGGATCAGCCGTATTGCTTCGCCAAATCCTAGTGTGGCGATGCAGAAGTAGTCCCCCTTGAGATTCAGGGTCAGCCGGCCAATGGGCAGGCTCACCAGGCCGGCGAACAGACCCCCGACGAGCAGCGCAGCTAGGAACGGAAGCCCCATGCGCACTCCGGCCCAGGCTGCGGCGTAGGCACCCAGAGCCATGAAGCCGGCGTGCCCGAAGGAGAACAGGCCCGTGAATCCTGTCAACAGGGATAGCCCCAGAACGGCCATGAGGTTCATCCCCGCGAGCATCAGTATTCCCTTGATGTAGAACCAGTTCACAGCCGTCCCTCCTATGCCTTTTCCTCAGTGGCTTTGCCCGCGAGGCCCATCGGCCGGAAGACAAGCACCGCGATGAGTAGCGTGAAAGAGATCAAGTCTCTGAACTGCGATGAGAAGTAGCCCGAGATAAGAGTCTCTATGATGCCCAGAAGCAGGGAGCCTATGACCGCGCCCGGAAGGCTTCCCAGTCCTCCGAATACCGCCGCGATGAAGGACTTGATGGTTATGCCGCCCATCTGCGGGTACACCGTGTACTTCATGCCGAACATGACTCCGGCCACGCCCGCCAGAAGCCCGCCTATAGCGAACACCAGGGTGATCACAAGATCAGTGTTGATCCCCATGAGTTTCGCGGCTCTCGCATTGTGGGCTGTGGCCTGAACAGCCTTGCCCACTCTAGTGCGATCGAGGAAATAGACCAAAAGCGCCAAACACACCGCCGAGATGACGAAGATCATGATGTCGAGTCGCCCGATGTATATTGGGCCAATCTCGATGGGCGCACGCGGCAGAACAGTCGGGTATGTCTTGAAAGTCGGGCCTATCGTGGCCACTACGAAGTTCTCGAGGAATATGGAAGCGCCCATCGCGGAGATGATGAAGTAGAGAAAGGGCGCGTTTCGGAGCCGCAGGGGCCTATATGCCACTCGCTCCACAATCACGGCAATACCCGCAGAGCATAGGGCAGCGCCCACAAAAGCCGCCGGAAAAACCCAGTGGGCGAGTGTGAGCAGGTAAAACCCGAAGTAAGACCCGAGCATGATCACGCCGCCGTGGGCGAAGTTGCTGAAACTCATGATCGAATAGACCAGCGAGTATCCGACGGCCATCAACGCATACACGCTCCCGATGGATAGCCCGTTTATCATCTGCTGAAGAAACTGTGCCATCTTGAACCTCCCTCTGACCTTCCCGCAGGACAGCGCGAAATGCGACGCGCGCCGATGTCGCGCTTTCACAGCGGCAGTCCGCCGCTTTGCGCGACACCGGCGCGCCTCAAGCGCCTAGGATGCCATGACCATCACCATCACGGCGCGTACTTCTGCTGGAACACGTAGTTGCCGTTCATGATCCTGATGATGGCTGCCTCCTTGCCCTCCGGGTTATGCGTCGCGGGGTTGATCCTGATGTTGCCGGTTATGCCCTTGATATTCGTGCTCTCCAGAGCGTCCCTGATAGCAGCAGGATTGAGACTGTTGGCTCTCTTGGCGGCATCCACAAACATCATAAAAGCGTCGTGCGCCAAGAATCCGTTAAGCTCTACGGCGCGTTTGTACTTCGCCGTGTATCTCGTCTTGAAATCCTGAACCTCCGGGTCGTCGAAGTCCAGATGGTTCACGACATAGCTGCCGTGCACCGCATCCTTGGCCATCTGGATCAGTATCTCCGAAGGCCATCCGTCGCCGCCCATCAGCGTAGCCTTGATACCGAGCTCTCTGGCTTGATTGGAGCTCAAGGCCACTTCCTTGAAGAAGTAGGGCATGAAGATGATCTCGGGATTGGCCGCCTTGATCTTGGAAAGCTGCGGCCTGAAGTCGGTGTCGCCGAACTTGAAAGCTTCCTTGGCGACGATCTTGCCGCCCTTTTCCGTGAAGGTCTTGATGAAGAACTCCGTGAGACCCTGGGAGTAATCATCCGCCACGTCGTAAAGAACGGCGGCCTTAGTGAACTTGAGGACATCGTAAGCGAAGCCGGCTGCGACGGCTCCCTGATAGGGGTCGATGAAGCATACTCTGAAGTTGAATGGTTTAACCTTGCCGTCTACCACAGTAACCTTGGGGTTAGTCGCCACTGTGGCGATATCGGGTACCTTCATCTCCTCGAGCACCGAGGCGATGGGGATCGCGTGTCCACTGGCGTTAGGCCCTATGATGCACACGACCTTATCCTGGCTGGTGAGACGCCTCACGGCATTCACGCACTCCATGGCGTCTCCTCTGTGATCATATCCAACTACTTCGACCTTGGCGCCGAGCAATCCGCCGGCCGCGTTGAGCTCCTCGGCCATCATCTTGACCGTGTTCAGCTCGCACTGCCCCCAGATCGCCTGGTCGCCAGTGAGAGACCCAACCCACCCGAGTTTCACGACTTTCTCAGCGGCGCTTCCCTGCGCCAGCAGACCAAGGCAGAGCGCAGCACACGCCGCAAGAATGAAGACGCGCCTCTTCTTGATGGACACCAATACTCTCCCCCATTTCTCAAGATGTAGTTGATATACAAAGCCCGTACCCCCAAGGGACGAGCTCGCAGCGCGAACAATAGTCTACGCATGCACCTACAATCATGGGGAGATATTGCTCTGCAGTGTGCGACCAGAATGAGTCGTCCTATGTCCCATGTAGATTAAATATACCAGTCAAGATGTGTACTGGTCAAGCCGGTTGGTACAGAATATCCTGCCGTGCCGCATTAATATCCGATGAGATTCGATGATTGTCGAGGGTCTACGAGCCCGACGGGCTACCTGATGACGCCAGATCGTCCGTCAGGAGCATGGCGGCCAGCCACGCGCAGACGCCTGCGACAAGGCATGGCCAGAGTGAAAGCCCGTACGCGGCCCTGACTCCTGCCCCCGCCTGGCTGGCCTTGTGGATGAGAACGCCCACAACCGGCGGGATCGCGGACGCGCCGATGATCGACATTATGTTGGCGGCAGACGTGGCTGAGCCGGCTGCCTCAGGAGGATACTGATCCTTCACGATGGCGAAACCCAGCCCCCCGGAACTGGCCCCCAGCCCCATCACGAATAGCAGGCCATATAGTGCTCCCATGCTTAGCCTTCCCGGGAGGAATATGATAGGGATCCAGGTGAGAGCGTAGGCTCCGGTGGTGCAGGCCAGAATGGACCGCCTGGCCCGGAATGCGTCGCCGGTGCGTTGCGCCAGACGATCCGCGAGCCAGCCCACCAGGGGGGCGTTGATGATATACCCAAGGCCGATCATCATCACAGCGGCAGCCGCCTGTTCGCGGCCGACTCGGTATATGCCCATGATGTGCGGAACCCCCCAGAGGCCCTGGAATGCAGTCTGCGACCCGTACCTCGCGAACATGAACAGGCTGACCAGCAGAAGGTTGCGGTCGTGCAGAAACATCTTGAGCGTTGCCATGGCCCGACCGGCGCCCCGCTCCCGACGGCGGCGCGGGGCTAGACAACCGGATTGTGCGCCATTGCCGGGCGCGCGAACCACTGCTTGTGGCCTCCAGGATCTGGACACAGCCCAGCACAACGCGGTCAAGGCAGTCAGCATTACTCCGACGATTGCAGACGAACCCCGCCAGCCCGCGACCGATGCCAGCCAGGCCATCGGGGCTGTGCCCAGTACGGCGCCGGCGTTGCCCAGGGCGAGAAACAGGCCGTTAACCGATGCGAACTTGTCAGGATCGTATAGCACGGTTATCGCTTTGACGCCCGGGATGAAGATGCCTGAAAGCCCGGCTCCTATCAGTATCCTGCCGGCAAAGGCAGTTATCATGCTGTGTGAGACGGCGAACATCCACGTGCCGATTGTGCCCAGGCACAAGCAGCAAGAGACCACGATCATCGGCCCGAAGAGGTCCGACAGTATGCCCACCACCGGCTGGGTCGCCGCATATGCCACAAAGAAAGCTGACGACATGAGCCCCAGCTCGACCGTGCCAATATGAAGATCCTCCGCGAGTTCTGCCGCCACCACTGACAAGGCGACCCGCTGAACGAAGGACATGAAGTAGGCCGCTGAAAGCAATGCGAACACCCTAGTCCGCCGCCGACGTCTCTCCTCGAGCTCCCGGTCCGGCCCGATTCTGGCTCTAGCTGCGTATTCTGCTTGTGTCGATGCCACGTCAGTTCCCCCGCATATTCATCTTCCGCCGCTACGCTTCGCTCAGCCCGCTCGGCCCGGTCGGCCGGGTCAGCCCGGCACATTCATCCATGACCAGCCTCCGCTGGTCTCGCGTCAGCGGAGTGTAGTCGGAATTGCTTCTTCCCGTGCCGCTGTTCTCGATCACCAAGACTACAGAGTCAGGTGCGAGCGCGCAGGCGTGCCACACGCCCCTCTTGACATTGTAGACTCGCAGAGGCTCCATTTCCACACTGTCTATCCTGCCAATACCACCTCCACACTGCCCTGCTGCTACAAACAGAACTGACTTGCCCCTCATCAGCACGAATACTTCATCTGTCTCGTTATGCCGCTCCATCTGCCCAATCGCGTCAGCGGAGTTGCGTTCCGACGCGCATATCGCAGCCACACACCACTGCCCGGAATCAACTAGAGGTGAGTAGTCGTACACAAGGCAGCTGCTCACCTCAATCAGTCGCGGATCGGTCGTCAAACCATCACACCCCCAGGATGCCGTGTTGTCCTGACATGCCGCAGTTCGCCCCAGTATGGCCTATCTTCGCCCGAAGCCGACGTCTTCCTCCTGCCGAACAGCGATGTAGCAGACTACGCTAGAGTAGAAAGACTCCGCCGGAGCGGAGCCCTGCGAAGACTACCATATTCCGCTGCGCCGCCATTGAGCTGCGTCGCCGTGCTGGTTTCACCTGCCCGGACGTGAAGGAATGCACACCAGCTGCCCGATCTGTAGCCTGCCGGGGTTCACTCCCGGGTTGGCGCTGGTCAGGGCGGCTACGCTCACTCGGAAGCGCCGGGCGATGCCATAGAAGGTGTCGCCTCTCCGGATAATGTAGGGGGTCGCCCCGGCGGGACATGCTGGCTGCGAGGGTACACCAGGAGCAAGCGCCGTCGGGATACAGATGAGCTGGCCAACTCGCAGACTGCTCGGGTTCACCCCCGGGTTGGCCCTCCTCAGGGTATCGACGGTCATTCCGTGTGCACGGGCTATCGCGTAAAAAGTATCACCGGCCCTGATCTGGTAAAGGAAACCACCAGGGCACGCTACACCCGGGGGGCGGCCGGGAGGTGGACCTGGGGGACGGCCGGGAACTGCAGCGGTCGGGATACACAGAAGTTGCCCGACACGGAGCGAGGCCGGATCCGTTCCCGGGTTGGCTCTTAAGACAGCGTCGACCGTTGTCCCAAACCTGCTTGCAAGCGCATAGAGCGTATCGCCCGACCTGATCTGATGCAGGAATCCGCCCGGACAGGGCGGCGCCTGCCGCGCACCGATCCCTTCCTTGTTGTCGCCTGCCATTACCGTTCACTCCTTCGGGTTGAGTCCAATGCACCATATGCACAACGGCGCTTACGTGTCCCCAAGCCGGGAGTACATATGACCTTGAGGCTATGACGGCAATAACAGGTCAATGGTCGAAGCCAGGATGGCCGAAGCTAAGGGCACAAGGCCTCGCATTCACTGCATACGGCCAAGCCCATCCGCTCCAATCGAGCCGCTACCTCGGGGAAGTACTGTCCTACATCTGACGCATTGTGCGCATCCGATCCCATTGTCACCCCAGAGCCTCCAAGTTGCCTGTACAGCTCCAGCGTTTCCCAACCGGGGTATGGCCCGCCCAGTTGCCTTCGGATGGCCGACGTGTTGACCTCGATGATGGCGCCGGATTCGATCACCATCTGCAAGATGTCGGTCATCGGCCCCCGCCATTTGTCCAGCCCTGAAGGACCGTATTCACGCGGCCATCGCGTCTTGATGTAGTCCAGGTGACCGATCCTGGTGAAGAGCCCGCTCCTCGCCATGGACATGGTTTCGCGCCAGTACGACTCACAGGCCTCCGCTTCGGACTTACCCACGAAGTAGGACGGACTTCCGACGAAAACGTGGTCGATCAGATGAACCGAACCGAGGACGTGGTCGAATCGGTGAGTATCTAGGAAATTGCGAATATCATCTGCAAACTCGGCCTGATAAGTGACCTCAACGCCTGCCTTGATGTCCAACCGGTCGCCGTACTTGTCACGGCATCTGTCGACATCGGACAAGTACCTTTTGTAGTTGATGTAGCCATACGCTGCATCGGTCGGGTCAAAATCGACATGCTCTGTGAAGCACACTCCCGCCAGGCCGCGTCGGACGGCGCCTTCGCACATCTCATCAAGGGTCGAGCGGGCGTCAGGCGAATAAGTGGAATGCATATGGTAGTCAAACAGCTTCGTGAATCTCGCACCTCTCTTTCGGCAACACAAGCCCAGTATAGCACAAGCACATGCGAAACCTTCGCGGTGATACCATCGTCGTAGCGCCGAAAACCGCTGCAAGAGGATGAGAACAGTGTCCATGATGCGCTACATCTGCTACGCGGTTCGCTGGTATGCAACTGCCGACAAAAAACCTAGCTCTACTACCCTTCGATTGCGTCTAGCCATGGAAAGCCAACCTCCTCTGTCGGTGCCGGAGATGGCCAAGCTCATCAACAGGTCTGTCCGCACGGTTCGCGACTACGCAGAACGCCTGATAGACGCAGGGTGGGCAGTGGAAGTGGACTCCGATGAATCCGGAACGCCTCGCATAGCCGCCTCAATGCCCGATCACGCGGAGGAGTTCATTGCAGAGAGAATCAGCGACGAGAAGTGGCAAGTAGCCGACGCAGGCCAGTACCTCATGCTGTGCATCCTAGGTGTCGGCATCAACTCCCTGAACTACATCGATAACGCACGGCCCGCGTTCCTCCGTAACACCATGACACGCGCCAGAATGGAATACGATCGGTATTACTACGCACACAAAGCGGCATTTGAGTTCAATGGCCCACAGCACTACAGAACGACGCAGCGTTACCCGAACCGGAATGAGCTGGCGAAACGGCAGGCCAGAGACGATATGAAGGCCGGAATCAGTGTTCGACAAGGCATAGTCCTTGTCGAGATCAGGGCTGAAGACCTCTCCTTCGAGCGCGTCATGCGTAAAGCGCCCGCTAATCTGCCGCGAAGATACGTGAACCCGGAAGGCCCTCTGATCCAGACCGTAACAGGCCTGTGCGAGGAGTACGTATCGTACTGGATAAGCGTGAAGAACGGCGAGAACGGGGCCGACGGTCAGGATGGAGGGTAGCCAGAGAGCAGTCGGAGGATGGTTGGAAAGCAGAGAGCATGCCTTTTCCACGTCATGCAGGAGGCAATTACAGGTTTTTGCACGGAAAGGCCCCGAACACGGAGGTTTTCCGCACGAAGTCTGCAGAAAACCTCCGGAAACCGCCCCGATGCGTGCGAAAACCTGTAAATGGCAGCGGCCTTGTATGACCCGGACCGCTCATAGCCCGGCGATCTCAGCACTGTGCGACCGCGCCACCCGCCACTCGTCGCGTCCACGCTCCGCGGCACGACGGTCCGCCAGCCACCGCCTGCCTCGCGCCTACCCCACCACAAACCGCGTCTTGCTGCCGCGATCAGTCATGCTGATCTCGAGGCGGGCGTCCACTCGCTCAACCAGCTCAGGCACGTGGGATATCACACCCACCAGGCGACCGCCTTCCCGCTGCAACTCCACAAGAGTATCGATGGCGAGATCGAGCGACTCGGGATCGAGTGTGCCGAATCCCTCGTCAACGAAGATCGTATCCAGCCTTATCCCACCGGCATATGACTGAACCACGTCTGCGAGGCCCAGAGCCAGCGACAGCGAGGCCATGAAGCCTTCACCGCCGGACAGAGTGGTCACGCTGCGTTCTCTGCCCGTGTAGGCATCGAA
>Ga0209718_1002938_pt1 | contig 15876 bp, 11 predicted proteins | sample AD_JPNAS1_MetaG_FD_184420 | JGI IMG/M metagenome (GOLD analysis project Ga0209718, IMG submission 184420) | Active sludge microbial communities of municipal wastewater-treating anaerobic digesters from Japan - AD_JPNAS1_MetaG (SPAdes) (version 2) | ecosystem: Engineered > Bioreactor > Anaerobic... | reverse complement strand
CCTTGCCGCCGAGGATGAGAACGACCGGCCGGGTGAAGCCGGCCAGGGCCTTGAGGGTCGCGTCCACGGTCGTGGCCTTGGAGTCGTTGATGAAGGAAACGCCGCGGACCGTGGCCACCGGCTCGAGGCGGTGCTCGAGGCCGCGGAAGCCGCGGACGGAGGCCCGGATCCGGGAAGGGGCGACCCCGAGGATTCTGGCGGCGGCCGCCGCGGCCAGGACGTTCTCCCGGTTGTGGAGGCCGGGGAGCTTGATCTCGGACACGGGAAGGATCCGCCGCTCGTCGCCGCCGTCGCGGACGACCACCCAGCCGTCGCGGACGAACGCGCCCCGGCGGACCGGCCGCTTGCCGCTGAAGGCGAAGACGTCGGAGACCGCCGCCTCCTTCCAGGCCCAGACCCGGGCGTCCTCGCGGTTGAGGACGGCCGCGTCCCCGGCTTTCTGGCCGAGGACGAGCTTGGCCTTGGCCGCGGCGTAATCGTCCATCGTTCCGTGCCAATCCAGATGATTGCCGGACAGATTCAAAACCAGGGCCAGCCGCGCCCGGAAGGCGTGGATGTATTCCAGCTGGAAGCTCGAGATTTCGGTGACGTAGAGATGATCGTCGCGGCTCCGGTCGACGAAGGAGATCAGGGGCGTGCCGATGTTGCCGGCCAGGAAGGCCGGGCGGCCGGCGTCCTTCAGGATGCGGTGAAGGAGGGTCGTCGTCGTCGATTTTCCGTTCGTCCCGGTGAGGCCGACGATCGAGCCTTTCAGAAAACGGGACGCCAGCTCGATCTCCGACCAGACGGGGATTCCGCGGTCCCGGGCGGCCGCGATCTCGGGAAGCCGGGGCACGCCCGGGCTGGGGATGATCAAATCGGCCTCGAGAAAGGCGGCCGGCGTGTGGCCGCCGGCTTCGAGCGTCACTCCGCGCCGGACCCAGGTCTCGGCCTTGGAACCGAGCTCCGCCCGGGACTTGCTCTCCGTGACGGTCACCCGGGCTCCGCGGCGGAGAAGGAACGCGGCCGTCGCCTCGCCCGTCCGGGCCAGGCCGACCACCAGCACGTTCCGTCCGTCCAAATTCATGGTCATCTCAATTTCAACGTGGCCAGGCTGAAGAAAGCGAAGATGAGGCCGAGGATCCAGAACCGGACGACGACCTTCTCCTCCGGCCAGCCTAAAAGCTCGAAGTGATGATGAAGGGGGGCCATCTTGAAGAGGCGTTTCCCCTTGGTCGCTTTGAAGTAGGACACTTGCAGAAGGACCGAGACGGCTTCGAGGATGAAAACGCCCCCCACGGCGAAGATCAAGAATTCCTGCTTGATGAGGATGGCGACGGCGGCCAGCGTCGCTCCCAGGGAAAGGGCGCCCACATCGCCCATGTACACCTGGGCCGGATGGCTGTTGAACCAGAGGAAGCCGAGGCAGGCCCCGACGAGCGCGCCGCCGAAGACGGTGAGCTCCGCGGCCAGGGGGACGCGGGCGATGTACAGGTAATTGGAAAACGCGGCGTGGCCGGCGATATACGTCAGGGCGGTCAGGGCTGCGGCCCCGATCAGGGTCAGGCCGATGGCCAGGCCGTCCAATCCGTCGGCCAGGTTGACGGCGTTGGTCGAGGACACGACGATGAAAACGATCCAGGGGGCGTAGAGCCAGCCGAGATAGGGCGCCCATCTCTTGAGAATGGGGAAGAAAAGATGGAGGTTGAAATCCCCGTTGGCGCTCAGGAGCATGACGAACAGGGCGAAAACGGCCGCCAGGAGGATCTGGAACAGCAGCTTGCTCCGGGCGAAGAGGCCGCGGGACTGCTTTTTCCGGACCTTCATGTAGTCGTCGAGGAACCCGATCCCGCCGAAGGCGATCATCGTCCCCATTGTCAACAGGACGTACGTGTTGGCCAGGTTGCCCCAGAGAAGGACGGGGACGATCGTGGCCGTGATGATCAGGAGGCCGCCCATCGTCGGCGTGCCCTGCTTGCTCAGGTGGGAAGCCGGTCCGTCCGAGCGGACGAATTGGCCGACCTGGAAGCGCCGGAGCCCGCGGATGAAGGCGGGGCCGAGGAACAGGACCAGGACCATCGCCGTGATCCCGGCCAGAGCGGTCCGGACGGTGATGTAGCGGAACAGGTTGAAATCCGGAACCGACGCCTGGAGGGTTTTAAAAAGGGCGTACAGCACGTCAGTTCTCCTTCATGAGGGCGGTCAGCCGCTCGATGATCCGTTCCATCCGTACGCCCCGGGATCCCTTGACCAGGACCAGGTCGTCGGCCTTGAGCATGGCCGGAAGCTTCGCCGCGGCTTCCTCGCTCGAGGCGAATTCCGGGGCCCGGGCCGCGTCCAGGCCCTCGGCCCGGGCTCCGGCCGCGATCCGCCGGGCCGCGGGCCCGACGGCCGCGACGATGTCCCAACCCAAGCGCCCGGCGGTCCGCCCGGCGTCTTCGTGGTATTGATCCCCTTCCGGGCCGAGCTCGAGCATGTCGCCGAGGACAGCCACCCATCGGCCGGCCGGAAGGTTGATGTAGCTGCGGAGGGCCATGTCCAGGGCCCGCGGATTGGAGTTGTACGTGTCGTCGATGACCGTGATTCCCCGGGCCAGGCGGATGATGTTTCCCCGCTTGGCCGCCGGGGCGAGGACGGCCAAAGCCGGCTTCAGGGTCTCCCAGCCGAGGCCGAAGGCCGCGGCGACCCCGAGGGCGGCCAGGAAATTTTCCACCTGGCCGCCGGTCAGAAAGGGGAGAGTGACTTCGCGGGCGGCCCCGTCGTAATGCAGGCGGAACTGGAGGCCGTCATATCCCGCGTAGGCCATCCCGGAAGCCCGGACTTCGGCGTCTTGGCTGAAGCCGAAGGTGATGACCCGCCCCGGGGCCCGGTCGGCGAGGGTCTTGCTCCAGGGGTCGTCGGCGTTGAGGACGGCCGTGCCGTCCGGCTTCAGTCCCTCAAGGATTTCCGCCTTCGCCTCGGCCACGGCCTGGAGCGATTCAAAAAAGGCCAGATGGACGGGGGCGACGTTCGTGACGACGGCCACGTCCGGCGGGGCGATCCCGGTCAGCCGCCGGATCTCCCCGGCCGCGCTCATGCCCATCTCCAAGACGGCGACCTCGTGCTCCGTCTCGAGGCGGAGCACGGAAAGGGACAGGCCGAGATGGTTGTTGAGGTTTCCCTCGGATTTATGGACCCGGAAGATCGTCCCCAGAAGGGCGGCGATGAACTCCTTGGTCGTTGTTTTGCCGACGCTGCCGGTGACGCCGACGACCTTGGCCGGATGGCGGACGAGAACCGACCGGGCCAGGTCCTGGAGAGCCGCGGCCGTGTCCGCGGTCTTGATGAGAACGAACGACTTGTCGGCGGCCGGGACGCCGCGGGAGACGACGGCCCCGGCGGCTCCGCGGGCGGCCGCGTCCGGCACGAAGTCATGGCCGTCCCGTCCGGCCACAAGGGCGAAGAACAGCCCGCCGCGCTCGATCGTTCGGGAATCGAGGCCGAACGAAGAAAAAACGGCCCCCCGGTCGCCCTGGAGGACCGTTCCCCCGGCGGCCGCGGCGATTTCGGAGGCGCGCAGACGGGCCATGGTTATTTCTTCTCCATGGCCGCCAGGATGTCCCGGGCGACGCCGGCGTCGCTGAACGGCTTGACGTTTGTCCCGGATGTCTGGGTCGTTTCGTGTCCCTTGCCGGCCAGGACGACGAAGTCGCCTTCGCCGGCTTCGGCCAGGGCCCGGGCGATCGCCTCGCGGCGGTCGGGGATGATGGTGTGTTTCGCGCCGCCGGCGGCCGTGAATCCCGCCTCGATCTCGGCGATGATCGCCGCCGGATCCTCGCTCCGGGGATTGTCCGACGTGAGAAACGTCCAGTCGGCGTACCGGGCCGCGACGGCCCCCATCCGGGGGCGCTTGGCCCGGTCGCGGTCGCCGCCCGCCCCGAACACCAGGAGTATCCGGGCCGGCTTGAGATCCCGGACGGTCTCGAGCAGGCTTTGGAGGGAGGCGTCGGTGTGGGCATAGTCGACGATGACGTGGAAACCGAGGGAGTTCTCGACTTTCTCGAAGCGGCCGGGAATCTGGCCGAGTCCGGCGATTCCCTCCTTGATCACGGCCACGGGGACGCCGAGGGCCAAGGAGACGGCGAACGCGGCCAGGAGATTGGACAGGTTGTGCCGCCCGGCCAGGGGGGAAACGATGGGAATCCGGCCGCCGGGATAGGAAACGACGGCCTCGATCCCCGACCCGCTGAATTTCGGCCGTTCGGCCCGGACCAAGGCCTCCGGCTCGAGGCCGAAGGTGACGGTGGTCATCGGAAGCTCGGCGATAAGGCGCCGGCTCCAGGAATCGTCCAGGTTGATGACCGCCGTTCTCTTCTTGGCGTTGAGAAAAAAGAGCTTTTTCTTGGCCTCGAAATAGTCTTCCATCGTCCGGTGGAAGTCGAGGTGTTCCCCCGAGAGGTTGGTGAACACGGCCACGTCGAAGCCGATCCCGGAGACCCGGTGAAGCTCGAGCGAATGGGACGAGACTTCCATGAGGCAGTGGGTGACGCCCCGATCGGCCATTTCCTTGAGCATGCGCTGGAGGTCGACCGATTCCGGGGTGGTCCGGGAGGCCTGGAGCTCGAAGCCGGGGCCGCGGTGAGAGATCGTCCCGATGACGCCGACGGCGTATCCGGCCTGCCTGAGGATGGATTCGAGGATGTAGGAAATCGTCGTCTTGCCCTTGGTCCCGGTGATCCCGACGATTTTCATCCGGGCGGCCGGCCGGCCGTAGAAATTGGCCGCGGCCAGGGCCAGGGCCTCGCGCGGGTTGAAAACCTGGATCCAGGCGACGTCCCGCCCCTCGGGCCGGGGGCGGTCGGAGAGGACGGCGGCCGCGCCGCGCCCGACGGCCTCGTCGACGAACTCGAATCCGTCGCGGAGAGTGCCTTTCCAAGCGGCGAAAAGAAAGCCGGGGCGGACGGCGGCCGAGGCGTAGGCCAAGCCGGAAATCTCGAGCTTCGGATCGCCTTCGAGCGACACGACGGGAATTCCCTGGAGGAGATCGGTCAGATTCATTCCTCGGCCTCCTGACGGAAAGCGGGCGGAGCGGCGGAAGCGGCGGAGGCGTGCACCGTCGCGGGCGCCGTGTCGGGAAAGACATGGAGATAACGGAGGACGGGCCGGGCGATGGCCCGGAAAACGGGAGCGGCCACCTGGCCGCCGTAATAGGCGTTGTTCCGGGGCTCAAAGAGGACAACGGCCATGGAGAAGGCCGGCTTGTTCGAGGGGACGAAACCGATGAACGAGGCCGTGTGGCGGCTGAGCGAATATTTGCCTTCGATCGGGTCGTAGATTTGGGAAGTCCCGGTTTTGCCGGCGACCGAGTAACCGGGAACGGCCGCGGCTTTTCCCGTTCCCCCAAGCACCGCCCGCTCCAGGATCTCGATGAGCTTTTCGGCCGTCTGGGGGGAGATCACCTGGGCCGGCGGAGCTTCCCCGGCCTGGGGCGGCCGGGGCCGCCCGTCCACCGCCTTGATGATCCGCGGGGCGAGCCGAACGCCGCGGTTGGCGACGATGTTGATCGCCTGGAGCAGCTGGAGGGGGGTGACGGAAACCTCGTAGCCGACGGAGATGGAGTCGATGGACCGGCGGGACCAGCGGGCCGGCGGATGGACGAGGCCGGCCGACTCGGTCGGCAGCTCGATCCCCGTGCGCTCGCCGAAGCCGAAATCCTTGATGGTCTTATACATCAGCTCGGCGCCGACGCGGCGGCCGATCTGGATGGTTCCGATGTTGGAGGATTCGGCGATGATCCCGGAAAAGGAAAGGACGCCGTAAGGTTTATGGTCGCGGATGGGGCCGCCGGCCACGTCGATCGCGCTGTCCCGGCAGTCGAACGTCTCGTAGGTCGCCACCTTGCGGTTTTCCAGGGCGGCCGAGGCGGTGACGATCTTGAAAGTGGAGCCCGGGTCGATCCGGCGGCTGTAGGCCCAGTCCATGCGCGCGGCCGGATCGGCCTTTCCGTAGAGATTCGGGTCGTAGGAGGGGGCGTTGGCCAGGGCCAGGATCTCGCCGGTCGCCGGATCGGAGACGATCACGGCGCCCCAAGCGGCGTTGTTCTCGGCCACGGCCTTTTCGATCTCGCGCTGGGCGATGTACTGGATCACCGCGTCGATCGTCAGGTCGATGTCCCGGCCGCTTTCGGGGGCGATGATCTGCTCGCTCCGGTACGGCCGCTTGTACGTGTCGCGGTAGATGATCTGCTCGCCCGGCTTGCCGCGGAGCGTGTCGTTGAAGAGGATTTCCACCCCGGCCAGCCCGTCGTTGTCGATGTTCACTCCGCCCAGGACGTGGGAGGCCAGGGCGCCCTGGGGGTAAACCCGCTGCGGCTCCTCCTGGGTGAAGACGCCGGGAAGCCGGAGCGCGTCGACGGCGGCCGCGGTCTCGAGGCCGATTTTGCGCTTGATCCAGATGAAGGGCTTTCTTTGATCGGCGGCCGCCTCGATCCCCGCGACGGTTTTTTCGTCGAGGTCGAGACACGAGGCGAGCTTGCGGATGACGGTCCGCCGCTCCTCCCGCGTCTCCTTGGCCGGAGGAGCGTAGAAGACGGATCGGAGGGAAACCATCTGGGCCAGGATCATCCCCCGGCGGTCGCGGATCATCCCTCGCTCGGGGAACAGCTTCACCTTGGCCTGGTTCTGGTACGCAATCTGCTCCTTGGCCCGGCCGTGGAAGAAAACCTGGAGCTGGACGAGGCGGACGACGATTCCCCCGGCCCAGAGGATCATGACCGCCAGGACGACGCGGGTCCGGATGCGGGCCGTCCGGCGGGCGATCTCCTCGCCGGGAAGTAAGGCCGCGGCTTTCATCGAAAATCCTCGTAGATGATTTGATCCTCGCGGGGGTCGGTCAAGCCGAGCTTCTCGCGGGCCGTCCGCTCCACCCGCTCGAGCGAAAGAAGAGCGGCCTTGTCGGCCTGGAGCCGGAGGACTTCCTTTTCCAGCGCCTTTTTCTCGTTTTCCGCCTCGTTGGCCTCGTATCCCAGGCGGACCGTCTCGGCGACCTGCCAGAGATAGAAGGCCAGGATGAAGACCACAACCAGGGCCGTCCCGGCGGTGAGGACGATCTGGCGGCGGGTGAACTTCTTATGAACCATGAGCCTGTTTCCGGACGGCCCGGAGCTTGGCCGAGCGGGACCGGGAGTTACGGGAGATTTCCGCTTCGCCGGGGACGACGGGATGCTTGGTCAGGAGCTCGACTTGGGCGGGCCGCCGGCCTGTTTCCTGGTCGGGCCGGGCCGCCTGGAGGAAGGTGTGCTTGACGATCCGGTCCTCGAGCGAGTGGAAGGAGATCACGGCCAGGCGGCCGTCTTCGGGAAGACGGGCGATGACGCTTTCGAGAAATTCCCGGAGGCCGGCCAGCTCTTCGTTGACCTCGATCCGGAGGGCCTGGAAGACCTTGGCCGCGGGATGGGTCTTTCCCTTTTGGGGAATCCAGCGGCAGACCTCCTCGACGATGGTCCGCAGCTGGACCGTGCTTTCGATCTTCGTCATCCGCCGGCGGGAGGCGATCATCCGGGCCAGCTTGGCGGCCGGCCGGAGCTCGCCGTAATTGCGGAAGATGTCGGCCAGGCGGGCTTCGGGATACTTGTCGATGACCCGGGCCGCGTCCAAGTGCTGGCGCCGGTCCATCCGCATGTCCAGCGGGCCGTCCAACTGGTGGCTGAAGCCGCGGGCCGGATCGTCGAGCTGGAACGACGACATGCCCAAGTCGAGGAAAACGCCGCGGACGGACGCCCAGTCGATCTCCACTTCGAGGAGCCGGCGGAAGTCGGCGTGGTAGAGCGCGATCCGGTTTTGGTAGGGGCTGAGGCGCCGCTGGGCTTCGGCCAGGGCGGCCTCGTCGCGGTCGAATCCGACCAGCCGGGCGCCGGGATTGCGCTTCAGGATCTCACGGGAGTGGCCGGCCAGCCCGAGGGTTCCGTCGATGTAGACGCCGGGCCGGCCCGCGTCCAAGAGGGTCAGGGATTCGTCGAGCAGGACCGGGATGTGATCACGCCCGGTCATGGCCCTTTCCTGCCCGTCATGATCTCGGCGATCTTCTTGAAGTCGTCGCGGGTCAGCGGCTTCTTCTGGAGCTTTTCGTCGAGCCGCCGGGTGTCCCAGACCTCGAGATGGTTGTTGAGGCCGATGACGACAACCTCGGCGTCGAGGCCGGCCATGGCCCGAAGGTCGGGGCTGATCAAAACCCGGCCCTTGGCGTCCAATTCGCATTGCACGCCGAAGGTGTTGGCCCTCCGCATGTAATCCTCAACGTCGGGGTCCAGGTAGAGATTGCCGCTTTCCGTCGTCCCGGTCATGGCCAGCCAAACGGGCAGGGGGAAGATTTTGATCGTGGAGCTTTCCAGCGAGGTGACGAAAAAGTCCAGTCCGTAGCGCTCCTCGAGCGCGGTCCGGAATTTTTCGGGGACCTTGAGCCGCCCGCTTTTGTCGAGCTTGGCTCGGTAGCTTCCGATCAGTAAGTTTCCCATTTTGTCCCGTTTTGTCCCATTTTCGAGTCAAATATAGAAGAATCAGATGGATTTGTCAAGGGAAATCAGCGATTTTCGAGGGAGTCGCGGAGACGTCTATTATATGGTTAAAACGTTCAAAATAAATTAGTTATGTCTGATTGTGGAGAAAAAATGGAAAAACGAGCATTTTTTTTGATATTTCCAAAGGAGTAAAGAGCGGAATTCGGGGGTTTTCAAGCCATGGGCGGCGACGCCGTTTCGCCGCATTTTTTGGGCTTTCAAGGAGCCGTTTTCGGCGGCGTCGGCTTCAATCCCCGCGTCCCGTGCGGGACGCGACGCGAGCTGATCAATTCCAAGGAGCCGATGGAGGGTTTCAATCCACGCGTCCCGTGCGGGACGCGACAAGACGCCAGTTGACCGCCGCCCCCGCCATAGTAAGTTTCAATCCACGCGTCCCGTGCGGGACGCGACCCTGTGACGGAACGAACCGCCGGTCCTCCCATCAGGTTTCAATCCACGCGTCCCGTGCGGGACGCGACACGTACCTGTCGGAGACAGGGCTGGCCTACTGGATGTTTCAATCCACGCTTCCCGTGCGGGACGCGACGAGCCCCGGCCTCAACACCCGCTTTTCAGGTGGCGGGTTTCAATCCACGCGTCCCGTGCGGGACGCGACTCAGATTACATGAATAAATGCGAGTGTTGAGAATGTTTCAATCCACGCGTCCCGTGCGGGACGCGACAGGCGCAGACCGAAGCGACTCTCAATATTTGCAGTGTTTCAATCCACGCGTCCCGTGCGGGACGCGACTCGGGGCTCTTTACAGCCAGGTCGAGGGCCAGGCCGTTTCAATCCACGCGTCCCGTGCGGGACGCGACCGGACGAGAGCCGGGAAATCATCGCCGAGTATCCGTTTCAATCCACGCGTCCCGTGCGGGACGCGACACAGGGAGCCGACGTGCGTGTCTCCGATTAAGCCGTTTCAATCCACGCGTCCCGTGCGGGACGCGACACAGATCCCCGTGAGACGCCTCTGGGTTTCTGGGATGTTTCAATCCACGCGTCCCGTGCGGGACGCGACCGGATGAAGGGGTCCGAGGTAAGCTCCGAGATCTGGTTTCAATCCACGCGTCCCGTGCGGGACGCGACCCTGACGCGAAAAGCGGTGGACTCAAAAATCTACGTTTCAATCCACGCGTCCCGTGCGGGACGCGACAAAATGCGTTGGTGATCGTCTCGGTTCTCTTTGCGGTTTCAATCCACGCGTCCCGTGCGGGACGCGACGCAAAACCCCTTGACAAGATCATAGAGTTGTGATTGTTTCAATCCACGCGTCCCGTGCGGGACGCGACCGGCCGTGCTCATATTCCAACTCGCGACTCAGGGGTTTCAATCCACGCGTCCCGTGCGGGACGCGACCTGGAGGTACGGATGGACTGCACCGGGAAAAAAGTTTCAATCCACGCGTCCCGTGCGGGACGCGACAATCCGCCGTTTTTGCGTATCGTCTCGCCGCGGAGTTTCAATCCACGCGTCCCGTGCGGGACGCGACTCGGGCGTTCACCCCAGATAAGACGGCCCGGTTCGAGTTTCAATCCACGCGTCCCGTGCGGGACGCGACCCTGAGGCACGCGATAAAAAACTGGGATGACATAGTTTCAATCCACGCGTCCCGTGCGGGACGCGACGCGCGGGCCTTTCCGACTGGCTGGCCAAAAACGGTGTTTCAATCCACGCGTCCCGTGCGGGACGCGACACGAGTACGGGCGGCTGCTGCTCCTACAGTTCGGTTTCAATCCACGCGTCCCGTGCGGGACGCGACATATCGGGGCGTCGCCGGCCTGGCCAAGATTTTGTTTCAATCCACGCGTCCCGTGCGGGACGCGACAGGGCCTGACGGAGCGCATCGGGTTCGGCCCGGATGTTTCAATCCACGCGTCCCGTGCGGGACGCGACGCGGGCTGGCGTGTTTATCGCGGCCAAGAGTTCGTTTCAATCCACGCGTCCCGTGCGGGACGCGACTTATATATATAGCATGATGCGAAACATGGAAGACGTTTCAATCCACGCGTCCCGTGCGGGACGCGACGTGACGGGCGAAAGCTCGGCGTTTGTCCTGGACGGGTTTCAATCCACGCGTCCCGTGCGGGACGCGACCCGATAGTCCCGCGTGTCGGCCCGGTGGAGAATGTTTCAATCCACGCGTCCCGTGCGGGACGCGACGGCCGCCCTGGTAAAGATTTATCGACGGGCTGATGTTTCAATCCACGCGTCCCGTGCGGGACGCGACAAAGCCATCGCCGGGCGTGACGTTAAGTTGATTGTTTCAATCCACGCGTCCCGTGCGGGACGCGACAAGCCCGGGCGGCCGTCAACAAGGCCAAGGACCAGTTTCAATCCACGCGTCCCGTGCGGGACGCGACACGGTCCCAAGGGATACGCCGGCGCTTTGAGCGTGTTTCAATCCACGCGTCCCGTGCGGGACGCGACCCGAGGTGGGCGTTCTCGATATTCAGGCGAACTTGTTTCAATCCACGCGTCCCGTGCGGGACGCGACGTGCACGGGCGAGGCCGCGGGCTCGTACTCCGCGTTTCAATCCACGCGTCCCGTGCGGGACGCGACCGTCACGGACAAATAAAACGAATCGTAATCCATGAAGTTTCAATCCACGCGTCCCGTGCGGGACGCGACATCCCCCTGGAACATCCTCCCGCCCCCCATAGAGTTTCAATCCACGCGTCCCGTGCGGGACGCGACTCGGCCTGGATTATCAAACACTCTGGAATTCGATGTTTCAATCCACGCGTCCCGTGCGGGACGCGACTCAAGCAAGGGGAGCCTGTCGCTTTTTTCGGAGATGTTTCAATCCACGCGTCCCGTGCGGGACGCGACGCCGGCCTCGGCGCCGTCCTGCTGTACGTCTTCTACGTTTCAATCCACGCGTCCCGTGCGGGACGCGACGTGGAACCGAACAGCCACTTCTCGCTGTACAGGGGGTTTCAATCCACGCGTCCCGTGCGGGACGCGACCATCCAAAACGTTGAGGATGCGGTTGCGAGTAGAGTTTCAATCCACGCGTCCCGTGCGGGACGCGACGCCGACGATGCCGCCGTTGTTGGCGGCCAGCTCGAGTTTCAATCCACGCGTCCCGTGCGGGACGCGACGCGAACCCGGCAAGTCCGGAGAAACGAGCAGCGGGTTTCAATCCACGCGTCCCGTGCGGGACGCGACCCCTATAACCCCGATAAGGATTGACGATTATTGGTGTTTCAATCCACGCGTCCCGTGCGGGACGCGACATTCACGCGGCATGGAAACTTGGCACGGAGGGTGTGTTTCAATCCACGCGTCCCGTGCGGGACGCGACTCAAGCAAGGGGAGCCTGTCGCTTTTTTCGGAGATGTTTCAATCCACGCGTCCCGTGCGGGACGCGACCAAGATTTGTCCGGCTATATGGGCGCGCCCTGAAAGTTTCAATCCACGCGTCCCGTGCGGGACGCGACAGGGGAGAATGATCCATGTGCGTCGCCAAAATCCTTGTTTCAATCCACGCGTCCCGTGCGGGACGCGACGTGACGGGCGAAAGCTCGGCGTTTGTCCTGGACGGGTTTCAATCCACGCGTCCCGTGCGGGACGCGACGTATATCGGACCTGGTCAAGGCAACCGGGGATATCGTTTCAATCCACGCGTCCCGTGCGGGACGCGACTGTACCGTGTCGGCGATACGGCCTAAGGAGCAGAAGTTTCAATCCACGCGTCCCGTGCGGGACGCGACCGGGACGACGCCCGGACCTGGCGGAGGCAGAAATGTTTCAATCCACGCGTCCCGTGCGGGACGCGACTGGGTGGAGGAGGCAAACCTCCCGTTCGGGGTCCGGTTTCAATCCACGCGTCCCGTGCGGGACGCGACTTGACCTGCTTAATCGGCTCCAGGACCCGCAACGGGTTTCAATCCACGCGTCCCGTGCGGGACGCGACATGCCCGGCCAAGGGGTCCACCGAAAAGGAGAACGTTTCAATCCACGCGTCCCGTGCGGGACGCGACACACGTCCGGATCGATCGGCGGAGCGATTGTCGAAGTTTCAATCCACGCGTCCCGTGCGGGACGCGACAGGAGGTGGGATCATGATCCACCCGGAAATAGAGAGTTTCAATCCACGCGTCCCGTGCGGGACGCGACGAACGGGATTCGGTCCGATCCGTGGAAGAATCGGGTTTCAATCCACGCGTCCCGTGCGGGACGCGACTGAAAGACGATCTGTTCCGTAGGGGGCGGAAGTGTTTCAATCCACGCGTCCCGTGCGGGACGCGACCCAAGTTACAAAGGTCGATCCACGCGCCATCGTGGTTTCAATCCACGCGTCCCGTGCGGGACGCGACCTGGCTCGCTGTTTCGCCTCCCCCGCTCGGCATGGTTTCAATCCACGCGTCCCGTGCGGGACGCGACGGGCGTTCACCCCAGACAAGACGGCCCGGTTCGAGTTTCAATCCACGCGTCCCGTGCGGGACGCGACTACTTGCCGGGCGACAGCACTTGTTTGGCGACCTTGTTTCAATCCACGCGTCCCGTGCGGGACGCGACTTCAATGGCCTCAACCAGGTGCTTTAGTTTTGTTCGTTTCAATCCACGCGTCCCGTGCGGGACGCGACAGAGGCCGAGCGGAAAGCCTGGGAAGCGGAACAAGTTTCAATCCACGCGTCCCGTGCGGGACGCGACGTGTAGACAAGTGTTATTCGCTCACGCCGCGAGTGGTTTCAATCCACGCGTCCCGTGCGGGACGCGACTCCGGGCCCTCCCGCCCGTGGACTTGGGCGCGTTGGGTTTCAATCCACGCGTCCCGTGCGGGACGCGACAAACGTGAGCTTGACCGGATTTGGGAGCGGCAAGTTTCAATCCACGCGTCCCGTGCGGGACGCGACCTGGAAGGCGTCTACGACAATTGGCTTTTTTCTGTTTCAATCCACGCGTCCCGTGCGGGACGCGACGAAGCGCGCGACGACCTTGGCCATCGCCAAGTTGTTTCAATCCACGCGTCCCGTGCGGGACGCGACATAGCGGCCAGAGGCGGGAAGCCGTTGAGGCCGTGTTTCAATCCACGCGTCCCGTGCGGGACGCGACGTGGCTCCCGTCCGCATCGGCCCGGCGATGTGATGTTTCAATCCACGCGTCCCGTGCGGGACGCGACACCACGGGCCAGAAGATCCACGTTGCGGACTCAGGTTTCAATCCACGCGTCCCGTGCGGGACGCGACACGAAGCGTGTGCTGACTTGGAAAGCGAAGGTTACGTTTCAATCCACGCGTCCCGTGCGGGACGCGACGTTGGTGCTGAATGGATCAAGGAGGAGGAGAAGTGTTTCAATCCACGCGTCCCGTGCGGGACGCGACGTCGTCCTCCCCGAAGCCATCAAAATCTACACGCTGTTTCAATCCACGCGTCCCGTGCGGGACGCGACAGGGGTACGAGGAGGCCCTCATTCTGATTCAGTGTTTCAATCCACGCGTCCCGTGCGGGACGCGACCTTGGCGGTCATGTCGTCACCACCTTGCCCCGGGTTTCAATCCACGCGTCCCGTGCGGGACGCGACGAAAAACAGGATACTTGGCGCGCAACATCGATATGGTTTCAATCCACGCGTCCCGTGCGGGACGCGACTCCGGTCACGTTCAACCAACTCAAAGTTTATCTGTTTCAATCCACGCGTCCCGTGCGGGACGCGACCCGTCGCCGACAAGCTCTTCCTCCAGGGCATCCTGTTTCAATCCACGCGTCCCGTGCGGGACGCGACGCGTACCGGTCGTTCAGCGCGTAGAGCGTATCGAGTTTCAATCCACGCGTCCCGTGCGGGACGCGACCGGATGAATACTGGGTTGAGGAGCTGCTCTATGAGTTTCAATCCACGCGTCCCGTGCGGGACGCGACGCGGATCGCTTTTTCGAACTCTTGCTTCGATACGTTTCAATCCACGCGTCCCGTGCGGGACGCGACAAGGTCGTTTGTCCCTTCGCCCTGGTCGGTCGCCTGTTTCAATCCACGCGTCCCGTGCGGGACGCGACCCCGCAACGGGAAGTCAACCTGGGGATTTGGCGATGTTTCAATCCACGCGTCCCGTGCGGGACGCGACAGGGTTTGATTTCATCCCGCCGCCCTGTTTTTGAGTTTCAATCCACGCGTCCCGTGCGGGACGCGACTAGGGGCAAAATTGTTCCCTGGAGTAGACGTATGGGTTTCAATCCACGCGTCCCGTGCGGGACGCGACTCTGGCGTTCGCCCGGATTCAGGATGCCCTGGAGGTTTCAATCCACGCGTCCCGTGCGGGACGCGACTCGGACGCACCGCTTGGACGTAAGAATTACCGTGTTTCAATCCACGCGTCCCGTGCGGGACGCGACCTTGCCGGGCGACAGCACTTGTTTGGCGACCTTGTTTCAATCCACGCGTCCCGTGCGGGACGCGACCGGAAATTATTTATACGTATTTTATGAGACGCAGGGTTTCAATCCACGCGTCCCGTGCGGGACGCGACAGCCACGGTGACGCGGCCGTTAACTCGTTCTCGTCGTTTCAATCCACGCGTCCCGTGCGGGACGCGACCGGTATTTCTGCACCTCGTCGGGCGTTCTGGGAATGTTTCAATCCACGCGTCCCGTGCGGGACGCGACGGGGGCGGCTCTCCCGGGAGAAGTGCCTTTAGGGTTTCAATCCACGCGTCCCGTGCGGGACGCGACGTCTTTACGGGGATGAACAACCGTGAGGATTACCAGTTTCAATCCACGCGTCCCGTGCGGGACGCGACTTCCCTCCTTTGCATTCCAGTCGTCACCGAAAAAGTTTCAATCCACGCGTCCCGTGCGGGACGCGACGCGCGGGCCTTTCCGACCGGCTGGCCAAAAACGGTGTTTCAATCCACGCGTCCCGTGCGGGACGCGACGAAATGCTCTTTCCCGTCCCCGTCTTTCCAGAACGTTTCAATCCACGCGTCCCGTGCGGGACGCGACGCGTCCAGCTATGTTTGTTCTTGTAAATGGCGACGCGTTTCAATCCACGCGTCCCGTGCGGGACGCGACTTATCCCGATGGGTTTTTCGTTCGTTCGATCGCGGGTTTCAATCCACGCGTCCCGTGCGGGACGCGACGCGGGCCTTCGTGGCCGGCAGGTCTCCGAACATAAGGTTTCAATCCACGCGTCCCGTGCGGGACGCGACGGGAACGCCGGAGGATGACGGGTACCAGGAGCCGGTTTCAATCCACGCGTCCCGTGCGGGACGCGACAGGCCGATTGGCTGGCGTCAAGCTGTTGGGTCAGCGTTTCAATCCACGCGTCCCGTGCGGGACGCGACCAAATCGATTGAGGAGCTTTTCCGAGAGGGCATGTTTCAATCCACGCGTCCCGTGCGGGACGCGACATAGAGGGCCTTCT